>Ga0194123_10006075_pt1 | contig 12624 bp, 14 predicted proteins | sample TA2MahsurfametaG_5_FD_155479 | JGI IMG/M metagenome (GOLD analysis project Ga0194123, IMG submission 155479) | Freshwater microbial communities from Lake Tanganyika, Tanzania - TA2015023 Mahale A surface | ecosystem: Environmental > Aquatic > Freshwater > Lake | place: Tanzania: Lake Tanganyika... | reverse complement strand
AGCATTTGCCATGACAGAGCGAAGGTCTGATTTGACCATATCGCCTTCATAGTCATACTCTTTTGGATCTTCACTTGCGTTTTCTTGCATTGGTTTTTTCTCTTTGTCTTTAAATGACCGAATCGTCTTGAAAACATTTGAAGCTTTCTTCATTTTTAGTCCTTCATTGCTTGTTTAGTTGCAGTTGCATACATAACTGATTTAGCACGGTCTCCGTATCTTTCTTTAAAACCTGCCATGCCCTTTTTCATGCCTTTTACAATCTTCTCACGCTCTTTCATTTCTGGTTCAGTCATCATGCGCTCTTCAACTTGCTCAACTTCTTCATTTTTTACTGCTTGAACCGCGCCTTTAGCAATTTCATCATTTTTTTTCTTGCCTTCAGATTTTGCTTTAGCATCTTCTAACTCTTTTGTGAATTGTTCGTTGTCTGGTTCTTCTTGAATTACATACAAAGATTCAAGAAGAGACTTTACACCGCCTTCAGTATATTTTTCCAAAAGACCTGTGAAAGATTCATTGACACGAGTAGAACGAACATAGTTTTGACGAGCACCATACTTTTTCTTAGCAGGTTTATCTGCGGCTTTGGCCATATCATTTTCTTTAGCATAGTCTGTTTCGCCATATTCAGCACCTTTTGCTGTGCCGTATGTGCCTTTGTGCTTGTAGACTCCGCCTTTTGATTCATACTCAAGAATAAGAGCATCAATCATGTCTTCCATTTCTTTAAGCGATTCGACTTCTTCTTTAGCAAGACGACCAATAGCTTTATGAACACCTGCAACACGCTTTTCAGCTTTTCTTTCTAGTTCATAAGATTTGGAAGAACTTCCGTATTCAGCTTCAGCATCTGCATCTTGTGTCTTACGAACAGCATCAGTTGTAGCTTTTTTAGCATACGAAGCAACAGTTGATTTTTTCAACTCATCAATCTGCTCAACTTCTTCTTTCTTCATATCAGCTGGTTTTTTATTTGCACGAAGCATTTTGAAATCTTGTGCATCAATTTTATTGTTCTTATTAGCATCAATTTTATGTTGATTGCCTGCCAATGCTTCATCCATAATTTTTGCAGCGGCTTCAGCTACATTTTTAATTGATTTATCGTAAACTGACATTTGTTTCCCCTTTTTTTAAAATTGTATTTTTATTAGCAATTCCAACGGCGTAATGCTTTATTGATTGGGCTATCTGGATCACGAGCATTTTCTGGATTTGTTAGACGTTTTTTCATACCACTCATGCGAGAGCAGAATGATTTACGGCGAGCCGCTCGTTTGCCTTTTGGATTTTTTTCAGTTACAGCAGTTTGTAACTTTGAACCAGGATTTTCGCGGCGATAAGCATTTACAGCTTTTTGCGATAGACCATCCGTTTTATCAGCTTTATTAACTTTCTGCCAATCCTCTTCAAGTTCAGTCTCTTCTTTGACCGGTGGTTTGTTTGGGTTTGGTTTTTTTCGAAGTTCACCCTTGGCAGTATATTTACCATATTTTCTTTCGTATGCGTATGTGCCTGCTGGCGGTTCACCTTGTTTTTTCTTTGGTGTTACGATTGTCTCACCTTCTTCAATCTGTTCAACTTGTTCTTTCTTAACAGAATTCTTAAACTGTTTTATGGTTGCTTTGTTAATACCAGCAAATCTCTTGTTGCCTTTTTCAAAGTCACCGGCTTTGTCAGCAGCTGAAGCAGAAACACCAGCGGCTTTCTTGTAACGACCAAGAAGCTCAGTAGAAAGTTCATCGATTTGCTCTACTTCTTCTTTTTTTACACAATTAGGATATCTTTTACCAAATAAAATTTTAGTGCCTTTTCTTTCATATCCAGGCCAACATTTTTCGTTCACTTGTTCAATCTCTTCTTTTACGAAGTGTTCTTTTTCGGCGTGTTTTTTTGCAGCTTCTTGTGCTTTCTTCATGGTGCTAAAACGCTTTGATTCAAACTTACAACCAGGTTCTAGACACTTTGAGTGATAAGCTTTGACACCAAAAACATCAGTCTCAACAACGGCAGATTTTGCCATTTTTTGTTCATCTATTTGATTTAGATATTTTTTAAAAGATTTCATAGTGGTCTCTTTGCTTTGAACGATGTTAAACTGATACCAATTTTTTTAAGTTCATCTTCTTTTTTTGCACCAATCGAATTTACATCTTCGCCACCAGCGCCAATGGCTTCTTCAAATGGTTTCTTATTTTGTTTTGTCTTTAATGTAGGACGACTAGCGTTTTCACCTGAAGCTGACATCGACAGACCCGGTTCTATACCTTTGTCTATTGATTCTTTGACTTCGGCTTTCTTCTGGCGTGCCCTGATTTGGTTGATTGTGATTTTTTTGGTCGCGGAGGCTTCGGTGCCGGCATTGGGTTCGGCGTACTCTCTGATACTACAGGCACCGGTGCTGGCGTCGGCACTGGTGGAGTTTCCTTTAATGCGCTCGATGCGTCCAATGGGTGTGTTTTGTTTAATTCTGGTTTGCTCACCAAAAATAAGTCTTTCATAAATTGTAGAAATGTCATTTTCATTCTCCTCTTTTAATTGAACAACATAACCATTTTTATATGGCATAACTGTTCCGTTTTTTGTATGTGCTTCTTTAGCAGCAGCTCTTCTTAACATAAATGTACGGATTTTACCGTTAGCATCTTTAAGATACTTTTTTTCCAACAAGTTGTAAGACTCTGATAATTTACCTTTGCCAAAGTTGGACACATTAATTGGTTGACCTTTTCGCTCTGGATTTGGATCATGTTTACGTTTTGCACGAACTGCCGCAGCACGCTCTTTTTGTGATAATTTTGCAATTTTTTCATTAGACATGCATTTTGGTTTTGGTTCACCAGGCTTTCTGGCACAAGGACCGATGGCTTCACCTTTACTATTAATTCTTTTCCAACCACCTTTTGGATGATTTGGATCAAACCATTGACGAAGGTCCTCTGAAAACATTTCTTCAAACTCTTCATTGACTTTTTTCATTGATGTTCCAGGTACTGGCATTGTTACATCCTTTTGAGTGGATTTATTTACATCGACCAATTTATCGTGAATAGAACGATGTGTTACTTTACCGCCTTTACCATATCGACCAAAACCATAATACTCAAGGCCCATTTCACGAGCTTGCTCAGCAGCTTTAGAACTCTCATGTGGCACAACTTCCGATTTACGATCAATTTTTTGTGTATCTTTTTTCTGTAACTCAGAAGCAATCCATTCTTTAGACGAATCACTTTTTACTGGCTTAGATACAAATTTTTGAATGTTCTTGTAAATATCAAGAAGTTCTTTTTGTTTTTGTTCTACAACTTCTGGTCTAGCTTTTCTTAAATCTTCAGAGTTATCAAATTCTACATAGTTATCACCAAAAAGTTTTGCAAGTTCTGGTCTTGCCATTTGTACAGCATTCCATTTTTGTTTGCGAATCTCTTCTGGCACTGTACGACCACCTCTTTGACCGCGTTCTACATTTCTAGCCGCAGAGACTTCATCACGAGTATTGACCATGACCATTGAAGTGTCATAGCCAAGTTCTTCAAGGCGTTCTTTAATTTTTGTAATTTTTTTGGCATCATCGCCAGTGCCATTGACAATAAGGCCATTACGGCCAAACAATGCTAGACGCTGACGAAGCTCAGTCATGTTTTTTGCTTTGCCGCGAACCACATTGCGAGCCTGTTCTTCACTCTTAGGCATTCTCATGTCAAGGTTGTTTTTGTCCATCAAGAACTCAAACGCCTTGTCTGAGTTAATTTCAGTAAGGCCGTGACCAGATAATGTGCGATCTAAAACATAATCTTTGCCTGATCCTGGGCCACCGCCAAGAAATACAGCCTTGAAGATACTCTTGTCGTGTACACCTTCAATCAGTAGTTCTTCAAACTCATCATTCAAGTCCTCTTTTAGATTCATGCCTAATCGAACAGCGTTGAACATCTTCTTTGCATCACCAGGTGTTGCGTGGCTTGGCACACCTTTTTTAAATGTATTGAAATCATTGTTTTTAGCAGCTTCACGCATTTTAGTGCCAGACATACCAGTAGCACCCTCTGCATCAGGATCACGCTCACCCGCTGAATGCACCATAATATTTTTAAAGTCATAAAAACCATGATCACCTTTAACACCATTATATTTGTTCATAATGGTCTTATATTCTTCAACGCGATCAGAGCCACCAACAATGTGTAAATGTGTATAGCCCTGTTTATAGAGTTTAGATGCCTGAGCAAAAATGTTAGGTGCTGTAGTGTCTGATGTTGAAAGATTAACATCAGTAAAGAATTTTTTGGCAAATTGTAGTTTTTGTCCGGCGGAGAGAGGGTTTTTCTTAGCGTCTTGCGAATGTGAAATCACAACAAATGGCGTTGCACCATGTTTTTTCGCAACAGACTTAACAGCATCTACCAGTTTTTCATGGCCGGTCGTAATTGGATTCATTCTTCCAAAGGCCAAAACTGCATGCTTTTCTTTTTGTTCATTTAAGAACTGTGTAAATCTCATCTCCGCCTCTACAGCAGTAGGTTAATGTACTATTTATATAAATTCTAGTTTACATCACGAATTCTTTGATTATATGTCCAAATTGTAGACAAAACCGAAGAATCAATACTTTCGTGTTGTAATGTATGAATAAGTGCGTTTATATCTTTTGGAAAGCAATAGCCACCAAATCCACGAAGACCATCTGGTCCTGGCACCTTAGAATGTGAGTCACCGATTCTTTGATCTGAACAAACGCCATCTCTAACCGATTCATAATCTAAATTAAAATGTTCACAAATGTCATATAAAACATTAAACAAAGTCACTTTACTGGCAAGAAATGAATTGGCAAAGTATTTAATTGTTTCGGATTCTTTTGACTTGACAATCTGCACTGGCACATAAGGAAAAATTTTATCATAAAACTCTTTTAATTGGTGGCAATATTCTTGTGAGCCACCAATAATATGCCTCTGTGCGTTTTGAAAATCTTCTACAGAGTTTATTGCCGTTAGAAACTCAGGATTGTGTACAATTCTTAAATCACAACGGCGCCGAGAAATTAATTCTGTTGTGCCAATTGGAACTGTGGACTTTATGACATATAGAGCATCACCATTTTTTGGTTCAATTGTATCAAAAAATTTATTTACAATAGATAAGTTACAGTGTCCATCTTCAGTCATTGGTGTAGGCAAACAGACAAAAACAATATCGCTGTTAATAACTTCATCAAATTTATTCAAACATTTTTCTGGTTTAGTATCAAAAACTTTTGTAATAAATTTATCTTTAAATGTTTGATAAAGTGCATTGCCTACAAATCCATTACCAACAATTCCAATTTTCATTTTAATTTCTCTGCGATATAGTCTTCAATATTTTTTGATGGTTTCCAACGAAACTCAGTTTCCATTTTTGTCATGTCTGCTAAAGTTTCTCTTGCTTCACCAGGTCGTTTAGGAATAAACTTGATTGTATTTGAAATCATCTTGGCTAAATCTAAAACAGAATGATTTGTTCCTGTGCCCACATTAAATGCTGAACCATGTAATCTGCCACGATATTTCATAGCACGAATGTTGGCTTCAATAATATCATCGACATGTGTAAAATCACGGCGTTGTTGCCCATCACCAACAATGGTCAATGGTTCACCTGCAGCTCTTTGACGTAAGAACAAACCAACAACTGGTGCATATGGGCCTTTGGTTGGCTCTCTTGAGCCATACACATTGAAATATCTAAATGTAATTGTTTTAAGACCAAATAACTCAGTATAAATTTTACAAAGTTTTTCGCCCGTATATTTTGTAACAGAATATGGATTTAAACAATCTTCAGTCATGTCTTCATTTAATGGTGGATTATTTTTCAATCCATATGCGGATGATGTTGATGAGTAGATAACTTTTTTACATTTTGCTTCACGAGCCGCTTGTAAAACTGCGCTGGTACCATAAACATTTGTAAGAACACATTTTAAAGGATTTTCAATTGTTGGTTGAATACGTGACTCAGCGGCTAAATGAAAAACATATTCAATATTTTCAAACAATGGGCGAATGTTATTATAATCAGAAACATCTAATTTATAATATTCTGCAGCATCATTATAGTAAAATTCTTCATTTGTTGTGGCACTTTCATCATCAATTACGGCGACCTCAAAACCAAGATTTATCAATCGGTCTACTAAATGTGAGCCAATAAAACCCGCGCCGCCTGTTACAATAACTTTCATGTTTACTCCGCTACAATAAATGCATTGCCGTGTGGATGTGGATTTGTCCAATTTTCTTTGACATGATGAAATTGATAATCAAAAAATTTAATTTTAAAACCAGTCTCTACAATTGTAGTCAACCACCATTCTTCTGGTTCACGAACAATGTGTGTAATATCCATTTCATACTCACGAATTCTATATCGTTTGCCATCACCAAGAGGTACGGCAATAAACAATTGCTTTGTTCTGCTTCTAAATTCTTTAAGTACCGATGGTATTAATTCTTTTGGTATGTGTTCAAGAACATCTTTAGCAAGAATTAGATCCCAACCGCCCTTGAGTTCTTCAATAGAATTAATTGTACTAAGATAGTCTTTGACCTTTGGATGACAATTCTGCACGGCATATTCAGAAATGTCCACACCATAAGCTTCTTTACCAAGAAGTCTCATGGCATAAACCATAAAACCTTTAGCACAACCATAATCTAAAACATTGTTAAATTGAATGTTGTTAATAATTGAAGATGCCTCACGAATAGTTCTTTCTGGCATCCACCGATAATTTTCGTATGCGCTTACACGATTGCGAACACCATCTTCAAAATACTTTTCATCAAATATATGTTTCATAATATCTTTATGCAAATTCCGTGTGTCGTACCTTTGTGACAACATCGTCAATCAATTCGTTTTGATATGCATATTTACAGAAAGAACAATCGTGATGCCGGCGTGTAACATCTGCACCACCAACTTGTGAATTGTAGAAATCTAGAATACCATCAATGTCGCAAATTTTGAAATCATCATTTACATGATAGTTATTTTCTGGTGCGAGTTCAGCTGAAGGACAAACATACACATTGCCATCAGTAAACACACATGGTTTAACCATATGCATATAGCAATGGTCGTTTCTGCGAGTGCCTTTAAAATTAAAGTCTGATAAGAATGCATACTTAGTTGGTCCGTTTTTCAATTCATATTTTGCAATTAATCCTTTAATTGTTTCAATATCTTGTTGAACAATTTTTGTATCTTTAATTGCATTAAAAGCAATTCGACAAGGAATTTTTTTCTCTTCAACCCAGGCCAACATCTTTAAAAAGTTTTCTTCTTTATATTCGTTTGAAGCTAATCTTTTTGCTTTAGGATCAGTCCATTCACCAGTAATATTTGGATTTGTAGAAGTTTCTGTAGCACCATCCCAAACATAGGCAGCTGTGATTTCAATATCAAGACCTTCAAAAACTTCAAGGTGATATTCATAAGGTTTCTTTTCATCCCACGAATACATTCCAAGGCGAACCCAAGAAATCATATGCCAATTTTTTATTTTTTTCAGTTTTGAACCGTTAGTAACCATGCCAATTTTTAATCCTTTACCGTGAGCGTAAGCAATGACATCATCAAGTTTTGGATGCAAAGTTGGTTCTCCGCCGCCTGTAAACTCCATACCTGTTGCACCAAGTTCAACGAATTGGTCAATGGCTTTTTTCATTTGTGCAACGGTCAACATTTCTTTCATCGAACGATTGGCAAAACAACAAAACGAACAAGTCAGATTACATGGATTGCATGGCGACATATGAAACATCACAGGCTTTGGTCTACCACCTTCTTGAATGATTTGCAAACGATCAAGATGTTTTAATAACTTAACATGATTGCTGGTGTAACTTCTACCTTGAACTTTGTCTTCATTAGGTATAGTTTGCTTCTTTTTAATTTTACTAATGTTAATTATTTGTTCCATTTAAAAGCCTTTGAGTGTCATTTCATGTTCAATGTGTGGTTCATTCCAAGGTTCACAGTCTTCGTTATATGTATCTTTCATAAACTTAGGATAAATTGTATTGTATATGTGATACATTTCTGAGAATGCTGCGTCTTTATCATAATAACTTGGTTTTTTTGGATGATACATTGAAACTTCATGTATAATACCAGCCTGTGTTTTCAAAAAAGATGGCATTGTTAAATCAAAGCCCCAACCACTTTTTACTTCATGGTATTCCCAAAACTTTTTAAATGTAGGTATTAAAGACGAATGTACAAATGGACCCATGCCTTCAAGCACATTTGCAAGTGTGTATTTTAGTTCTTTCTTTTGATGCAAAATAGTGTGTGTTGAATCAGAACCAGCAATCGTAGATAACTGAAATAATTTAATATTATGTTGTTTTGCAATTTCAAGAGCACGATTTATACTTTGAATATCGCAAATTAAATCATCATCCCAAAATCCAACATACTCATACTTAGAATAATCAAAATTATCTAAGAATTGTTTTGTGATTTGCCACTTGAAACCTTCACCTTCGCCAATGTAATCATAAGTGGTTGGTTCTGGTTTGAAACCTTTATAAGAATATACGGCGATTTCATAGTTACGAGTTGATTTTGTAAATCTCCAATGATTGTCTTTATCGTAGGCCGAATGAAACTCAATTGGAATACCAACGGGAGAAAAAATTAAATTAGTCATTATTTACTCATATTTTTTTTCTATAATTTGTTTCCACTCTGAAACTCGGTCGTATTGATGAACCATTGCAAATGGTTTACCAAGGCTTGTACACACTTGATCATCAATCATAACAGGTGCTGGCTCAATTAAGTGTTGACCATATTGAACAGAAATTTGAGGGCCTGTGGTGCCAAGTTGTGCAGCATAACCATCTTCACTCATTGCAAAGTTAGTAATGCTTTTATATGGTGCCAAATTAAGCAATACATTTAGAGCAGCTTGGTCTGGCCCGCCGCCGCCTGGCACATTTACTGGTGCGCCACCACATGATAAGAAAATGTTAGTCATAAAATCTAACATTGTATTGAACTCGCCTGAAATTGTGCCTGCGTTGTAAATTGGTTTGTCTTTCATTCGGTCGTAGATAAGTGGACCAAAAGACAACTGCATATTATTTTTACCCCATTCTTCATCTTCATAACGAATTGATTCACAGGCAACATTAAGTTTTTTATGGCCCATGTTTTCTTCCAACCACTTTGATGGATTGGATTGAAATACTACATCTTTTACATCAGTTGCAATAATGTACCGATATTGTTCTTTATTCTCAAGTCGATTTAAAAAGAATGGAATATGTGCAAATCTATCTAGGCAGATATTGAAGGCTCGTTGAACTGGATGTTTATAAACTAAATTACCAGTTTCTTTGTCTTGACCAAACGCAAAAATGGTATAATTTCTTTTTGTAAGTTCTTCTGCAACTTCAAATGAAATATTGTAGCACAGAAGAACCTTAACGCCATCAAAACCACTTCGATCTAACGAATTAACCCAATACTTAATCTTATCGAAGCTGTAGTTGGTAATACAGCCAATCACAATGTCTTTCATAATAACCTTAAAATTTAATAACTACTTTTTATATAGTCTTTTAATTTCTTAAAATTTTGACTTATTATGCTTTGTCGCCGTACATAACATCATCAGAATCTCCCAAAGCCCATTTTGGATTTTGTTCTATAACATATTTCTTTGTGCAAACCTTGAAATCTGGAAACTTTAATTGTTTTGGATTGCTCGCAGCATCTAAGAATATACAACGATTATTTGGTTGTGCGGCATACTGTCCATTGTCAAGTTCTAGAAAGTTATAAGACTTGTGATCTTCTGGATTTTCACTATCGCCCATATCTAAATATTCATCTGACGCACAATTATCAACAGTAAACATATAATTTCCTTGATACCATTCTTTATTCTTAGCGTAAAACTTACCGCTTAAATTCATCAAAAATGATTTCTGTATTACAGTCAAATCATAAGATAAACAATCCCATATTTGCAAGTGATCTAAAGGTAAAAAATTATCTAATTTCAAATTGTCTTTTCTACTTACATATGCACTTAACGGAAGTTTATCATACAACGCACCATATTCAGGCAAATATGATTCAATAAAGAATGCTCTGCGGCTCATTGATTTAACTGAAACCCAAATGCAAGGTATATACTCTCCAAATCCTTTTTCAAAATTATAAAGGTATTCTTTTCTTACATAACATCTAACTCTTGGTGTGTTTGCTACTAACTGTGGCATTTATGTGCTTCCTTATTTTTATAATCGATGATTGCAGCTTTAATTGCATCTTCTGCCAGTATTGAACAATGAATTTTTACTGGAGGCAATGCTAATTCTTCTGCGATTTGTGTATTTTTGATATTAATAGCATCATCAATATGCATACCCTTAACCCACTCTGTAACCAAAGACGAACTGGCGATTGCTGAACCACATCCATATGTCTTAAAACAAGCATCTTTAATAATACCATTGTCGCCTACCTTAATTTGTAACTTCATAACATCACCGCAAGCAGGTGCACCAACCATACCAGTACCAATATTACTATCGGACTTATCAAAACTACCAACATTTCGTGGGTTTTCATAATGATCTATAACCTTATGAGAATATGCCATTTACTTTAACTCTCCTCTTTCAATTAACTTTTGTTTATTATATTGATGCATTTCTTGTACGAGTTCTTTATTTTCGCCTTGATACAACACAGCATAGTTATTATCAATCAACCATTGATTTAAACTTAAACCATCTTCCATAATAAAAACACCAAGAATACGACCAAATTTATCATTATTAGAATCGGCCTTCATAGTTTGAATTCTTTGCCAAGATCCAACAGGAAGTTTTTCAGCTAATTTCTTTTTAGAAATCATGCCTCTTTTCTTTTCTTCTTCGTTAGCAGTTCTAGATTCTGGCGTATCAATGCCCGACATTCTTACTTTTTGGTTTGATAATACAATATTAAAACCCAAATCTAAATCAATTTCTACAGTGTCGCCATCAACAACCTTATTTATTTTACATCTATAGATATACATTTTTATTCCTTAAGCTGCAAATGAAGAACCACATCCACAAGTTGTAGTTGCATTTGGATTTTTAATAACAAATTGTGAAGACATTAGTTCTTCTTTATAATCAATTTCTGCGCCTTCAAGATACATCATGGAGGCAGAATCAATTATTACTTTGATGCCCCTGCTTTCGATAACAAAATCATCTTCATTTTGTTCATGGTCAAACATAAAACCATATTGAAAACCAGAGCAACCACCACCTTGAACATATATTCTTAAAGGATTAGTGGTGTTTTGATCAAGCATAACTTCTTTAATCTGTTCGAAAGCTTTTTCTGATACCTGTATCATATTAACCTCTTGTTAGATTGAGAATTTTTTGAATCTGTGCTTCTAAAACAGTTTTGCGATTTGGCCAATGAATGTATGGTTGATCGTGTGTCTTTAGAAGTTTTGTTAAAAATGGTAAAATAATTTTTTCTACTTGTTGAAGTCTTTGTTTATACTCTTCAACAGTTTCATCTTTTTCGGCGATAACTGCTTCGTATTCTGCTTCATCAACAGTGGTAAATCCAAAATCGTCATCACCATATTCACTCATAATTTTACTTATGTCATATTTAATATCTGGCATTATTTGCTCCAGTTCTTGGCGGCATTAAAATTCTGTTGACTAAATTCCATTCTGTCAACAAGTTTCAGTGCGCCGCCAGTTAATCTATCTACTGCTACAAATCCTTCAGGACCAGTAACTTTAAATCCGCTATCTGTTCGCACAAATGTATCAACAGATGATTTAATTGTTTCTAATTTACGAACAATCATTACCTTAGCATCAACAATTAAATTCATTAAATCAAATATAAGTTTTAATTGTGCGGCATTGCTTCTAAAGAATCGCATAACTTCTGTTTTTTCTGTAATTCTTTTCTTTTTCGTATCTTCTTTTTTAGCTGCTAAAATTTCTTTGTTTAGTTTATCTTCAATCCATCGAATCAATTCAGCAGCATGTTGTTGTGTGTTTTTAATTGGTTCGCCAGCTCGCACTTTAGTATTATTAAAAGTTTTAACATATACATTAAATGTTTCGTTTGTTGATATGCGATTTAAAACTGAAGGCACTAAAGATTGAAACGCACGACCAGCATTAGATAAAACATCTGTAATATTCTTTGTTTCGCCTTCAGTAAATGTGGCTGTACCAGAAGCATCAACAAATGAAGCATCACGAAACCACACATCTTTTGTTGATGATAAGTTACCAATGTCAATATTAAATGATGCCTTCAAGGTGTTCATTGAACGACCATTGTATGCAGTATGAAAAACAATACCAAGTTGCGCTGCAAGCATCTTCTTAGCCATCATTGATTCGGAAGGCACAGCATACACAATTGTATTTGGTTGAAATGTAATATATGATTTTCCTTCTATAGTGTCTTTTTTCAAATCACCTTTTGCAAACATCATATCGCCTTGAAGAATGCCTTTGATGCCTAACTTTGGTAAGTAAGCAAGAGCAATTTTTAATTTACCATTGAGACCTTCAC
>Ga0194123_10006074_pt1 | contig 12628 bp, 19 predicted proteins | sample TA2MahsurfametaG_5_FD_155479 | JGI IMG/M metagenome (GOLD analysis project Ga0194123, IMG submission 155479) | Freshwater microbial communities from Lake Tanganyika, Tanzania - TA2015023 Mahale A surface | ecosystem: Environmental > Aquatic > Freshwater > Lake | place: Tanzania: Lake Tanganyika... | reverse complement strand
AAGAATGCAAAAAAAAGACGCAATGGGTGAAGAACCTGAAGGTATGATGGGTGGTGGAATGTATGGAGATCCACGAATGCTTAGAAGAGGCGGAATGGCTAGAGGTCAAAAACCTATTCAAATCAAAAAAGTACCATTTAGAGGAATATTTTAATGAGTAAATTTTTAAAATTAGCTGCGATGAAAAATGGGGGTAAAGTTAAAGTTCAAAAAGCTGTCATTGGATCTTTAATTGGTAGAGGGGCTAGAAAAGGTGTTGAAATGTTGACTGTTTCTAAATCTGCAATTCAAAAAGGTGCAAAAGATAAACTTGCTCGAGATAAATTTCAAGAAGCTTCTAAAAATTATCAAAGAGGTCAAACAAAAGAACTAGAAGATTTGCCTATGTCAGGACTAAAAGGAAGTGGAGATACGCCTGGTTTACGTAAAAGTTTTAATAGGATGGTATCAATATTACCACCTGCAGCAGGAGAAACTGCAAAAGCCTCTTCACTTCTTAAAAGTTTTGTTTCTAAATATCCTAAAAGAGCATTCGTGGGAGCTTCTGCTGCTGGAGCAGGCGTAGGTGCTGTTGGAGTGGAAATAGGAAGACGTATGGAAAAAACAAATGCGCTTGATGAAAAAACTTTTCTAGGAGCATTAAGAAAAATTGTTAAGGGAGAATAATGACTACATCAGGCACTACAACATTTAATTTAGATATAGCTGAAATTATTGATGAAGCATATGAACGATGTGGTTCTTCAACAACTTCTGGTTATTCATTAAAAAGTGCAAGAAGATCTTTAAACTTATTGATGTCCGAATGGGGCAACAGGGGAGTGCATCTTTGGAAAGTTGAATTAAAAGTTCAAGAACTTACAGCTGGAACTAGCGAGTATGCAACCCCATCAGATTGTAGTGATGTTTTAGAGGCTTATATCTCTACATCGTCTGGAACAACGACTAGCACTAACGATGTTAGCTTAGATAAAATTGATAGATCAGCGTACGCAGGACTTCCAAACAAAGGTCAGAGGGGTCAACCGTCTCAATATTTTATTGATAGACAAATAACACCATTATTAAATTTATATTTAACTCCAGATAAAGTAACTTTCACCCATGTCAAATATTATTATATGCAACGAATTCAAGACGCAGGGGCTTATACAAATAATCCAGACGTTCCTTTTAGATTTTTACCGTGCATGTGTTCTGGATTAGCTTATTATCTTTCTATGAAAGTTAATCCTAAAACCACTGACGCTTTACGATTATATTATGAAGATGACTTAATGAGAGCTCTTCAAGAAGATGGTCAACGTACATCGACCTATATTACACCACAAACATACTATCCAAATTATTCATAATGGGTTTTTCTAGAGGTAAATATTCGCAGGCTATATCAGACAGATCAGGACAAGCATTTCCTTATACTGAAATGGTAAAAGAGTGGACTAATGCTTTAGTTCATATATCTGAATATGAACCCAAACATCCTCAATTAGATCCAAGACATCATAAATCTGATGATATTGCTTTACAAAATACAAGACCACAGGATTTTACATTAATCTCTGGTGGTAATGGTGAGGCAACTGCTAATTTAAATTTACCAGGTGAATTTGCTTATAATTCAAGGGGTATGGTGCCTGATGATCCATCAGCACAAAACTCAGCAAGACAATTCGGTATTTTCACTGGTCAAGTAAGGATTGTGATATCTTAATGGGTATTTCTCATGCTGCTTTTTTAACACAAATTAGAAGTTACACAGAAGTAGATTCTACAGTTTTATCAGACACACTTATTAATCAATTTTTAAGAAACGTAGAATTAGACGTTGCTAACAAAGTTGATTACGATGATTTACGAAAATATTTTCAAGCAACTTTAACCGCAAATAATAAATTTTCAGTTATGCCTGCTGATACAAAAGTTGTAAGGGGAGTTTTTGTAGCCACAACAGTAGGAGGTTCTTTATCATCTGGAACTGTTGTATATGCAGAAAAAAGAGATCAATCTTTTATAAGAGAATTTAATAATACAGGTGCAACAGGACTACCACAATACTGGGCAAACTATGATGATTTTACAATAATGGTAGCGCCTACTCCAAACCTTGCATATCCAATTGAAGTTGAAATTATTCGAGAAGCACCAAGTTTCACATCGTCAAATAATACTTATTTATCAACGTATGAACAAAATCTTTTATTGTATGGAGTTTTAGCAGAGGCTTTTTCTTACCTTAAAGGTCCAATGGATCTGTACAATTTAAATAAAACAAAGTATGATGAAGAATTACAAGCTTTTGCGTTAATACAAATGGGTAGAAGACGCAGAGGTGAGTATGACGACGGTGTGCCAAGAATTCAAATTAATTCGCCGCCACCTAATACAACTTTATAAGGAGCTTACAATGGCAATTACGACTAATGCGATAGCAAATTCTTTTAAAAAAGAAATATTACAAGCAACGCATAATTTTAACACCGCACCAACTGGACAAAAATTTAAACTTGCACTGTATACTACAAACGCAGTTTTAGGTGCTTCAACAACATCATTTACCACAGGTGGGCAAGTTACTTCTCCGGCTGGATATTCTTCTGGCGGAAAACTACTTGTGAACAATGGTGTAATTATGTCATCTGCAGTGGCTGCAGTAGACTTTGCTGATTTATCATTTACCAATGTTACACTTACTGCTCGAGGAGCGCTGATTTATAACACATCAGCTTCTAATAAAGCAGTTTGTGTGCTTGATTTTGGCGGAAACAAAACTGCAACTGCAGGAACTTTTACAATTCAATTTCCTGCATTTACTACTTCGCTTGCAATTATAAGAATTGGTAACGCATAATTAAATATTTTATGAGATGGCTAGCACATGGGGTTTTGGAGCTTGGAATGTAGGTGCCTGGGGCGATCAGTCTAATGCCTCAGCACCAGTCTCTGGATCCCAGCTAGCTAATCTAATAAATTCAGTTACAACAGACATACAACCTGATGCTGGTTGGGGGGTAAAAACTTGGGGCACAGTGCCTTGGGGAGAAGAAGATGATGTAGTTGTTACTCTTACTGGCAATCAATTAAATTTTAACATATCCAGTGTAATAGCTGGTTTACTAATTGAAGTTCCGGTCACAGGCACTGGTTTAAAAATTAACATAGGAGAGGAGACGGCTTTTACAAATGTTGTTGTTACAGCAGCCTCTCAATCTCAACAAAATTTATCTATTGGTTCAGTTATAGCAGAGGGAGTAATTGGTGAGGGTTGGGGTAATAATGGTTGGGGTATTGTCCCTTGGGGTGAAGAGGAAAGCATAAATGTTACAGTCACTGGTAGACAATTAAACACAAGTATAGCAAGTGTAAGCACATCTGCAAATGCAAACGTAAACGTTACAGGTAGCAGAATTAATACAATTGTAAATTCTGTAGGTATTGCAGCAGATGGTAATATTTCTGTAGTTGTTGGATCAGAACATCGATTAAATTTAAGTTTAGGAAATTCAATTCAATTAGGTAATTGTTTAGTAAACGTTACTGGAACGCAGATAAATACAAATGTATCTAGTGTTATAGCAGGATTGTTAATTGAAGTTCCTGTAACAGGCAGCAGAGTAAATACTCAAATAAATTCAGTTTCAATAACTGGAACTGCAAGTGTTAACATTACTGGCACACAAATTAATGGAATAGTTGGTAATGCAATACCTGTTTCAACCTACACTGTCACTGGTAGTAGATTAAATCTTACACCTGGATCAATTACAACAACTGGTAATGCTAGTGTTTCTGTAACTGGTATAGGAGTAAATATTTCAACAGCTAATGTACTAATTACAGCTTGGGCAGAGGTTGATATTGGTATTCCACTAGTTTCTACTTATACTGAGGTTGACATTGCAGCATAATTTTTGTAATAATTCTTAAAAACAGGAGAATAAATGCCATCAAGTTTTTCTACAGATCTTAAACTAGAACTCATGGTAACTGGCGAAAACGCTGGTACGTGGGGTGATAAAACAAATACAAATTTAAATTTAGTTCAACAAGCAATAGCAGGATACCAAGGAGTAAGTATAGCTGGAGGAGCGCAAACCACAGCACTTGTTATGAGTAATGCAACACTTTCAAACGCAAGAAATATGGTTCTTGAATTTACAGGTGCAATTACTGGTAATCAAATTGTAACTATTCCAGATGGTATTGAAAAATATTATATTTTAAAAAATAGCACATCAGGTGCTTTCAGTGTTACATTTAAATATGCAGGCACAGGATCAGGTATAACATTAACACAAGGTTTTTTAACAGCTGCTTTTGGAGATGGTAGCGAAATTTATAAAGTTGATTTAACAACTTTACAAGGCACAATAGCAACAGCACAAATTACAAGTTTAGCAGTAACTAGTGCTAAACTTGCATCGTTTGCTGTAACCACGGCACGACTTGCCTCTCTAGCAGTAACATCTAACAGACTTGCAACCAATGCAGTTACAACTGCTAAATTAAATTCGCTTGCAGTTACATCATCAAGAATTGCATCATTTGCAGTTACTACTGCTAGAATTGCATCACTTGCAGTAACTTCAACACGACTTGCATCACTTGCAGTTACATCTGCTAAAATTGCTTCATTTGCAGTAACCACTGCAAGATTAGACACAGCAGCAGTCACGGCAACACGACTTGCAAACACAGCAGTTACAGCTGGAAGTTATACATCAGCATCTATTACAGTTGATGCTCAAGGAAGAATTACTTCCGCATCCTCTGGATCAGCGGGTGCTGGTGGTTTTATACCTACTTTAATACAAGTTGGACCAAATTCTGGAACTCACACAGCAAGTCCTGCAGCAAATAGACTTGCTATTTACATGTGGGCTGGGCAAGGCCCTCCAGGTCCTCCTGGAATGGATGGAGAGTTTCCTGTAGGACAGGGTGGAACTGGAGGTTATGGTTTTTATAACAAACCTATTACGCAACCTTTTTCTCAACCTTACGCAGTGGGAGGTCCAGGTGGTAATACTACAATGACAAATGTAGGAACTGTAAACACAGGGAACTCCGGTAACACAAATCCTTCAACTAATGGGTCTCCTGGAACTGCTCCTGGAGCATCTTTGAATTGGCCAATCCTTGTAAGATCTATTTATGGACCAACAAACCAACCAACTGCGGGGGGCGGAGCGGGTCAAATTATAATTTACGAAAATACAGGAACTTAATGAGTTATTTTATATTTCAAAAAAACAAAGAAGGTATTGAGAATACATTTAGTCATAAAATGTGTGAAAACAGTAACGAATTAAATAATTTTAATTTAATATTAACAGATTATAAAATTATAGAGGAATCTCAAGAAAATTTTACTTCTGTAAGACTTGGTACAAAGTATCCTTTAAAATATAATAATAATTTAATTACTTTTATTGATGAATTAACAGTGTATAACCAAAAAAAATTTTTAGATCCATACATTGAGAAATTTAAACTTAAAATACAAAATTTTTTAAATAATAACGACAATCACATTTTTTTTAACAAATGGAACAACTATCTTACTCAATTAAATAATTTAGATACAAACAGCATAACGTTTCCAATAAAATCATTAGAACAATACTTTTTTGATAAAGGAAATCAAGCTTTAAGTATTTATGAAGTACCCTAAAAAGTTTGACAAATAAAAAAAATTTGTTAAGTTTTTTTTAATGTTTGATAAGGTAATAGAATTTAGTGCTCATGAAGATTATTTTGCACTTCAAGAAGATTATCCAATTCCTGCAAAGTTAAACATACCAGAGTGGTATAAAAAATTAGAACATATTATTTTAAAAAAAACAATTAAGGGCTGTATGCCTTTTTTAGATTCTCTAACTGCAGGGTATATTCTAAAAATGCCACAGGATTTTTATGTGAGACATAATGTAGATAGTAAAAACGAAAAAGGAGAAACAATCAAAGATTCTTTTCAAACATTTGGATTACATGAGTGTCAAAAAGAACTCAGGGAAAAAAATATAAATTTAAATGCAGGTATTGATGTGCATACCATAAATCAGTTAGAAGGTTCACCATTAATTGAAAAAAATAAAAATTTGAGTTTTTACAAAATTATGAATCCTTGGAAAATAAAAACCCCAAAGGGTCATTCTTGTTTATTTGTACCACCCTTAAATAATGCAGATGATAGGTTTTCGATAGTTTCTGGAATTGTAGATACAGATACGTATCCTCTTGAAATAAATTTTCCAATAGTGATAAATGGTGATAAATATTCGATATTAGAGACATTGATTAAAAAAGGAACCCCATATGTTCAAATAATACCTTTTAAAAGGGATTCTTGGGAAATGACTACAAAATCTATATCACAAAAAAATTTAAAATCCAATTTTTTTTATGGATTACAATTGATAAATGTGTATAAAAATAGATATTGGAATAAAAAATTATGGAAATAAAAAATTTTATAAAAATTTATGATGAAGTGCTCCCTTGGAAAGTTATATCCAATTTAATTAAATTTGCAAATAATGCAAAATTTGAAACCGCAAGTATAGGAGGTAATGGAGATAAGGGTAGGGTTGATTTTAATGTAAGAAGGACGTACACGTCACCATTAAATAATACAGATAATTCATTAAGTAAAGTTCATTGGTCAAATTTTTTGGCACACGTTTTTAACAAAAAGCTTAAACAATATCAATTTGATGTTAATATTTTAGATTATTCGTATCAAAGAATATTTGATATTGAAATTTTGAAATATGAAAACACAGGTTTTTATACTTGGCATGTAGATCATTTTGCAGACGTCCCAAGAACTATGAGTTGTATACTACTTTTAAATAATGATTATGAAGGTGGAAATTTATGTTTTAGAAACCCAGATGGAACAGGAGAATGGGAAGTAGAAGTAAAACCAAATAGGATGATTATTTGGCCAAGTATTTTTCTATATCCACATACGGTTAAACCAGTAAATAAAGGAACAAGGTATTCAGTTGTAGCATGGGCAATATAAGAGACTTTAAATATAAGTTCATTAAAAATTTTTTAACTCAAGAAGAAACAAAACTTTTGAATGATTATTGTAGAATTAAACATAGATTAAATTTTGATTCGTTTGATTTTGTACAAAGTGATAATGGAGATACTTATTTTTATGCAGATCCATTAATGGAGTCTTTAATGGTAAATAAACTTGATTTAATGCAAAAAGAAACTGGTTTAGAATTGTTATGTACTTATGCTTTTTGGAGAATGTATACAATAAATGCTGATCTACCAAAACACACTGATAGAGTATCTTGCGAAGTTAGTGTTTCTGTTATGATTGGGTCAGATGGAACTAAGTGGCCAATATTCATAAGTGGAACAGAAATAAATATGTGCCCAGGGGATGCAGTAATATATTTAGGTTGTGAAATAGAACATTGGAGAGAAGAATTTAAAGGTGATTGGCATGCACAAACATTTTTACATTATGTAGATAAAAATGGACCATTCAAAGAATGGGCTAAGGATAAGAGACCACTTTACGGGATGCAAAAATGAAATTTAATCAATTTGAAAACGGATCTTGTGATATTGAATTTTCTTTAAAAGAAAGATGGATAATTTTAAAAAAAGGTAAAATTCATTTGACAGATAAAATGTTTAAACATTTTGGAAATACTTTAGTTAAAATGGTAGTAGACTGGCAAATTAAATTTGACGATGATGTTAAAAATTTACGAACAAATTCTTGTACAAAAATTAATGGGGAATGATACCCAAAATAATACATCAAACAGGTTATGCTTTAAAAAGTAAATGGCATCCAATTTGGAATTTGTGCTATGAATCTGTACAAAAAGTTTTCGATGATTTTGAACACGTGTTTTGGACAGATGAAAAAATTGATAACTTTATAAAAAAAAATTATAAAGAATATTATAAAGATTATCAAAAAATTCCTTTTCACATCATCCAACTAGATTTATTTAGATACGCCTTACTTTATAAATACGGCGGCATATACATTGACATGGATATGTATTGTTATGAAAATTTTTATAGTGATTTGACTGGTAATATAAACTTAGTTGAATCTAATTGCCCTGATGAACATAACCAACCAGAATTAGTTCAAAACTCTTTAATGGCTGCAACACCTAATCAAAAATTTTTTAAGGAATGTTTTATAGAAGGGTTACAAAGATCAAAAACAATAAAATTTAAGAAAAGCATAAACGATAATCATTTTAATGTTAAATATGTAAGTGGACCTCTTTTGTTAAAAAACATGGTGCGAAAATTTAAAAATATTTACAAAATTAAAATTTTACCCTTAAAATTCTTTAATACAACTAATAATCATATTTATGAAAAACAACATAAAGTGAGACACATGGCTAGTGGAATGTGGGGAAAAGAAATATATAAATCTTTTTTAGACTTACAAGAAGCAGAAAATTTTATAGGTTCTATAGAAAAATACCATAAACTTAGTTATTTAGATAAAACAAAAATGGATATTGATACATTAGATTTTTATAAAACTTATGAATTAAAGCCTTAATTGTAAGAATTATTTGTTTAAGGTATACTGTAAAATATGCCCTTAAAAAAAATACCGGTAGCACCAGGATTTGATAAACAAGATACACCATCTCAAGCGGAAGGTCGCTGGATTGATGGAGATAACGTGCGTTTTAGATATGGAAACCCTGAAAAAATAGGTGGTTGGGAACAAATACTATCAGATACAATAGTGGGGGCAGGTAGGCATCAACACTCATGGGTAACAAGAGACGGCGATAAATATTCAGTAATAGGCACGAATAAAGTATTAATTATTTATTTTGAGGGTGCATTTTATGATATTACACCTTTTGATACCGCTTTAACCAGTTGTACATTTACAACAACAAGTGGATCAAAAACAGTAACAGTAAACAAAGCTGGCCATAATTTAATTATTGGAGACATTGTACGTTTTGCATCAGTTACTCCACCAACAGGAGCTGGTTATGTTGCTAGTGATTTTACGACAAACGCTTTTGAGGTAAAAACTACACCAAGCTCAAGCACATTTACTATCACCATGTTAACCAATGCAGCGACAACTGTTTCAGCGTCTGGTTCTGCAACGTGTAATCCTTATTTCAATTTTGGTCCCTTAAACCAAACATACGGCTATGGTTGGGGTACATTTAATTACGGTGGTTTTAGTTCAACAGTTACTCAAACACAAATAGATCAAGTAGGAGGTATAAGCAACTCTGTAACTACAATTCCTGTGGACTCAACCACTGGATTTGCAGCAACGGGTACAATTTTAATTGACTCTGAATTAATTACATACTCAGGTAAAACAGCAACTTCATTTACTGGAGCAGGAAGAGGAGCAAGTGGCACAACAGCTGCAGCACATGCGGATAACGTAAAAGTTTATGATGCTGCTACTTTTGTTGGATGGGGTGTTGCATCAACTGTTGCAACAACTATTAAACTTGATCCTGCTAATTGGTCTTTAGATAATTTTGGGGATGTTTTAGTTGCAACTATTCACAATGGGTCAACGTTTACTTGGAATCCATCCTCTGGACTTACTACACGAGCAACTAAAAATACAAATATGCCTACAAGATCTGTAATGAGTATTGTCTCAGACAGAGATAGACATTTAGTGCATTTAGGCACTGAAACAACCATTGGAACACCAGGAACACAAGATAAGATGTTTATTCGATTTTCAGACCAAGAAAATTTTGATGTCTATAGTCCAACGTCAACAAATACTGCTGGAACTTTTAGATTAGATACTGGGACTAGAATTGTAGGCGCTATTAGAGCTAAAGATTATATATTAATTTTAACAGATGAAGCTGCTTACGTGATGCAATTTGTTGGACCACCATTTACATTTAGCATTAGAAAAGTTGGATCTAACTGCGGTTGTGTTGGGCAGCATGCTTTAACGTTTGCGGAAGGTAAAGTCTATTGGATAGGGGACGCTGGAGGATTTTTTCAATATGATGGTACAGTAACGTCTATGCCTAGTTTAGTTGAAGACTTTGTTTTTAAAACTACAACTGATAATTTAGGTTTTAATTTTAACGCTAATGAACTGACCTATGCTTCACACAATTCTTTATACCAAGAGGTATTTTGGTTTTACGCAAAAGATGGGTCTGATCAAGTAGACAGATTAGTTGCTTATAATTATGGGGATAAAGTTTGGACCACGGGGAGTCTTGCACGAAGTTCTTACCTAGATGCTAGCGTCTACGCAAATCCTTATGCAACAAAATTTGACACTGCCATAACCCCAAGTTTTCCTGTGGTCAATGGTGTATCTACTGGCGGATCTATTTATTATGCGCACGAGATAGGAGTGAACGAAGTGAGTGCCACTGGAGTTAAAACTGCCATTGCTGCATTTATAAGATCTGGTGATTTTGATTTAGATGTTGATGGTGATGGTGAGTATTTTTTATCAGTAAGAAGATTTATACCTGATTTTAAAAATATTGAAGGAACAGCAAAAGTAACGTTAATTCTAAGAAGTTATCCCGCAGATACAACAACTGCAAAAGGTCAGACAACTATAGGGCCTTTTAGTGTAACATCAAGCACCGATAAGGTTGATACAAGAGGCAGGGCCAGACTTGCTAGCATAAAAATTGAAAATGATGCGGTTGATGAAAATTGGCAATATGGTATTTTTAGAGTAGATGTTCAACCAGATGGAAGAAGATAATGGCAAAGATTGATGTTTACATACCAGAGCCTAGCGACACATATAATGTGGAGAATCAAAGACAAATTTTATCTGCTCTTAATCTAATAAAAGAACAACTTAACACATCTTTTTTAAATGAGTCTGTTGAGGATTTACAAACGTTTAGTTGGTTTATTGGAGGTAAATCGTGACCATATCGTTTAAAGTTCAAGGATATGATTTAACAACTACAAATTTAACTACAACCTTAACAATTAATACATCATCAGTTGCGATTGTAAGAGAAGTTTCAATTGCAAATGATAATAGTGCATCTGTTCAATTAGATTATTTTTTTAGAGACTCCTCTACGTCTACTGATTTTAAATTCTATCACACTAACTTAGCTGCAAATAGTAATGACACGGCAGTTCGTAATGTGTTAGTTTTAGAGGAGGGAGACTCTTTAAAGTTTCAAGCAAACACAGCAAATAAAATTTCTGGACAAATTTCATATGCTTTAATTAATAGAAAAAATCAGAATGGCTAGAAAAATTCAAACAGGTTCTGGTACGTTTATAAAACGGACTAATAGAAAAAGACCCGGGAGACACACGAAAAAATTAAATAAGAGTAAACATTTTAAAAAATACAAAGGACAGGGAGGTAAATAATGTTTTATATTTGGCATACTCTTTTGGTAATATTTTTTATTGCTATGGCTTTTAGTTTAGGATATAGCCTTGGTAAAAAAAATGTCAGAAAAGTTTCAAATAATAAATGGTAAAAAAATACCAGTTGTAGATTGTGAAACTATAACTACTTACAGAAACAAATTAACTGGACAGGTTTATTCATCTAAAGAGGAAGCTGATCAGGATATAAATAATTCTACAACAGCTACAAAAAAAGAACACGTAGTAACAGATGTTGTTGTAAAACCAGCATCATTGTTTTTTGATTTAAGTTCCAAATGAGAGGTTTTTTATAATGCAACCAAGAGGAGGAACAGAAATACAACATGAGTATCTAAATAAATTTGTAGATCCTAAATTATTATCTAACTTTCAAATTTGCACTTCTATACCAGGAAAGATACCTATTGACCCTAATAAAATAAATATATTATGGCAAAAAAATAGTTATGATCAGCCGAATATTCATCCGTGGTTTGAAGATAAATCTAATCACAAAAAGTATGACTGGTATGTTTTTAATAGTCATTGGAATTATGAAAAGTATAGAATGTATTTTGATATTCCAACAGAAAGATGCACAGTAATTAAAAATGGTATTGAAGATTTTCCAACTAGATCTTTACAGTATAATAAGGGTGAGCCTATACGATTAATATATCACTCTACTCCTTGGAGAGGATTAAATGTACTACTTGCAGCAATGCAATATATTAAAGGCAGTTTAATATCCTTAGATGTATATTCTAGCTGTCAAGTTTATGGTGATCAATTCAAAAACGAAAATGAAAAAAATTATGAGGGTTTATATGAACAAGCAAGACAATTACCAAATGTAAATTACATTGGTTATAAACCTCATGAATACATTTTAGAAAACTTACATAAATATCATATATGGGCTTTTCCAAGTATTTGGGAAGAAACATTTTGTATATCTGCTATAGAGTCCATGGCTGCAGGTCTATATTGTATTACCACTGATCTTGGAGCTTTGTTTGAAACTTGTTCTGAATTTCCTATTTATATTCCTTATGAAAAAGATTATGACAAACTTGCTGAACAATTTGCAATGACAATTAAAGCTGCTGCAGAGCATTTACATCAAGACCACATACAAAATCATCTTGCGATGCAAGTTAAGTTTGTAAAACATTTTTATAATTGGAATAAAATTGCACAACAATGGACTGGATTTTTAAACGGAGCTTTACATGCAAGA
>Ga0194123_10006073_pt1 | contig 12633 bp, 24 predicted proteins | sample TA2MahsurfametaG_5_FD_155479 | JGI IMG/M metagenome (GOLD analysis project Ga0194123, IMG submission 155479) | Freshwater microbial communities from Lake Tanganyika, Tanzania - TA2015023 Mahale A surface | ecosystem: Environmental > Aquatic > Freshwater > Lake | place: Tanzania: Lake Tanganyika... | reverse complement strand
TGCGGTAGTGAAGCGGTCCATGTACGGGCTGTCGACCGCGTGGGAAGAGATCCGGCCGTTGCACCACAGGACCTTTAGCTTGGTCGGGCGGGGCATGTCGATGATGAGGCCGTAGGGTGGGTCGCCGTCAAGGTCCATGGCGTGGCTGGGTTTGACGGTGATGAACTTACCGGTTGCGATGTTCCGTTCCATGGTTCAAGTATACCCTTTCCTTGATGAACTTTGCACCGGATTGAGGTGAAAAGAGCTTTCATTAGTTACATTTCGCTCCCCGCGGGGGCCGCGCGAAATATGAAGGTCGACATGTTGAAAGTTACTATCACTAGTTATTGAAAGCTCTTTTCACCGATTTGGTATGCAAAATGGCAATGAAGCGTGGTAGGATGGTCTTACATGGAAGATTTGACGATCAACGGAGTCCCCGCGATGTACACCTGTGAGGGTGTCGCAGTCATCAATGTGTGTGTCCTGCTGGACCAACTTTACGGTCCAGAATGGGTCTCAGATTTCACTCGTGATTACGAGGTGACGCAGGCAGACATCCAGGCATGGTGCGCGAAGAACGGTTCGCACTACTACTCGCGAGGACGCGAGGATTTCAACACGTACGATGCCGTCGACGAAGCCCGGGCAAAGGGTCTCAAGGTCGTCGTCGTGGAGGACCTGTCATGACTCCAGTGGTTGCGAACGTCGCCCAGGCGTTGATCGCGTTGAAGGACGCGCAGTACTACGTGAAGCGGGTGGAGCGTCTGGTATCCGGCGAGCACGCCGAGACAATGGACGTCCTGGCATTCGACCTCGAAAAAGCACAAGACGAGCTCGTCAAGTTGGCGAGGCTCATGCAAAGTTGTAACCACGCGCAGTAAGATAAGATCATGTCATACATCAACGAAGGTGACCTCCTGGTCAGCAAGGCCTACGGCACCAAGTACATCGCCGCTTCTTCGGAATACATCAAGCGTATGGGTGGTACGGGTGAGTTCCTCGAGGACTGGCGCTTCGTACCGGCGGTCGACACCCTCAACCCCGAGACGGGTCACCGAGGCTTCATGCTACTTCGGGACGTCGAGAAGGTGGAGATCAACCAATGAAGCTCAATTGGCTTGGCAAGGCCTTCCTTGGCGCCGCTGGCGCCTACGCTGTAGGCAAAGTGTTGGAAGGTTCCAGCGGCAGCGACCAGTTCACCGACGAAGAAGTGATGGCCATGGCCAATGCTACGAAGTCCAACAACCCTGCCCTGTTCTGCGAGATTTACAAGGCTCGTCGGCCGTGGGCTGACAAAGACCTTCTCACCTCTGAGTGGCAGATGTTCTGCGACAAGCTTCTCTGAAAAAAGTTTCATCGACGAAAAAAGTCGGTGCAAATTCGACGATCGACAGTTTAAGATCAGATTATCAACGCGGCAATCGAGCCGCCAACCACGGAAAAGGATACATCACTATGGATATGCAGACGAATGACATGAACACGAAGCTCTCAGCCATCGACAAGGCGCTCGCCGCAGCCAAGGCACGCAAGGAAGCCAAGGGCGAGTTGGCAGAGACCCCTGTTGCGAAGCCTTCGAAGACGAAGGTCGAGCGGATCAAGCTCGATGACGCTACGAAAGCGGCCGCAAAGTCCGCGAAGGAGGAGACCCGCAAGAAGCGTCAGGCTCTCCTGAAGCAGCAGCGTGAGGAACGGCGCATGGCCAAGGTGGCCGAGCGTGCCAACGCAAAGACCCCTCACATGAAGAAGATCGAGAAGGCCGCAGCCGCTCTGCCGGATATGTCACCCTCGACGCAGCTCATCTTCAACGAGGCGACCGCGAATCTCTCGGCTGCGCAGATCAACGCGCTGTCGCTCCACCTCCAGCACTTCAATCGCGTCAAGGCGACAGAGCGCGCGCTCAACCAGAAGCTTGAGGTTGGCCAACAGGTTCGCATCATCGGTGGACCGACGAAGCATGTCGGTAAGCTGGCAACCGTTGAGCGGACCCAGAGAATTCGCTGTTTTGTCAATATTCCAGGCGTCAACAAGCCAGTGTACCTGTTCACTTCTGACGTAGAACTGGTTGCGTCGACGCAGGCCACGGGGACCGAGGGTTGATCGTCGACCCCGTCGAGGGGGAATAAATAAATTCCCCCCTCCTCGTAGTTCAGCGGATAGAACGCGGGTTTCCTAAACCCGATGTCGCAGGTTCGAATCCTGTCGAGGAGGCTGCAGCATTTCGCTGCTAAACAAGAATAGGAAAAAATATGAACAAGCAAATCAAGCGCGCACTGGGCAAGGTCTACACCGCATTCATCGTTCGTGACAGCAACAGCCGTCGGTTCCTCAATCAGCGGTCGTACACGGGTCGACGTCGAGGTCAATGGGGTCTTCGTGGCGAGGCACAGGTCTTCTACTCGGAGGCTCAGGCGCAGTCATGCGCTAGTAACATCAACCGGCGCCGGCCAGAGGGCTATTCGGTCTTCTTCGCTGAGGTGATCCCGGTTAAGATGCGCGGTCGCGGCAAGCGTATCGGCTGATCGATACAACCCCTAGAGGAGGGTTATAATATCCTCTACATGCCCACGTGATGGAACGGTAGACATCGCAGACTTAAAATTTGCTGCCTTCGGGCGTGCCGGTTCAAGTCCGGCCGTGGGTACTGATAGATCATTGACAACTTGGCGTTTTTGTTGAGCCGTTCTGGTGGAACTGGCATACACAGAGGTTTCAAACTCCTCCGTCTTCGGACATGTGGGTTCAACTCCCACGGGCGGCACCCTGCACCAATAGCTCAGTTCGGATAGAGCATCCGCCTTCTAAGCGGCAGGTCGGTGGTTCAAATCCACCTTGGTGCGCAAAGCTGAATACAAATGAATAACCCGGGAATATAATCTTACACATGCGCGGGTGTAACTCAGCGGTAGAGTGTCAGCCTTCCAAGCTGTTCGTCGCAGGTTCGATCCCTGTCACCCGCTCAATGGAGAGATGTTCGAGTGGTTTAAGAAGCAACATTGGAAATGTTGTGTGTTATAAAAGGCACCCAGGGTTCGAATCCCTGTCTCTCCGCGAAGAGGAGGAATGGCTGAGTGGCCTATAGCACACGCTTGCTAAGCGTGCGTGGGATAAAACCCACCGAAGGTTCGAATCCTTCTTCCTCCGCTGAGGTGTGGTGTAATGGCAACACGCCAGACTTTGAATCTGTCCGATGTAGGTTCGACTCCTGCCACCTCAACAAAGTTTAATTTTGGTCCCGTCGTCTAAAGGTCAGGACACGGCGCTTTCAATGCCGTTATTGGAGTTCAAGTCTCCACGGGATCGCCAACTTAACACAACCAGAAGGAACAATATGTCAGACAGTAACAGCGCATTTTTGACTCTCGTCTCCGGTTTTCGCAACCTCCTCGTGAAGTATTGGCCCAGCTTGACCATGTTCATGGTCCTCGTCACCGCCGGTAAATACCTAGACAACTGGGCCACCTTCATGCTCACGATCGTCTTCTGGGTGATCCACAGCCGGATCATCGATGAGGGTTCCACTACTGTGTAGCCTGGTCAGACAATTGTCCACTATTCTTTGCAAGTTCACGCGTGAACAGGATAGAGTAGAACCATGAAGAACACCGGCAAGTACGAGACGGCCCTGATGACCCTAATCCCATCCAACCCGAAAGAGTGGACTCCGACCCACGTCGATCTGCTCACGGCGGCCAGCACGGTGGACAGCCTGACGGACAGCATCGTCGATGATTCTCGCCGCATGGCGAAGAAGTTCGAGTCGTACGCCACCGAGGTGGAGGCCCGGGGTGTGGGTTGGTCCCCCTCGGTGCTCGTCACGGGCACCCTGGAGATCAACATCGCGAAGTTGGAGGTCCACAAGGAGTACCTTCGGATGATGGTCCGAACTGCGTACGGCAAGGACGCCCTCAAGGACTTCATGGCCCAGGTGCTGAACTCAAGTGAGGCGGCCGCATGATTCGAATCCACGTCAACACGGCATAACTTCAAGCCAGGGAGCCGGCGATCATCATCGCCGATCCCTACGCGATGTACACGCAACAATACTCTCGGGTCAACCTGCGTTGCCCCGCGTGCCAAACAAAGGTGGCCACCTTGGACCAACAGGGAGATTCTGCCCATCTGGTCCTTGACGACGTGGCTGCTCTTTCCGTGCAGGAGACATGAAACATGGATGAACCAATCTTGGCAAACCCAGGCGTGCAGAAGATCATTGTCGTCCTGGCTCTAATCGCGGCCCTCGTCGTGGTCGCGATCTACTGAAGATATATAATCCACCCCATGAGTGACAAGGTCAAGTTCAGGATGGTTCCTCAGGACGAGTTCGACGCTCGATATCCCGAGGTGAATGAGTACGATCCATCCGGTGCCCGTCTCTCAGGTGAAGTCCAGATTCCTGGCACTCCCGGGTGGTTCGCAGCCTCGATCTATAGAGGCATTCCAGATCGATACTGGAAAGATGATGTATGGTGCTCGTTCGAGGCAGGAACACAATTTGCACGAACGAAGTGACAGGATTCTCTAAAGAAAACTTTTTTACACTCTTCGGTGTAAACCCACAAAAAAACAAGATAGAATAAGATTATTAACGCGGCGATAAAGTCGCATAACAACGGAAAAGGAAAAGGAAAAGGAATATATGGATACGAACAACACACAGGATCTGAACACGAAGCTCTCGGCCATCGACAAGGCCCTTGCCGCAGCAAAGGCCCGCAAGGTAGCCAAGGAATCTTCACCTACATCAGAGTCAGATGACGTCAAGGTGACGAAGTCAGCACCTGACAAGGCAGAGAAGATCGCAGCCCGCGAGGCAAAGCGTGCCCAGCTGGCGAAGGAGCGTGAGGAGCGTCGGGCCGGCAAGGCAGCAGAGGCTAAGGGCCCGGCCCACATGAAGAAGATCGATCGTGCAGCAAGTCGGCTTCCGGTTCTGTCGGACCCAGCGCAGCTCCTCTTCAACGAGGCCACGAGCAACTTCTCAGCCGAACAGATCACGGCGATCTCACTACATCTCCAGCACTTCAATCGAGTCAAGGCGACCGAACGGGCCCTAGGCCAGAAGGTTCAGGTCGGTCAGACCGTCAAGATCATCGCAGGTGATCCGAAGTTCGTCGGCATGACCGGTACGGTCAGCAAGTCGCAGCGAATCAGGTGCTATGTCACGGTATCTGGCATCAAGCGGGACGTCTACTGTTTCACCTCAGACGTAGAGCCTCAGACTGCCGCCCAGGCCTCCACAGGCACTGAGGGTTGATAGATGCCAAGGGGCAGGCCGCGATCTGCCTCAGAACCATCTCGTAGCACAACGGATAGTGCAGGTCTTTCCTAAAGACAAGGTTGGGGGTTCAAATCCCTCCGGGATGGCCAGGTTCGGTGCAAAGTCAGAACGAAAGGTGGTAGGATACAACTATGGCATGGAACGAAACACCCCAATCGAAGGTCTTCAAGTTTGCAGAGCCACTGTTCCCCGGCCAGGAGGTCGAGGTGCACGGCTACCGTGGTTCCGCCCGCGGAGGTAAGAAGCCTCCTTATACAGCCCAGCTGTTGGTGGACGGCCACGTGGTGGCGAGCGCCCAGGAGAAGAACTGGCGCACGGCATACAAGACCCTCCAGATCACCATCAGCAAAGGAAACTTCAAGTGACCCACGAGCAACGCATCTCCGCTTACAACCGTCTGCACGGCACCATGGCAATCGTCAGCGAAATGATTCGGCTCTACGAACCAGAGAAGGTCGTGCTCGAGGAGCTCCTTGCCGCCTTCGCGGCGATGAAGACAGCCCAGGAAAACTTGGGTTGGGGACCCAGGACAAAAGTGACACGATCGGTGCAAAGCGGCGCCGAAACAAGATAAGATCAAACAATCAAAGGAAACACGCCATGACCACCATGCAAGTCCGTACGTTCCTCAAGGTCGCTCCCCTCCTCCCCGGCTCCACCTCGGTGCTCCTCCGTGGTGCCCACGGCATCGGCAAGTCCCAGGTCGTCCGCCAGGTCGCCAAGCACTTCGGCCTGCCAGTCACCGACCGGCGCCTCAGCCAGATGAGCGAAGGTGACATGATTGGTCTCCCGTCCACGGACGGGGAGGTCACCCGGTTCAACCCGCCAGACTGGTACAAGGCGGCGTGCAACAAGCCCAGGTGCCTCTTCCTCGACGAGCTCAATCGCGCTACCCCCGAGGTGATGCAGGCCGCCTTCCAGATCGTCCTCGACCGGGAGCTCAACGGTTGGCGACTCCACCCCGAGACCCGCGTCTTCGCAGCCATCAACACCGGTGGGTCCTACACCGTCAACGAGATGGACCCGGCCCTCCTTGACCGCTTCTGGACGATCGACCTGACCCCGGACACACAGGACTGGCTCGCCTGGGCCAAGGAGTCCGGCACGGTCCACGAGAACGTGGTCACCTTTATCGCAGGAAACGACAAGTGGCTCGACCCGCCGAAGAGCGGTGAGCCCGGTGCAGTCAGTCCTTCGCGGCGCAGCTGGGAACGTCTCAGCAATGCTCTGAGCCTCGCAGGCGTGGTGGAGAGCCCCAACGACCCGATGTTCTACCCACTCTGTCTCGGGTACGTCGGCACTGAGGCCACCATCGCCTTCCACGACTACGTGAAGACGATCGATGCCCAGGTCACCGGTGAGGAGATCCTCAATGAGTACCCCAAGGTCAAGCCGAAGATCGCACGCCTCGGCCAGGAGAAGCTCAACGTCGCCATCGAGAAGCTGGCCGACTACATCATCAAGAACGTCGCAACCGTGAATGACACCCAAGGTCAGAATCTGAAGGACTTCATGGAGGCCCTCCCTGCAGAGCTTCGGGTGGCAGCATGGTCGAAGTTCACGGCCTCAGGCGTCGAGAAGCTGGAGCTGACCAAGAGCATCCACAAGTGGTGCGTCGGTTCGATCCTGGAGGCTCTCAGCGTTCCGAAGGAAGACGTCGAGAAGGTGGCTGGCACGACCACGAAGAAGAAGGCCAAGAAGTGAAGGCGAGGATGGCGGAGTTCAATCCACAACTGCTGGAGAACAAAGCCTGGGATAGGTACGCTCGGGTGGTCAAGCGTAAGAACTTGACCACCGCGCGCAAGAACAGAGAAGCAAACAAGCTATCAGATGAGATCGCCGCCATCAACGGCTTGAGGGTGGTGATCGACTGGTGCAACCTGCGCAGGATCGGCGTCGTTTTTACGAACAGACGCCCTGCAGGCGTTTATCAAATAGAAGAGAAGACGATCTATATCAATTCCAGGCAATCGCTTGAGAAGCAACTGTTCGTCCTCCTTCATGAGTGCGGTCATCTGTTGATCGATGATCGATCGGAATCGACTGAGCTCAGGTTTAAACACGGATACTACACTGAGGATAAGAACGTACGTCGCAGGTTCGTGCACAGATGCACTGTCGTTGAGGAGGAGTTTGAAGCCTGGCACAGGGGACGGAAACTGGCGACGAAGCTAGGCATACAGATCAACGATGAACGTTTCTCTGCCCTCAAGGCATGGATGTTGAAGTCATACATGAAGTGGGCTCTACATGATCCCAACTATCAAGAAGATGGTCCAGAATATCTTTAAAAATTTTATTGGTGGAAATTTCGAAGAAGGCACATGATGCATAGATATGATCATGAGCCGCAAGCGAAAGTGGAAGAGCCTGAATCACAAAGTAGAGCATCTTAGGCTAGAGCTAGAAGATCGTAATGAGTTTATAAGTGAGATTGAATCACAGTTCTTACAAGAATTGTCGAAGCTGACGGATGGGTCGATCGAAGAACCCACATCTCAAGAACCAGATCTTCCCCCGCCGGTCGTCGTTGACATGTCTTCAGGACTTGAAACTGATGAAGTGATGTCCAGCGCGGAGAAAGGTGAACCATTACCTGAGGACATAAAGAAGCTCTGGAAGACGATAGCTAGCATGACCCATCCTGACAAGACAGGGAATGATCCAATCAAGACGGAACTTTACTTATCCGCCAACAAGGCTGTCGAAGAAGGTGCAGTTGACGAAATCACTCGAATCGCGTTAGAGTTAAACATTGAAATCCCTGAGGCTTCAGAGGGAGCCGTCGTCAAGCTAGAGTCATTGGCCGTTGACCTTCAAAAGAAGATATCAGAAACAGAGAATTCAGTGTTGTGGCAGTGGGGCAGTGCATCACCTAATATCAAACAAGGCATCCTGGAGGCATACATCAGGATGAAGAAGTTGAAGAAGAAGTCTCAAGTTTCGGTGTAAAGATACGCGCTCTTATGGTACAATGATATTAGGCCATGAAGAAGAGGCGAGTCACATGGAATGCAGGTCAGGTGCCCGAGAGGCATAGCAAACCTCGACTACCACCATATGTGCCCCTTCCTCTTATCACGGATCAGGATTTGAGAGCTGCATGGGATGCTCTTCTTGTGGGACACATGCTCTTGACGACAGAGCCTCATTTCATCGAAAACTCCCCGTTGTACTCAAAGACGCCCAACCAAATCCTAATCGTAGGAAAACTTATGTGGGGTGCTCCAAAGAGCTTCCCCGCTGGTACCTTAATGATGTACCTTGGTACGACAAACGTCGATTGCCAGGGCAGCAAGGGTCGGATCATCACGAAGCCCTATCCTACCGTGTTTCACGAAGGATCTCGTTACCTAATTCAAGATCAGAATTTCTTCAAACCGCTGATAATGTAGGACATGAAGATAATGCAAGAACCGCTTCTACCCCTGAAGGATATCCTGGCAAAAGAGCTAGGACTCGCACCACCGAACAGGAAGTTCGATGACTCAATCGGCGATGTCATCTATCAAGTCAAGTACGGTGAAGACTGGATCGAGACGACAGAAGCCATCTTCCGGTCATGGACCGGTCTCAGGCGTGTCAATGGTGACGATCACCATGGACCTGTGTACAACTTCGGTACCGATGACAAGATCATTCCCTACACCGGGAATCGCACCTGCGGATGCGAGGCATGCCAGGTCAATGTCGAGGCAAAATTCAAAAAGAATTGAATCGGTGTAAACCTTTACACGGCAGGTATACAGTAAGAACATGACAAACAGCAAGAGAACAAAGGGCAAGCTTTACACTGCATTCATCGTCCGCGACTCGAACAGCCGCCGATTCCTCAACCAGCGATCATACACGGGTCGCCGTCGAGGTCAGTGGGGTCGGATCAGCGAGGCCGAGATCTTCTACAAGGAGATGGATGCAACGAGCTGTGCCACCAGCATCAACCGCCGGCGCCCAGAAGGATACTCAGCCTACGAGGCGGAGGTCGTTGCCATCAAGGTTCGTGGTCGTGGTCGAGCAGTGAAGTGAACCCAAGGCCCGGCCGGGAGGCATGTATCCCGGCAATCACGCCCATGTGGTGAAATAGGTAAACACACTCGACTCAAAATCGAGCGACGAAAGTCTTGCCGGTTCGATTCCGGCCTTGGGCACTCTCTAAAAACTTGCATCCGTAGCCTAATGGATAAGGTCGCAGTCTTCTAAACTGTTTCATGTAGGTTCGAATCCTACCGGATGCGCTGGTTTGGTTACATTTTGATCTTTGAAAATATAATAAAAAGTTGATAACAAAAACTTTGCGGGTTTAGCTCAGTTGGCAGAGCAGAAGTTTTCCAAACTTCAGGTCGTCGGTTCAAGCCCGTCAACCCGCTCCGTCTCTAACTAGAGACATTTTAGAAGGGTGCGTGAGTGGTTTAAACGGAACGCCTGGAACGCGTTTGTACTGTAAAAGGTACCGGAGGTTCGAATCCTCTCCCTTCTGCACGCACTGGGGTGTCGTCTAAAGGCAAGACCGCAGACTTTGAATCTGCTCATCGTGGTTCGACTCCATGCACCCCAACCAATTTTTCTTTTGGCCCCGTCGTCTAGCGGTCAGGACTCAGGGTTTTCATCCCTGCTACGCGGATTCGAATTCCGCCGGGGTCACCAGTGTAAAGTTAGAATAACGTGTGGTAGTATAGGATTATGGCAAAAGTTGTATCGCTAGCTGATCGTGCAGAGATGTGGAATTTGTCCTTCCGTAAGGGTGACTTTTATGCTTATGTGTCATCCCGCGGCAGGATCAAGTTGGTCATGAACAATGAGGTTGTTATGATGGATACGATCGAATCCGTTGATTTCATGGGAAAGGTATCAAAGTCGTACGAAGACGAGTTCAACGTCCTATTTAACGTTTGACAACAAGTTCACGCCACCTTAGCTCAGTTAGCAGAGCAGGACCCTTGTAAAGTCCCGGTCGCTGGTGCAATTCCGGCAGGTGGCTCAAAGGGCCATTATATCAGTTAGTTAGATAGCCACTCTGATAAAGTGGAGGTCCCCCGGGCAGGACGGGGATGGCCCACCGTTTCGCAACAATCATAAAGGAAAAACATGGAAAAGAAGAAGAAGCGAGCAGCGTCTGGAGATTTCGTCACCCGCGACAACGCCGAAGGTAACTGGATGGTAACCGGAATCATATTCAACTATGAACTTAACAAACACCAGGCACGCGTCATCAAGGTAGGCGAGCCGTCGATCGTCGACTTCGTGGAGCCCACCACCCTCACCGTGATCGAAAAAAAGTTCTGAGCGGTGCAAAGTTTGGAATTGGTGTGATAGTATAAAAACAAATGGGGTTGTCGCCTAGCGGTTTGGCACCTGACTTTTAATCAGCTTACAACGTGGGTTCGAATCCCACCGGCCCCACCAAAAGTCAAAATTCACTGGAGAAAGTCATGCGAGACTGCGTTTCTTGTGGTGCACCATTCGACCCCAACTCCCTCGCCAAGCGCCGTGCCGGCGGCCGGATCAATACTTGTCCCGATTGTAGCGACGAACCTGCTGTCAAGTATCTCGGTCTGTCAGCCGGCGATGGCAAGCAGGGTAGCCTCACCGTCCTCAAGTTCGATTCCGCTGAAGATCGCGAGGAATACCGCCAAGCCTGGTGGGTCAACTCCGGCATGATGGTCGGCAAGTCCTGCCAGCTCGGCTACCAGAAGCGGACCCCCAACGTCCGGTTCCAGACAGTGACCCAGACGACGGCCACGAATCACAAGGGTCGTGCATGAACTTCGATAGAGGCGACCTGGTCATGGCAACTGACCGAGATGGACTAGGGTCTGCAGTTTGGGATCCAGGCCTGTCCAGAGGCTTGGATACCATCCAGATTGATGAAGTGGTCCTCGTTGTGGAATCACCTAACGCAAATGGGTGGACCCATGTGATGACACCTCGAGGAATCCAGGGCTACGTGCACAAGAACAACCTCCGTTGTGCAGACGGTGCAAGGGTCATCAAGGATAGGGTATATTAAGATCATGAAGACGATTCGAAACAGCTACGTCGCGAGCATGAAGGCGCGTCACAAGTCATCGCGCCCGATGAATGACCGTCGGGAGAAGCGAGCGGCCACCCCCAAGCGGTCCTGGAAGGAGGATGTTCGATGAGCAAGGAGAAGGGCGCAGTACCGACGACGTGGTCGCACCACGAGTCGATGATCGTCAACCTGCGGGACTGGGTGAACAGGGAGATCAACTCGATCAGAAATGACATCGCGAAGGAGGCGCCGGACCTGAGTTCGTCGACGTCGAAGCTGCTGAAGTCGGCCGAGGACATGAACGTCCAGCTCTTCGACCTGATCCGCAGCGTCACAGAACGAGCCGAGGCCGCGGCGAAGAAGAGCAAGAAGACAACGAAGGCGAAGGACGATGAAGAGGCCTTCGACTGGTGAGGTACTGACGATGGCGCTGTCGGCTGTGGTTGCCGCGGTTGCGGCCTCCATGTGTGCAACCAGTTGCACGCGTATGTACACGGGGGCACCACCCTCGAGCCGATTGGACAGCCACACCAAGATTAGGATATTCTCATCGATTGAGACACGTAAACCTTTTCCTCGAGAGATGTCATGGACCTGACTAAAGACTATGAAGATATCCTCCAACGCATTGAGAACCTTAAGTACCTCTTGAGGATTCAGGATCGTCAAGAAGAAGCTTCCCTGGTATCAGGAGCTCAAGATGCCTTGAAGCTAGCCCTTGATGCCTCGAAGAAGAAAAAGCTCACTTGATGGTGCAAAGTCGAAGACCACGATGGTATACTAGAACTATGGAACGCAGCAAGTTGACGAAGGCCCATATCATCAGTCACATTCTGGCCGCGCGCGGCCCCTCGACCCGTGACGAGCTTCTCCGCGAGTGTGCCCGCGCCGCTGAGAAAAGACCTCAACCCGGTGCAAAGTTCAACCAGGAAAGGGTATACTAAGACCATGGCAAAACGTTGGTATGTCCTCGTCGACTCGGGTGAGTGTGTCTGTGTCTCGTCCCGCAAGGTGGCCATCCGGAGGCTCAGTGCCTCCAACCCCTCGCTGACCGTAGACGAGACCAACGTGATGACCGAGCGGCAGGCCAACGAGCGGTTGCTCACCGCTTCGGTGCAAAGTCACTGACGAACGATGTATATTAAGACCATGGACTGCAAACCCATCAATAAAACGTTGGAACTAGTCAAAAGCATCGTGACGACGCACGGCATCATGAGCTACATGCCTCAGCACAGCAAGGATCTCCTGGCTCGGACGGGCGCCTTGGGCGACCAAATAGAATTCTGCTTCAATCTTGATCCAACGCGCTCCGCTTGGGACACCAACAACTTTTCCTGCTCTCTCAAATTCTGCTACG
>Ga0194123_10006071_pt1 | contig 12635 bp, 10 predicted proteins | sample TA2MahsurfametaG_5_FD_155479 | JGI IMG/M metagenome (GOLD analysis project Ga0194123, IMG submission 155479) | Freshwater microbial communities from Lake Tanganyika, Tanzania - TA2015023 Mahale A surface | ecosystem: Environmental > Aquatic > Freshwater > Lake | place: Tanzania: Lake Tanganyika... | reverse complement strand
CAGGGCGCTGACAACTACCTGGTCAAGCCGGTTGATCCCCGTGAGTTGGTGGCATTGCTGAACGCGGCCATGGCCCGAACCCCCGCAAGCCAGCGTGGCTGCTGGACGGTTGAAAGCGACTCCCTGGCCGTTCGCGGGCCCAATGGACTCACGCAGACACTGAGCCTTCAAGAAGTGACGCTACTGCGCGAGTTTGCTCAGGCCGAGAATCACTTCGTCAGTCGACGGCAGCTGGTGAAGGCGCTGGGCTACGATTACATGGCCTATGATGAGCAGCGTCTCGAGGCGATGATCAGCCGGCTACGCAAAAAACTCGCCCCCTTGGGCGAGAATCCCTTGAAGGCAGCGCACGGCCGGGGCTATGTGTTCACGCAGGTGCTGCGCTTAGGCTGACGCCAGCCTGAACTCGGGCCATGGCCAGGCACCGCGCCGCAGTCGATCCAGCCAGAACGCCACAATCTGGGTTTTGACATCCGTCAGCGTTCCCGCCCGGATGGCATCCATCAGCCAGTCCACGGACACCGCCTCAAGCTCGAGAAACTCGCCGTCGTCGAGTTGCCGGCCGCGATACTCCAGACCCCGGCAAAGATAGATCTCGAGAACTTCATCGGCAAACCCGATGGCCGGGTGTAGCCGCGTGAGATAGGCCCACTCTCGGGCAACGTAGCCGGTTTCCTCGAGCAGCTCGCGCTGCGCAGTTTCGATGAACTGCTCGCCGTGATCACGTTTGCCTGCAGGCACTTCAACGAAGACCTGCCGAAGCGGGTAACGAAATTGACGCTCGATTAACACCGACCCATCATCGAACAACGGCACCATGACCGCTGCCCCCGGGTGCACGATGTACTCCCGCGCGGCCTCTGCGCCATCGGGCAGCACCACACGGTCTCGCTTGACCCGAAGAAAACTGCCCTGGTAGACGGTTTCGGACGACAGCGTCGTTTCGGTTAATTGATCGTCCGAGCGCAGGGGAGCTTCCGCCATGAAGCAGGGCCGACTCAGGAGCCAAGCGCCTGTCTGACCGCGTCGAGGCATGCTCCGATGAGCGGCCCCGGCAGCAGTCCCAATCCGAACACCAATGCGCCATTGACCGCCAGCACAACCGCAGCCGATCGGGAGTAGAGCACGCGCTCGGAATCAACCGGTGCATCGAAATACATCAGCTTGACGATGCGCAGGTAGTAGAACGCAGCAACCAGGGACAGCATCACCGCAAACACGGCGAGCCAGGTCATGCCCGCCGACACAACCGAACCAATGATGATGAACTTGGCATAGAAACCCACCATCGGTGGGATACCTGCCAATGAAAACATGAGCAGCAGCATGACCAGTGCAATCCACGGACTGCGCTGATTCAGGCCCCGCAGATCATCCAGCGTTTCGGCCTCAAAACCGGCGCGTGACAGCACCATGATCACGCCGAAGGTGCCCACCGTAGTGAACACGTAGGTGACGATATAGAACAGCGAGGAACCCCAGGCGTCCGCAGCACCTGCGGCATCACCGTCCACCACGCCGGAGAGCATACCCAGCAGAACAAACCCGACCTGAGAAATGGTGGAGTAAGCAAGCATGCGCTTGAGGTTCTGCTGAGCAATGGCCACCACGTTACCCACCACCAGCGATGCGACCGCGAGGATGAGCAGCATCGGCTGCCAGTCGGCCCAGGCCCCCAGCATTCCCTCCGCGAGCATTCGAAAAGCAATTGCAAACGCTGCAAGCTTGGGAGCGCCTGCAATAAGCAGCGTCATGGCAGTGGGAGTGCCCTGATAAACGTCGGGGATCCACATATGAAACGGGACCGCTCCAAACTTGAACGCAAGCCCCGCCACAATGAACACCAGACCCAGCGCAAATACCCAGGCGTCGACCTCTCCGCTTACCAGGCGCCCGGCAATTTCGTCGATGGCAAGCGTGCCCGCACCACCGTAGATCATGGACATGCCGTAGAGCAAGAATCCCGATGCGAGCGCGCCCAGCACGAAGTACTTGATGGCTGCCTCGCTGCTGATGCCAGAATCGCGCCGTAGCGCTGCGAGCGCATACAGCGAGAGCGACATCAGCTCAAGACCCAGGTAGACCACCAGCAGATGATTTGCCGAGATCATGACGAACTGACCCAGGAGCGACAGCAGCGCAAGGCTTTGGAACTCACCCCGCGCCACCTCACGGTCATCGCAGTAACGCGCGGCCAGCACCAGAGACGCCGCCACCGCAACCACGGCGCACAGCTTCAGCAGTCGGGAAAGCGAATCGACGATGACCATGCCGCCAAAGGCGGTCTCAGTGGTGGTGGACGACTGAGGGATGAGGGCCAACAGCGCGATGGTAAGGACCAGCAACGCGCGGGCAGTACCGCCGAAGCGGCGACGCGCGCCCCCTGCGTCGGACAGCAGTAACACGCAGATGCCGATGAGCAGCAGGATCTCGGGCAGCAAAAGCATCAGGTTGTAGGAATGCTCAGTCATGTCATGCTCACCGGATCTTCGATGACGCAACGTGGCGAAGCAGCGCATCAACCGACGCGTCAGTCATGTCGGTGACCGGCTTCGGGAATACGCCCATCACAAGCACCATCAGCGCCATGACCACGAGCATCCAGAATTCACGACGGGTCAGATCGCTAAGCCCCGCCACATTGTCGTTGGCCACCGCTCCAAAAATGACCCGCTTGTACATCCACAGCGAGTAGGCTGCACCGAACACCAGGGTTGTGGAAGCAAGCGCAGCAACCCAGAAGTTGAACTGCACCGCTCCAAGGATGACGAAAAATTCGCCCACAAACCCCGACGTGGCGGGAAGCCCGGCGTTGGCCATGGCGAACAGCATGAACAGGGCCGCGAACTTTGGCATGGTGTTCGCCACGCCGCCGTAATCAGCGATGTTTCGCGAATGCATGCGGTCGTACAAAACGCCGATGCATAGAAACATGGCGCCGGAAACAAAGCCGTGGGAAATCATCTGAACGATAGCGCCCTGAACGCCCATCTGGTTGAAGATGAAGAAGCCGAGCGTTACAAAACCCATATGCGCAATCGATGAATACGCCACGAGCTTCTTCATGTCGGTTTGAACCAGCGCGACAAGTCCGATGTAGACGACTGCGATCAGCGACAGCGTAATCATGAAACCCGCAAGTTCCTGGCTCGCATCGGGAGCAATGGGCAGCGAGAAGCGCAGGAACCCGTACGCCCCCAGTTTCAGCATGATCGCGGCCAGCACGACCGAGCCGCCGGTTGGTGCTTCAACGTGCGCATCAGGCAACCAGGTGTGCACCGGCCACATTGGCACCTTGACGGCAAAGGCGATCAGGAACGCAACAAATATCAGCGTCTGCTCTTTCATGGAAAGCGGCAGCTGATGCCACTCGAGAATGGAGAACGAACCCGACATGAGGTACAGATAAATCAACGCCACCAGGGTCAGCAGCGACCCCAGCAGTGTGTACAGGAAAAACTTGAACGCCGCGTACACCCGATTGGCGCCACCCCAGACCCCGATGATGATGTACATCGGAATCAGCGTGGCCTCGAAAAACACGTAGAACAACAGGCCGTCCAGCGCGCTGAACACACCCACCATCAGCCCGGACAGGATGAGAAATGCAGCCATGTACTGGTGCACGCGCGTCTCGATGACCTCCCAGCCGGCAATGACCACAATGATCGTGATGAAGGCCGCGAGCAGAACGAACCAGACGGAAAGACCGTCAACACCCAGCAGGTAAGTTGCGCCCAGCAGTTCGATCCAAGGTAATTGTTCGACGAACTGGAAATCAGCCGAGCCGCGGTCGAACCCGGTGAAGAGCGGAATCGTGACAAGGAACCCAAGAATCGCCCCGACCAACGCGACAGCACGTACGGTGGGCGCGTTTCGCTCGTTGCCAAACGCGAGCAGGAACGCGCCGAAAGCAATAGGCACCCAGATCGCGGCGCTCAAGACGGGGATGGCATTCATGGTGTCAGGGGCTCAGTGCGCGGGATGCTCAATGCCGAACGATGGGTAGCACGACGAACAGCAGAAGGACCGCTACGCCTACGATCATCGTGATCGCGTACGTGTTGAGTCGGCCAGTTTGGATGTGGCGGAGGATCGAAGCGAACCCACCAATCAGCTTCGCGCTGCCGTTGACGGCAACGCCGTCAATCAGTTCCTGATCGCCGCGCTTCCAGAGCGAACGGCCCAGGAAACGAGCGCCCGCTGCAAACACCACCTCATTGATCCGATCGAGGTAGTACTTGTTCTCGAGCAGACGATGAAGGCCTTCAAAGCGGCTCTTGATCGCCGCCGGCAAAGCGGGGTTGATCAGGTACATGTACCACGCCGAGGCAACACCAGCGATCATCAGCACGAAAGGTAGGGTCTGGAATGCGTGCACACCCATGGCGACCGGGCCGTGGAAGTGCTTTGCGATTTCCGCAAGCGCCGGATGACTCTCCAGCACCGCAATGACGCCATCGAAATAGCCGCCAAACAGCATGGGGCCCACCGACAAAAAGCCGATGGCAAGCGAAGGGATCGCAAGCAGCAGCAGCGGCAAGGTGACCACGAACGGCGACTCATGAGGCTTGTCGCCAGCAGCCAACCCATGATGATGATCATCATGCTGCGAGGCGTCATCGTGTGCGTGATGATGCGATGACTGCCCCCATCGCTCCTTGCCGTGGAAGACCAGAAAGTACATTCGAAACGAGTAGAAAGCGGTAACGAAGACCCCAGCCAGAACGGCGAAATAGGCGAACCCGGCACCGGGCACGTTCGCGAACTTGGCCGCCTCGATGATGAGTTCCTTCGAATAAAAGCCCGATAGGAAGGGAGTACCGATCAGCGCCAATGATCCAACCAGCGAGGTAATCCAGGTAAGCGGCATGTACTTCCGCAATCCACCCATGTTGCGGATGTCCTGATCGTGGTGCATGCCAATGATGACCGAACCCGCAGCCAGGAACAGCAGCGCCTTGAAAAACGCGTGGGTCATCAGATGGAACACGGCGATGCTGTACGCGGATGCTCCCAGTGCCACCGTCATATAGCCCAGCTGTGACAGGGTTGAATAAGCAACCACCCGCTTGATGTCGTTCTGGACAATGCCCAGAAAACCCATGAACAGCGCAGTGATGGCGCCAATAACCATCACGAAACCCAAGGCGGTGTCAGACAGCTCAAACAGCGGCGACATGCGCGCGACCATGAATATGCCGGCGGTGACCATGGTTGCGGCATGAATCAGCGCCGAGATGGGCGTTGGGCCTTCCATGGAGTCGGGCAACCAGATATGCAGCGGGAACTGCGCCGATTTGCCCATGGCGCCAATGAACAGGCAGATGCAGGTAACCGTGAGCAATGACCACTCGGCCGAGCCCATCAGGTTGAGGGTGGTACGGACCAGCTCGGGCGCTGATTCAAAGACTTCGACGTAATCGAGGCTCCCGAAATACACCAGCACCAGACCGATACCAAGCACGAATCCGAAGTCGCCCACGCGGTTGACCAGAAACGCCTTCAGGTTCGCGTAAATCGCGGTGGGTCGTGTGTACCAGAAGCCAATTAGCAAATAGGACACCAAGCCCACCGCTTCCCAGCCAAAAAACAGCTGCAGGAAATTGTTGGCCATCACCAGCATCATCATCGCGAAAGTGAACAGCGAGATGTAGCTGAAGAAGCGCTGGTAGCCCGGGTCGTCAGCCATGTAACCGATGGTGTAGATATGCACCATCAGCGACACGAAGGTGACCACGCACATCATCGTGGCCGTAAGCGTGTCAATCAGAAAGCCAACCTCAAGGCGGATGTCTCCAATGACCGCCCACTCATAGAGCGTCCCGTTGAAGGCGTTGCCAGCCAGCACATCGGCGAGCGTCCAAAACGACGCCGCGCACGACACGGCAACGCCCGTGATGGTGGCCCAGTGCGAGGCGGACCGGCCAATCGAGCGTCCGAACAGGCCAGCAACGATCGCGCCCGCCAGCGGCGCAAACGCCGCGAGCAGATAAGCGAGTTTCATGTCATCGTGCATGGCGCGGTCATCCCTTCATGCTGCCGAGATCCTCAACATCGATGCTGCGCAAATTGCGAAACAGCACGACCAGGATCGCCAGACCAATTGCGGATTCAGCAGCAGCCACCGTCAGGATGAAAAACACGAACACCTGACCCGCCATATCGCCCATGAAGTGCGAGAAGGCAATGAAGTTGAGGTTGACGGCGAGCAGCATGAGTTCGATGGCCATCAGCACAATGATGACGTTGCGGCGGTTCATGAAGATGCCGACGATGCTGATTGCGAACAGGATGGCGCCAAGCGTCAGGTAATGGGCGAGCGTGAGCGTCATGGTGGTCAGCCCTGTCGCGGCGGGGTTGCGCCCGCGGAGTCGGAGCCTTCGGCTGCCTGATCGCCTGGTGCGCCGGGGCGTCGCTCGGCAGGCATGGAAACCAGGCGAACACGGTCTTCGCGCCGGGTACGCACCGCTGCCGACGGGTCGTTGTATCGGGAATCTTTACGCCGGCGCAAGGTCAGCGCGATAGCAGCGATGATTGCGACCAACAGAATGACGGCGGCGATTTCCACAGGGTAGATGTAGTCGGTGTAGAGCGCCTCGCCCAGCAGCTGGGTATTGCCGGGACCGCCGCTGGGTGAATTGGCCGGCGGCAGCGGCTGGTTGAATCGACTCCAGATCACCAGCGCGAGTTCGGCAACCACCACCGCACCCACGATCAGGGCTACTGGGAGGTTCTGCCAGAATCCCTCACGCATCTTGTCGAGGTTGATATCAAGCATCATCACGACAAACAGGAATAACACCATTACCGCGCCCACGTACACGAGCACCAGGGTGATTGCGAGGAACTCAGCCGCCAGCATCATCCAGATGCAGGCAGCGGAGCAGAACGCCAGCACCAGAAACAGCGCAGAGTGCACCGGATTGCGCGCAGAAATCACACGCAGCGCCGACAACACGGTGATGGCGGAGAAAACGTAAAAAAGAACTGTCTGGGCGTCCATGGTTTCGGGCGTGTCCGTCAGGCCGGCAGCTGCCGACTAGCGGTACTTCGCGTCGGTCTCCCTGCTGGCGGCAATTTCCTTCTCATAGCGATCACCGACCGCCAGCAGCATTTCCTTCGTGAAGTAAAGATCGCCGCGCTTTTCGCCGTGGTACTCATGAATGTGCGTTTCAACGATGGAATCAACCGGACAGCTTTCCTCGCAGAAACCGCAGAAGATGCACTTGGTGAGATCGATGTCATATCGCGTGGTGCGGCGCGTGTTGTCGGCGCGCACCTCGGATTCGATGGTGATGGCCAGCGCAGGGCACACCGCCTCGCACAGCTTGCAGGCAATGCAGCGCTCTTCGCCATTGGGATAGCGACGCAGCGCATGCAACCCGCGAAAGCGAGGCGACATCGGCGTTTTTTCCTCCGGGTACTGCACCGTGATTTTGCGGGCGAAGAAATAACGCCCCGTGAGCGCGAGACCCTTCAGCATCTCGCTCAACATAAAGCTCGACAGGAACTCCTTTACGGCCATCGTCTCGCCCTCACTTCCAAATATTCCAGGGCGTCTGCATCCAGACCGCCACCACAACCAGCCACACCAGCGTCACCGGGATGAAGATCTTCCAGCCCAGTCTCATGATGTGGTCGTAGCGGTAACGCGGGAACGACGCACGGAACCAGATAAAGAGCGACACCACCACAAAGGTCTTGATACCGAGCCAGATCCATCCCGGAATCCAGTTGAGCACCGGCCAGTCAAGTGGCGGCGCCCAGCCGCCCAGAAACAGAATCGAGGCCACCGCCGACAGCAAGATCATGTTGGCGTATTCGGCGAGGAAGAAGATGGCGAAACCCATGCCCGAATACTCGATCATGTGGCCCGCAACGATTTCGGACTCACCTTCCACCACATCAAACGGGTGGCGGTTGGTTTCAGCGACCGACGAGATGATGTAAACCACAAAAATTGGCAGCAGCGGCAACCAGTTCCAAGACAGGAAGTTGATGCCCAGGTCGGCAAAAATTCCCTCTCCCTGACGCAGCACGATGTCGGTCATGTTCAGGCTGCCCGACACCATCAACACGACCACCATTGCAAAGCCGATAGCGAGTTCGTAGGAGACCATCTGAGCCGAGGCCCGCATTGCGCCCAGGAACGCGTACTTCGAGTTGGACGCCCAACCGGCGATGATGATTCCGTACACCTCAAGCGAGGTGATGGCCAGCAGCAGCAGAAGCCCCGCGTTGACGTTGGCCAGCGCCTGTTCAGGGCCGAACGGGATGACCACCCAAGCCGCCATCGCGGGCATGATGGTCATGATGGGACCGATTACGTACAGTACAGGATTGGCGCGCGCCGGCGTGATGACTTCCTTCAGCAGCAGCTTCAGCGCGTCGGCGATGGGCTGCAGCAGCCCAAATGGCCCCACACGATTGGGCCCGAGCCGGATGTGCATGTAGCCGATCATCTTGCGTTCCCACAAAGTGAGATAGGCCACGCAACCCATGATGGGCAGCACCAGCAGAATGATCTTGATGAGATTCCAGACCACCGGCCATGCCGCGCCAAGCGCGCCAGAGCCCCATTGGGTGAAGCCGTCGATCAGCGCATCCATCAGGCGGCTCCGTTGACGGTGATGGGCCCAGCCAGGCTGGCCAGGCCCGCGGTGGTCGGATGAGCGGCCGCGATGCGAAGCACCTGGTCAGCGAGCGTGTCATCCAGTTCAAGCTCAAGCGTTGCCTGTCCGCTGACGCCCGCAACGGTCTGCTCAAACCGCACCCGAGACCCGGCGGCAAACCCCAGCGCTGCGAAGGTACGGGCATTGACCCGCGCACGCGGCGGCCGCGCGTCGCGCGTCTGCTGCAGGCTTTTCGGCCTGCGAACCAGCGGATCGGTGAAGTAGACGGGGACGTCAGCCAGCCGCTCTAGCCCCTGGCTGCTCCGGGGCGCAGGGGCGCTGACCTCGCCTGCAAGATGATTGTTCAGCCGGCCTTCCCAACCATCCGGCAGCGCAGCGGCGCGCACGGCCTCGGCGCTGTCGAACTGGGCGCCGGGAATTCCGGTGAGATCGGCAAGCACTCGAAGCACTTTCCAACCGGGACGGGCCTGGCCCGCGGGACGGACGACTCCGTTAAACGCCTGCAGTCGACCTTCACAGTTGACGAAACTGCCCGCGGTTTCCGTGTACGGTGTAATAGGCAGCAGACAGTCCGCCAGTTCAAGCAGCTCTTGAGACCGGAAGGCTGTGAGCGCAATGACGGACTGCGCGGCACCCAGCGCGGTGCGCGCCACGGCAGGCAGCGCGTGATCGAGCGTAGGCTCGTTGTTAAGCAGCAGATACAGCGCACGTGGCTGTTCAACCATGGCCCGGGCGTCGAGCGAACCCGCATCAGGCACCGCGCCAGCAAGCCAGGCCCCCACGGTATTGGCCGCTTCGGTGAGCACGCCGAGGCGAGCACCACAGGCGTCTGCCAAGGCCTGCGCCAGTTGCACCAAAGATGCCTGCTCGGGATGCTGCGACACCGCATTACCCAGCAGGATGGCCGGAGCCTGGCCTGAGGCCAGCAGCTCGGCGGTTTGGACCGCGTCGGATGAAGGCTCAATGCCCATCAGCCCGGCGGGTACCGGAATTGACTTGATACGCGCCATGGCCACCGCCACGCCAGCAAGCGCGTGCGCCCAGCCGGACGGTGCAACGGTTTGACGGACCGCCACCGGCATGAGCAGATCTTCAGAGGCCGCATGCAGCGTTGCCACACGCGCACCGCGCCGAACCGCCGCGCGGATTCGCGCAGCGAGCAGCGGATGATCTTTACGCAGGAACGACCCGATGATGAGCATGCGGTCGGACTGCGCCAGCGTTTCAATGGACATGCCCAACCAGGGCACGCCCGCACGTCTGCCATCGGCGGACGCATCAAGCTGGCGAAGGCGGAAATCAACGTTACCGCTTCCGAGCCCCCGAGCAAGCCGACCGAGCAGGAAGGATTCTTCGACCGTGCTGTGCGCCGAGCCCAGCATGCCGATTGCCTGGGCGCCCCGCTCGTCGCGAACCCGCGTAAGCGCATGGGCTGCGTAGTCAAGCGCAGTTTGCCAGTCAGTCGTCTGCCACTGACCGTTCTGGCGGATCATCGGCTCGGTGAGGCGGTCGGGGCTGTTCAGACCTTCATAGGAGAACCGGTCACGGTCGGAGATCCAGCATTCGTTGACCGCTTCATTGTCAAGCGGCACGACCCGCATGACGCGATCAGCCTTGACCTGAACAACGATGTTGGATCCCAGCGAATCATGCGGCGCGATCGAGCGACGCCGCGCGAGTTCCCATGTGCGGGCGCTGTAGCGGAACGGTTTGCTGGTCAGCGCACCAACTGGGCAGACATCAATCATGTTGCCCGACAACTCGGAGTCAATCGAGCGTCCAACGAAGCTCATGATCTCTGAGTGTTCGCCACGGCCCGCCATACCGAGTTCCATGACGCCAGCCACTTCCTGACCAAACCGGACGCAGCGTGTGCAGTGAATGCAGCGGCTCATTTCTTCAGCGGAAATAAGTGGCCCCATTGGCTTGTGAAAAACAACCCGCTTTTCCTCGTGATACCGCGACGCCGAACCGCCGTACCCCACCGCGAGATCCTGCAGTTGACACTCACCACCCTGGTCGCAGATTGGACAATCAAGCGGATGGTTGATGAGCAGAAACTCCATCACACCTTTCTGCGCGGCAATTGCCCGCTCGGAGCGGGTTTGCACTTTCATGCCCGGTGCGACCGGCGTTGCGCAGGCCGGCAAAGGCTTGGGCGCTTTCTCTACATCAACCAGACACATGCGGCAGTTGGCCGCGATCGAGAGCTTTTTGTGATAGCAGAAATGGGGGACAAACAGTCCAAGCTTCTCGGCTGCATGCATGACCATGCTGCCGGGGGGAACCTCGACCTTCTGTCCGTCTACTTCGAGCTCGATCATGCTTATGGAGTCCTGATCACAAGTAGGTCGGCACCATGCAGCGCCGGTGCTCGACATGCCAGGCGAATTCGTCGCGGTAGTGCTTGAGGAAGGCCCGGACCGGCATCGCCGCAGCATCGCCCAGCGCGCAGATGGTGCGGCCCTGGATGTTGTCAGCGATTCGGTTGAGCTCATCGAGATCGGCCATCGTGCCCTCGCCGTTCTCGATTCGGTGCACCAGCCGCCAAAGCCAGCCCGTGCCTTCACGGCAGGGCGTGCACTGGCCGCACGACTCTTCATAGTAGAAATACGACAGGCGGAGCAGCGACTTCACTGCGCAGCGCGTTTCGTCCATCACGATGACAGCGCCCGACCCAAGCATGGAGCCCGCTTTGGAAATGGAGTCATAGTCCATGTCGGTGGCCATCATGGTGTCGGCCGGCAGCACCGGCATCGACGAGCCGCCCGGGATCACCATCTTGAGTTTGCGGCCACCGCGCATACCGCCCGCGAGTTCGAGCAGCTTGGCAAACGGCGTACCGAGCGGGATTTCATAGTTGCCCGGTCGTTCGACGTCACCCGAGATCGAAAACACCTTGGTGCCGCCGTTATTGGGTTTGCCCGTTTCAAGGTAGGCAGGACCACCGTTTCGGATGATCCAGGGTACCGCTGCAAACGTTTCGGTGTTGTTGATGGTGGTGGGCTTGCCATACAGCCCAAAGCTGGCCGGAAACGGCGGCTTGAACCGGGGCTGCCCTTTCTTGCCTTCGAGCGATTCAAGCAGCGCGGTTTCTTCGCCGCAAATGTAAGCACCGTAGCCGTGGAACGCATGCAGCTGAAACGAGAAACCCGAGCCCAGGATGTTGTCGCCGAGATAACCCGCGGCGCGTGCCTCGTCGAGTGCTTCCTCGAAGCGCTGATAAACCGAGAATATTTCGCCGTGAATGTAGTTGTAGCCCACGCTGATACCCATTGCGTAGGCAGCGATCGCCATGCCTTCGATGACGATATGCGGGTTGTAGCGCAGGATGTCGCGGTCTTTAAACGTGCCAGGCTCGCCCTCGTCAGAGTTGCACACCAGGTACTTAGGCCCGGTGTACTGCTTGGGCATGAAGCTCCATTTGAGACCGGTCGGGAAACCCGCACCGCCCCGCCCGCGCAGACCCGACGCCTTGACTTCAGCGATCACCTGCTCGGGGGTCAGGCCCTCGGTAAGGATACGACGCAAGGCTTGATAGCCATCGCGTTGTTCATAGTCTTTAAGTCGCCAGCCATCGGGTGAACTGAGCCCCGCCAGAATCTGCGGCTTGATATGCCGCCCATGAAAGCAGGTTTCCTGGGCACGGGCGTCGATTAGCAGGTCATTGGCTCCCATTGATCGTCTCCTCAGCCCTGTGCCTTCAGTTCATCGATCAGCGCGTCAAGCTTGGCGTTGTCCATGAAACTGCACATCCGCTTGTTATTGACGAGCAGCACAGGCGCATCGCCACACGCCCCCTGGCACTCGCTTTCCTTCAACGTAAACACACCATCAGCAGTGGTTTCGCCGTAATTGATGCCGAGCCGCTCTTTAAGGTACTCGCCCGCCTTGGCGCCGTCACGCAATGCACAGGGCAGGCAGGTGCAGATGGCGAGCTTGAACTTGCCCACCGGTCGGGTGTCATACATGTTGTAGAACGTTGCCACCTCGTGCACC
>Ga0194123_10006069_pt1 | contig 12637 bp, 9 predicted proteins | sample TA2MahsurfametaG_5_FD_155479 | JGI IMG/M metagenome (GOLD analysis project Ga0194123, IMG submission 155479) | Freshwater microbial communities from Lake Tanganyika, Tanzania - TA2015023 Mahale A surface | ecosystem: Environmental > Aquatic > Freshwater > Lake | place: Tanzania: Lake Tanganyika... | reverse complement strand
CGCGCAGGGAATGGACTGTCGGGGATTTGGTGCAAGGTTGGCGGAGGTTCCGCGCTTGGCTTAGTCGGAATACCTAAGATTCGAACACGAGTGTCGCCGAGATGTACCTGCATGAGACGAACGCACAGGGGTCATTATGAATTTGAATTATTATTGAACGAATTATATTTTACAGTGAATATCCATGTAAAATAAATTAGATTACTCTCATAGATACCAATAAACACATTATTTTTGAATAAATTTTTTACTCAACCAATTTCTAAGCATGGGATTGAGGGGGCGAAGCTTTGGGGTATTATTTTTATCCGAATTATCAACGGCGGATATTTAGGTCTTTGAAAATTGATTCAGTTGATCAAGCCAATTCATGAGTTCCAATAGCATGCCGAGCCTTAGATTTGGTTTTCTGTTTGAATGAGTGGTCAAATCTGCGCTAAGCATACCTTAAAATTCCTCAAGGTGCGATATAACAGAAGTCAAAAAGTATCCCTAAAGCAGCAAAATCAAGGAAAATTCCCACAATTATGTCTGGAATGAATTACCCTTCCAATAGATTAACTAATTAAAATCATCAGCCTTTTTAGGTGCTTACTTTTGCAGATGCATTGAACTATGCCTATCTTAGATTGCAAAATAAGGTAATCGCAGGAAATAGGAAACTCACAAATGAATCCCTTGTTTTTCGTTAACAATAAAAATTTTATGAATGATTTAGTTTCAGTTTTTAAAGATTTTTTGATGTATTTGAAAAAACGCAGTCAATCGATAATAATCTTTGCTGCATTCGGAGGGCTTTTGGGATTTAGTTGGGCATATTTCGCCAAACCGATGTATACCGCCAGAACGACTTTTGTATTCAAAGATGATAACAATTCTAATTTGTTGGCTGGTTTATCAGGAATAGGCTCCTTATTGGGGATGGGGCTGAGTGGAACCGGAGCAAGCTCTATGGATAGAATTGTAGAGCTTTCTGGCTCAAATTTGATAGTTGGTAAGGCGCTACTTACCTCTATCCAAATGCAAAGCAGAAAAGACCTTTTGATCAATCATTATTTACGATTAAAAGAAAAAAAGGAATCTCATAATTGGGTCACGGATTCACTCTTGAATCAGGCGTCATTCAATTCTTTGGCTACCTACGAGACTTTGAATCGCAGCCAAAGGCGAGCACTCAACGAGGTAATAAAGGAGCTTAGAGGGAAAGATAGGACGCCACAAGGAACTATTAGCGTTATTTACGATAAAAAAAGCACTATCATAGAATTAATGATCAAAGACAATAATGAAGAGTTTGCTTTAAATTTAAATAAGATATTATATAATGAATTAGTGCTTTTTTATACCAATCAAGCCACGAATATTCTAAAAATTAGAGTATCGATGCTTCAGGGTAAAGCTGATTCTATACTTACTCTGCTTAATGCTACCCAATCCGCCACAGCCCAAAATGCCGATCAGGGGCTTGGCCTTGTTTTACAAACGGATAGAGTGCGTCAAAAGCGACTTTCGATAAGGGAAAATATGCTTGTTGTAATGTACGGGGAAACCGTAAAAAATCTTGAACAGCTGAATTTTCTTCTCACCACCACAACGCCTACATTTTCTATAATTGACCAATCATTTTCGCCTATAATACCCCAAAGGAAAAGTCTTCTATTGTATACTACAGTATGCGGAATAATTTTCTCTTTAGCATCTTTAATCATTAATTACGTTAGGTTTTGGAGGAATAGAGTTTTATACGCATAAGTAATTAGCCTAATTTTTCCTGCTTAAGTGTTTTATATTTATATTCCCTACAGGTCTGTTATCAAGGAATTTCTTAACTTTTAGTACATAAGGATAGGATATTTCATGAAGGTGGATCTTTTTGGACGAAATCGTTAGATCTGACCACTTTGATTTTTTATAGCCTCTCTGTCTTAGTTGGTTGGGGAGCTAGTAAAATAGAGTTAAAGATCCAAGGGGGCCCATCGCCCAGTGTTTCGGAATGGCTTTCGTTATCTTGAGGTAGGGTATACTAGAGATACCTTGCTATATAGAGAATTTCTCCATTAGAACGGTTTGACATCAAATTTTATAATATTTTGCATTATTTCATTTTTTTAGATTTTACCAAAAAGATCTTATGATTAATCTGCTAAGATTTTATCTGTATTGGTCTGTGTTATGGGGATTTTTAGCCCATCCGGTTTTTGGTATTAAGGAAATAGTTTCACAGTTAATAATAGCTGTCGATTTAACTGTTATGGGAGCAGCATCTGCTTACAGTGTTTTCTCTTTGTTTGATAAGAAGACGCTTTACCTGCAATCGAGGGTGCGAAAATCCCTCCTTGCTTCATTTATTTTAATAGCTTACGGAATTGCTATAACAAAAATTATGGATGGATCTATTACTGATGCTATAGTTTACTTAGCCGTCCTTATCCGCCCCATTATCCTCCTTTTAGGTTTCGCAATTAGTCTAAGTTACCCGAAGACGCAACCGGTTAAGGATACATATGAAAACCTTAAGATTGATATGGGGATTTTAGTTTGCATTCAAATGTCTATTGGAATTTTACAGATTGCCTTTCCCTCAATCGGTGGACAATTTGTGGTGTCTTTAAAAGACACACAATCAGCAATTTGGGCTTTTGAGGAAGGCGATATATCAGGCACTTTCCCGAATTCTATAGATATGGCTTATTTTTTAATTTCTGGTTATTTTGTATTAACACTACAAAATTGGTTCATTCGGAAACGGCCGTCATTAGGAATGACGTCATTATTTGGATATTTTATATATAACACGGGTAGTGTGACAGCAATAATTTGTTTTCTCCTTTACGTAACTTTTATATATGGACGATCGTTGACATACCAAAATATACTTTATCTTTCCAACTTTATTGCATTATTATTGATTTCAGTAACAATTTCATTAAGTGGCCTTGTTTGGATGGGCTTAGTAGAATTTTCTTCTATAACCATTCCAATCAATGATAAAATTGATAATATGATGCTTAGTAGACTTGGTTTAATTTTTATAAGTATTCCAGCAGTTATCGCGACCATTCCTTGGCGTCTTCTTATTGGTTGCGGCCCTGATTTTAATGCGGTTCTATCAATTCTTAATTCACTGCCTGATGTGCCTCTAGGCCTCACGGAGAGTTCAAGTGTTATGATCATAAACGATGTATTTTGGATTGCTTTAATTCTTTCCCTGGGAGTACCAATGACTATATTTTATCTTTATCACTTGGTTGTTTTGTTCAAGAGTTGTTATATAAATTACACCAACTCAACTAAAAATCTAATAAATATTATTTTAGTGATAATTTTTGTGGCGGGCTTTTTTAATCAAATTTTACTTGTCAGGCCTTTCGTAATTTCAATTATTTTAGGCTTTTCGTCAATAACTTTAAAAGCTCTAAACAGCAAGGATAAGCAGGCCGAATAAATTTTAAGGATGAATTATTTTGTGACTCTTAGTTATCTTACTTATGAAAATCCTTCAAATTAATAACTTCGAACAATTAGGCGGTGGCTCTGAAAAAGTCTATCAAATGACGGTCAAAACTTTGTTAGATCATGGTCATGAAGTAGCGACCTTAAGTTGCGGTGACAAATCTTTTGATGATAGGAAATATTCTATTCTATTAAAAAAAAATAGTTATCTTAACGCCAAACCATTAAGGGTTGTACAAAATGTTAGGGAATTTATATATCGTAAGGAAGTAGTTACTGCAATTGAGAAATTAGCCTACTCGTTCAAACCAGATATCGCTCATCTTCACATATTTTATGGTCAACTCAGCTCCTCGGTTTTATCCGCTTTATCACGATTGAAAATTCCTTGCGTTATGACTGTACATGAGTACCGTCTACTTTGCCCGGTTAGTACACTTTATTTAAATAATTACGGACCTTGCGAAAAATGCGCCACAGGAAGTAAGTTGAACGCCTTAATTAACCAATGTAATAAAGGTAGTTTATATGCTAGTTTGCTTTCAGTTAGTGAGAGTTATATTCGAGATCATTATTTTAATTACTTGGATTATGTGGATCATTTTTTTATGGTCTCTAATTTTTGTCGACGAAAACATATAGAATACATGCCTCGTATTGAAAAGAAGTCTTCCGTATTATACAACTTTATAAAAAACGAAGATATTGCAACCGTTCTATCCAATTCTCCGGTTACATCAACGTTTATTTATGCGGGTCGAATTTCTTCTGAAAAAGGTGTTGATTTGTTGTGTTCCGTATTTAGAGAAAGGCCAGATTTGCGGTTGAATGTAGCTGGCGATGGCCCCCTTCTGAGCTTTTTGCAAAAAAAATATAAAGAATGTGATAATATCATATTTATGGGTAGATTAACAGCCCTAGAGCTTAGGCTTGAAATTATCAAGGCGAAATTCAGTATATGTCCATCCGAATGGTATGAGAATAACCCTATGTCGATACTTGAGAGTTTTAGTCTTGGAACGCCAGTAATTGGAGCTTCAATTGGAGGCATTCCAGAACTGGTAAAAGAGGGATTAACAGGACTACTTTTTAAAGCTTCTGAAAGAATATCTTTATTAGATACCCTTGATAGAGCCCACGACATGACCCTTGAGGAACGAAATAATTTGGGCAAGGCATCTTTCGATTTAATTAATGAGCAGCACAGTGAAAAGGCCTATTATAATAAATTGAATCTATGCTATATTAATGTAATTAATAATTATAATGCTAATAATTTATGAAGATCTCCTTTATTGGATCTGCAGGTATACCAAACGTTTACGGAGGATTTGAATCATTTTTAGAGCACTGTACACAAGTTATGGCTAAAGAGGATCATACGATATGGGTAACATGTGATTCAAATCTATATATTGATCAACGTCCTGAATTTGGTAATGTAAATCGTCTATTTATTTCAGTCCCAGCTAATGGTTTCTTATCTGTTCTTCACGATGGCTTAGCTTTTATTCGAGTATTTTTTCAAAGTAAATACATTGTTGTTTTAGGTGTGTCAGGTGGAATCTGGTTTCCTATTTTTAGAATTTTATGTGATATATTTAGGAAAAGACTTATTGTTAATGTTGATGGCATAGAAAGCCGTCGTCAAAAGCACAATTTTCTCAAAAAAAAATGTTTAAAAATTTTTGATTTAACTGTCCAATTATTCGCGCATCATATAATTTACGATAATCAAGGTTTATATGAGTATCTTATTCCAAAAGCAAGATTGAAAGCGACTTGTATCGGGTATTCGGGAGATCATATAATACGCTTTGAGAATTTAAAAATAATTCCATCAACAGCTTTAACTATTTGCCGGATAGAGCCTGAAAATAATATAGAATTACTGATAGAGGGCTTTTTGCTATCATCCATTTCAAAATACACAATAGTTGGAAATTGGAATCATAGTTTCTACGGGCGCTCGCTAAAATCCAGATATTCCTCAAATCCAAGGCTTAGTTTACAGAACCCAATTTATGACCAAGAAAAAGTTTCTGAGTTTCGGGAAAGTTGTGAATATTATTTGCATGGACATAGTGTAGGTGGCACTAACCCTTCATTGGTGGAAATGCTTTTCTATGATTGTAAAATATATTGTTTTGATGTTAATTTTAATCGTTATACAGCGGGAGAAACAGTGCAATATTTTAGTCATCCGGAAGAATTAAAAAACCTTTTGGACAACCCACCCACAGTGAGTACTAATCGTGATCTTTTACGAACTAAATATTCGGGCGTTACAATTTCTTCAATGTACTTAAAATGTATTGCTCAATCCTAAAAATATTTATGTATGATAATAGGCAAGAAGAAGAAAAAAATTCTTTTAGTTTTTGGAACTCGTCCAGAAGCCATAAAGATGGCGCCCTTATTGAAAGAATTTCAAAAATATAGTAAAGAGGTGGAAACAAAATTGTGTGTTACAGGTCAACACCGTGAAATGTTACACCAAGTATTGTCACTTTTTGAAATAAGTCCGGATTACGATTTGGATATAATGAAAAAAGGACAGGATTTGTATGACATAACTTCTAGAGTTCTATTGGGGATGCGTGATGTACTAGAACAGCTCAAACCTGATTTAGTTTTTGTCCATGGAGATACTACAACATCAGCAATTGCTGCTTTGGCAGCATTCTACCAAAAAGTTCCAGTAGCTCATGTTGAAGCTGGTTTGCGAACGTATGACAAGTACAGTCCATGGCCCGAAGAAATCAATCGGCAAATTACAGGTAGAATAGCATCTATTCATTTTGCACCGACGGAGTTAAGTAGAAATAATTTGGTGTGCGAAGGAATACCATCTGCCAGCGTATTCGTAACAGGTAATACGGTAATTGATGCACTGCATTGGGTGATTTCGAAGCTCAAACATAATAAGGATCTAAAACATCAAATTCTAGAGGCCCTAACTGCTTTTGGACTTAAAAAAGATGTTCTCGAATCCTGGGCTTATAACAAGCGTAAGTTGGTTTTAATTACGGTACATAGGAGAGAAAATTTTGGTCACGCATTTATAAATATTTGTGAGGCAATTAAAGAATTAGCTTCATCATATCCCGAGGTTGATTTTGTTTATCCAATGCATTTAAATCCAAACGTGAGAGACGCCATCAATGAGGTTTTTAATTTCACTAATGAAACCAAGAGATGCTATTGCAATACATTTTTTATTGAGCCTTTGGAATATTTACCTTTTATTTATTTGTTGAATTTATCAAATATCGTTTTAACCGATAGTGGTGGAATTCAAGAAGAAGCGCCAGGGCTAGGAAAGCCGGTTTTGGTAGTGAGAAAAACAACGGAACGACCGGAAGCAGTTGTTGCAGGGACCGTTAAACTAGTTGGAACTGATAAATTAAGGATAATTGAAGAAGTCACATGTCTTTTAGAGAATCAAGGACTTTATTCAAAAATGGCCAACTCAAATAACCCTTATGGAGATGGCACTGCCAGCAAAAAAATAGTTGAAACAATTGTTGCGTTATAGATGTGTTCTTTTAGTCTAATTTCTATTATTTATATTAAGATAATTCGTGTTTTTAAAAAACACTGTTTTAATTGTGATGATTTGTAAAAGAGAATATTAGGCATTTCGCCAATGTAGCTATCTTGAATTAACCTACTACCGACGTCCTTAATGCGATTCTTACCTCAAATGAAAGCATGCCGATCTGGTAAGAGATAACAACCTTTTGGCAGATCAGTAATAAAAATATCGATCCTACCAAAAAGCGACAAATAGCTGTTAAACTCTAGGTTCAAAGAATTTGAGTGATAGTTCTTAGTACACAACATGGAGAAGGTTTACTGATAAAATACAAAGCTATCTGAGCCTGAAACAAAATTTTTCGTTATATTTAACACTTATCTTGGAATTCATTTTATAAAAAACTTGAATTGGAAACTGAAAGAACTTGTAAATATTATAATTAGATGTATCGTTTAGATTTATGAGAATTATTTTTTATTACGATGATTGCGCTTTAAATGATGCCACTAGATATTATGTAGGCCTGATTGAGAAGGCTACGGTTTCTTTGGGTTTAAATTTTTTATATGTAACAAAAATGCCTAAGTTAGGATCAAAAGATTTGATTTTGACCATAACTTGCAAGTATTATGTTCTTGCAAAAGTAAAATGTCCAAAAAATAAAATCATTTTTTGGGCACAAGGAATTGTTCCTGAGGAATATTTAATGGGCGACAAGATAAACATATTCAAATTTTACTTTATAAGCCTGTTAGAAAGAATTTCAATACAAGGATCAGATCTTTTGTTTGTTGTGTCCGAAAGCATGCTGGCTCATTTCAAGAAAAAATATCGCATTAAAGATTCAAAGTGCCTTATAATTCCTTGTTATAATTTGGGTTATGTTTCAGGCCTCCCTATTCATACTTCCGGCAGGTATGAACATCCAACCTTTGTATACGCCGGTAGTATGCATAGATGGCAGTGTCTTGGAAAGACCTTGGATATTTTCAAGCGAATTCAGCATGTAATACCAAGTGCAAAGATTACTATTCTAGTTAGGGAAATTGATGAGGCATTACTCCTATTGAGAAAAATGCAAATCAAGAATGCTGTTGTTAAGTATGTCCCACTTGATAAGTTACAGTCCGAACTATTGAATTACAAATATGGTTTTATTATTAGAGATAATATAATCGTAAATAATGTTGCTACACCAACAAAAATGAATTCTTATTTGGCGAGTGGTGTGATACCAATTTATACAGATGCGGTAAATAGTTTTGTTGAAAATATTGATTTAGGTAAAGAATACACGATTTGTGTTGATTCCAATAATTGTGAAAATCAGGTTATCGAGACTATAGTTCGCTTGGAATCTAGGCCAATTTCCGTAACGGACCTTGACTTTTATATCAATAAAGTATTTATTGATTATTATAATTGTGGAAGGCACATCCTGTTAATTAGTGAAAATTTAAAAAAAATGATTCAATAAACCTTTTATCGGAAAAAATTATTAAAAGGTTATACACACCTAAACAAGGCGTTTAAAATTAATATTGACAAAGAGTTTATCGGTGAACTGTTATGATTAAACATGAAACAAAAAATCTTAAAATTTTTTATGGGCAGAATTAGTACAGCAACTTAAGAGAACTTAACTTGTCCGTCTCTTATTTAAAACACTTGATGTAAATACAGCGATACTTATAACACTGAAGCTGCCCTGAAGCCTTCTCTAAATTTAATACTTTTCAACGTAGCTAAATTTTGGGAAGGCTTCACTTTTATGATATTTCTTTAACCCATTAACTAATACCTTCCTTTTTCATTTCATCTTGTATAGTACCAAATATCTCTAAAAATGGCTTTCTCAAAATCGTTATACTCTCTGAACATTAGATGATAAAAAATTTAACCATTATAAGTTTGGTTGGGAGTCCCACTTATTATAAATTTGATGTTTTAGATATATGAATTGAATTATCGAATGAAACACATATGATATAAGAAAAGCCAACGCTAAACCTAGGGCACCATAATTAAACTGGATAAATAGATGAGAAAAAAATATAAGAATTACACCCCAAATTAAATTAAATAAAAATGCAACCCACATTCGGTCTTTACCCGCTAAGGCTTGTCCTATAACACTATTTACTGAACTAAGAATTGTAGATATCGCTAAAATAATCAAAACATTAGCTCCATTAATAAAGTCTGTTCCAAAAGTATTCATAATTAATGTTGAGAATATTGAAATAATTATTGCGATTATGAAGGAAATATAAAGATTTAACTTTATATTTATTTTCATAATTTTCTTGAATTTATTTCTATCCAAGGTTGTACTAGAAATAAGTGGTAAGACTATTGAAGATAATATCGCGGGTAGAAAGGCGATGGTATTTTTCCATTGAGTTGCTGCTTCGTAGATAGCCATTTCATTATACCCACCTGGCCTGTTAACTAGCATTGTATTGCAAACCCATATAATCGGTCCAACCATTAAACCTGATAAAAGAGATGGAAGGCTAAATTTTAATAAAATGTGCAAATCATTCCAACAAATCTTATAGTCAGGGATAATTTTTTCTATAAGATATTGTTTTCTTAAGAAGTAATTATTTATTGTAATCTTTAAAAAAAAACTTATTAGTAATCCTATTATTGCCCCTTGAAGGCCCATGTAATAAGTAAAGAGAAGTTGAACGGGAAAAGTAACAATGGCCGAGGTAATATTTGAAAAAGCTATAAATTTAAAATTTTCAAACCCGGATAAAATACCTGATTGGGTTCCATTAATTGAGCTCAAATAGATTATTAAGGAAGCCAGTTGAATTTCCTCTAACAAATGAGGTGCGTTGATAGTGTTTTCAGCTAATATTTTAGAAAATAAAAATATTATTATAGCAACAAAAAACCCTATTATATAAGACATAATAGTAGTTATCCCTATGATATTTCCAACTTTTCTTTTATTTGATTGTCTAATTTCTGCAATATATTTTGTTGCTGTTAAACCTAACCCAAACCCCCCAAAAACTCCAAAAGTGTTAATTGTTGATTTAATCATTCCGAATTCCCCGAACTCGCTTTTCCCCAAAATTCTTGCAATTATTATTAATGACAGTAATGTTGACAAATTTGAAGCAATTGAACCAACTAAAGTCCAAAAAACACCAACTGATATTCGACGGGCAATATCCGAAATTTGAATTTTATAAAAAATAGTTCCAAATATATTTGGAAGTAACTTAATAAAATGTTTGATAATTTTATTTTTCAAATTTCAATTTTTTAAACTACAATAATTACTAGGGAGTATTTTTAAAATGAGAACTCATTTATTTTTTTGTATAAAAACATACGATTACCTTGTAAAGGGATTTCGATGTTCTAGTCCAAAAATAAAAGAAATTTTAGTTTGATTGTTGATGTGTGTTTTAAATTCGTGGATTTTAATAGGACTTATGTAAGTGCCCCTTTTTTGAGACAATTTTAAAGCGTGAAGTTAAAGTTGAATTTGTTGTTTCCATGCGGTAGGGTTTCCAGTTCTGTAGGGCTTCATGGGGTCTTCATACGCTGTATTCTTGGTCCATTCGTTGGTTAAGGCTCGGACTTCGCGGGTATCGGTGTACAGGTAGGCGTCTATAAGTTCTTAGCGGTACACGCGGTTGAATCTTTAGGTGTAACCGTTCTGCAAGGGCCTAAAAGGTTGAATAAACTGAATCTCAATTTCATGTTCCATGCATCACTACTCAAATTCTTAGGAAGTGAACTCAGTGCCGTTGTCAGTTCGGATAACAGTATGCTTGCCACGCCATGCGATAACGCTATCCAGGGTGTTAATAATGCGTTTGGAGAACAGTGAAGTAACGATCTCAATGCCAGTGCCTCCTGCGTACAATTGTCTATCACGTTGAAGGGTAGGAGTTTTCTTATCCCCATTATGCCATCGCGCATATAATCTGTGCTCCAGCTATGATTGAGGCTATTTGCCGCTTGGTGGTAGGGCCCAGCCTTTTTTTGAGAACAGGTCCCTCAGAAGCTGGTTATCTATCGCCAAATTTGCGTACATCCTTTTGAGGCGAGAATTCTCCTCTTTAAGGGTTTTTAGAGTCTGCACATAGGATACATCCAATCCCCCGTATTTGGTTTTCCACTTGTAAAAGGTGGCGGGTGTGATGCCCATTTCACGGCTTAACCCCAGTGGCTACGCCAGATTCATGCTTTTGTAGGGCTTGAACGAATTAATTTCGGTGAATCGTGATTTTTTCATGGACTTTAAAATTAAAGAAATTTCTCTACTTTTAAAAGAATACGTTATAGGGGTACTAATAGTGCGTTTCTTAAAATTGCGTTTTAACTTTGAATTTAATGAGTTTTTTTAGCAATTTGTTTTTATTTGTTTGTTCATCTGGACTTTCTTTGCTCACTTTTCGGCTTTTTGAGCCATTTTTTAGGAGATATGATATAGTAGATAAACCGGACGATGTCCGCAAATCGCATTCTTCGCCGATTCCCTTGTTGGGCGGATTTATGGTATTTGTTGGGGCATTAGCATCGTTTTTGGTATTTTGGGATTGGAGTGGCGTAGAAAGCATAAGGTCCATGGGGGTTTGTTTGCTGCTGTTCTTGGTTGTGGGGACCTTGGATGATTATTTGGATGTCAGCGCCAGGCCCAAACTGGGCTTACAATTCCTGATCTCGACTGCGCATGTCTTTTATTTCACGCAGGGTACGGTGGATTTCATGGGGTTGTTTGGCCTGGGGGAGCTGGATCCGATGTGGTCCAAGATCTTCTTGTCGCTGATGTTCGTCTTCCTTATCAATGCCTTCAACCTGATTGATGGGGTGGATACGCTGTTTGGGCTGTTTGCCTTGTTGGCTTTTGTGTTTTTTGCGTTGTTCTTCAAGATGATAGGGGATGGTGATCGCTATTTGATGGCGGTGGTTGTCACAGGGGCATTGTTGGGCTTCCTCTGGTACAACAAGACGCCCGCCAAGGTCTTTATGGGGGATGCGGGTTCGTTGATGCTGGGGTTTATTCTATCGGATTTTGTGAGCCAGTTTTTGTTTCATCACCACAAGGTGGAAGAGGCGCGCCTCACTTTCATGAAAGACTATACCCCGGTCATTGCTTTGGCGTTGTTTGCCTTGCCTATCTTCGATATGTTACGGGTGATTTATTTGCGCCTTCGTTCCGGCAAATTGCCCATGTCTCCGGGCAGAGATCATATGCACCACTTCTTGCTTGACCAGGGCTTCACCCATATCATGACCTCTCTTATCTTGAACGGTAAATCTCTGATTATCATTTTGTTATGCCTTTTAATGGCTTACACAGGCTGGAATATTAATGTAATTTTTGGGGTGCTGTTGCTGACCGCATGGCTCCTGTTCCCGGGATCAGGAAGGTCGTGGATTGCTCGCGTGTTCAAGGCCCAAACCCCATCCAAATCCTGATGATATAGGATTCGAGAAGAATGGGTGAGCCCTTGCCTTGCCAACGGCCTTAGCCCTTGATCTCGCGGATAGCGTCCAGGACGAGCTGGGCGATTTCGGTGGCGCCTTCGGGGCTGAGCTCCGAGTGGATGGGCAGGGACAGGACCCTGCGGCAGAGGTCCTCGGTCACCGGGAAAGAACCCTCCGTGTAAC
>Ga0194123_10006066_pt1 | contig 12643 bp, 12 predicted proteins | sample TA2MahsurfametaG_5_FD_155479 | JGI IMG/M metagenome (GOLD analysis project Ga0194123, IMG submission 155479) | Freshwater microbial communities from Lake Tanganyika, Tanzania - TA2015023 Mahale A surface | ecosystem: Environmental > Aquatic > Freshwater > Lake | place: Tanzania: Lake Tanganyika... | reverse complement strand
TGAATTACCGCAGGAATTGTGTAATAATTTATCAAATGATAAAAGATTTGCAGAAAAAACTTTTATTCTTGATAATACGTTTAATCGTATTGAAGATGAAATTGAAATTGATTTTGTAACTAAATATAAATCTCTCACAACATTTTTTGATGATAGAGCGTACGCTAATATTGAACATACAGATTTAGAATCATTTGAGGATAAAAATTTACAATATTATATTAAAGAATTTATAAAAAATTCACCAATAAGTAATAAACCGATTGATAGATTAGAAAATTACCTTACAAACATTTTAGATCTTCAAAACTTTTGTAAATCTTTGGGTATAGAGTATTCATTCTTTTTAATGAATAATACATTTGAAGGGTATTTTGATAACTTTTCAAGTTTTTTATATGATCAGGAAACGAAAGATAGATTTAAAAATGAAAAGATTATTCTTCCAAATCTTCACGAATTTAATCACATTAATTCTTTTTCTTCTTATCTATTTGAAATTTGGAATTTAATTGATTTTTCAAATTTTCATTTTTATAAAACCAAAAATTTTAATTATGGTGGTATAGATGAGTACGCTATGGAAAAGTATGGGCATCATTGTTATACAGTTGCTGCAAACTCATGGGATATTCCGGAAGATGGTTATGTGACAACTTTTGGTTCACACCCACATGAATCAATCTATGTAAATTTTTTTATTGATTATATCTATGATAAGATAAAACCTTTTATTGGTGAATTAGATTTCGATTTTACTGATAGATGGTCATTAAAAAAACATAATTCAATTAGAAGATATGGTAATTAAAAAAAAAGAATGGGAATTAAATAAAAAAGAGTGGGGGTTTGGTAGAACTAAAATTGATAATTTTTTAGATGAAAAAACAATTCATGCATTATATGAAGAATGTATGAAAGCACCTAAAGGTGGCTGGACTGTATTTACTCGTGCTGGATCTAGAATGGAAGAATTTAATGATTTAATTTCTTTACCAACTGCTCACCGAGTAACTTATGATATTATGCATTCTGGTGAGTTTTTATATGAGCTGGAACAAATGACAGGAATTGTAGGTTTACTACCAGATCCACATTTAGTTGGTGCAGGATATTCAATTATAAGAAATGGAAAAACTCTTGGATGTCATTATGATTTTAATTGGAATGATAGAATTAGATTACATAGAAAACTTACATCTCTGCTCTATATAACACCTGATTGGAAAGAAGAGTGGGGTGGTCATTTACAATATTACGATGATAATATTGATATAAATCCCAATTCAAAATTAATTGAATCTGTTGCACCACTTTTTAATAGATTTGTTATAAATGAGAACATAAATCAATGTCCATATCACCGAGTAAGCGATGTTACAGCTCCTAATGAAATATATGGAAGATGTGCAATTCGTTTCTTTTATTACATATCAACATCAGAACCGGATAAAGACAATCCACCACATAGAAGCACATACAAGTCAAATGAATATTCTCATTTCAAATTACACGAAGAAGAATATTGGAATGGTCACTTTGTTGGAAACGGTGGAGAAGATTATGGATATAAACCAAAATAATGAATTATACAATTTCATTTGTACAACCGAACTTCCGCCAAGGTCCAGGTGGAATCGCAGCCTATTTACCATATAGTTGTGGGTTATTATGGGCTCATGCACAAACAAATGAGTTGGTAAATAACAATTTTTTACTTAATGAATTGGTTTATAAAAGAGAACCAATCGAAGAATTAGCTAATAAATTATCAAAAGATGATTTTGTTGCTTTTTCAACTTATGTTTGGAATCGTAACTATAATTTTAAATTAGCAAAAAGAATCAAAGAAATAAACAAAAATGTTTTTATTTTATTTGGTGGGCCTGAACCACCAATAACAAATCCAGACATATTTTCTGAAATTATGCCTTTTGCTGATATTATAGTAAAGGGTGAAGGTGAACTTATTTTTACATCTATATTGGAAAATTATTGTAAAGATAAAGAATATAAATCCATAAAAGGTTTATTAATAAATAATAACGGCAAATTAATAGATACGGGTTCTTCATCAAGAATTGAAAATTTAGATGAAGTTCCTTCTCCATATCTTATGGGTGTTTTTGATAAAATAATACCGTTAGAAAAAGAATGGAATGGTACATTGGAAACCAATAGAGGTTGTCCATACAAATGTACCTTTTGTGATTGGGGTTCACTTACTTATTCAAAGGTAAAGAAATTTAATCTTACACGCGTTTATCATGAATTAGAATGGATGGCTAAAAACAAAATAGGCTATTTAGATGTTGCAGATGCAAATTTTGGTATATTCATAGAAAGAGATAATCTAATTGTAGATAAACTTATTGAAGTTCAGAAAGAATATGGATATCCGTATCGTACTGGTTGGAGTTGGGCAAAGAACCAACAATCAGAAGTAGTACAAATAGCAAAAAAACTTATTAAGAGTGGCCATTTTAATAATGGATTGACCATATCTTTACAAAGTTTGGATGAAAATACCCTTAATACAATCAAAAGAAGTAATATGGGTATAAATAAAATTAATGAAATATTCGCAGAATGTAGAAAAGAAGGAGTTCCATTAAATGTTGAATTAATATTAGGGTTACCATCTGAAACAAAAGATAGTTGGGAAAAAACTATTTATGGTGTATTTGAGGTGGGACAACATGATAGTGTAGAAGTTTGGCAGGCACAAATATTAGAAAATGCTGAAATGAATTTATCTCAAAGAATTTTATATGATATAAAAGGAAAAAAGGTTACTGATTATTTTCCCAATGGAATCGATAATGAGGCACCTGAATTTAGTGAAATAGTTGTTTCATCATCATCTATGACTATAGATGAAATGGTAGAAAGTTATAAGCTTTCTTGGTTTTTAATTACCTGGCATACTGGAGGATTTTCGCAATATATTTCAAGATTTGTTAAAAAATATTTTGGAATATCATATCAAGAATTTTATACTGATTTTAGAAAATTTTTACAAAATGATTACTTTTGGGCAGAAGAAGAAAAAAATATGACCAAAATAATTAAAGATTGGTATTTGAACGGAAAAGAAATAATAAACCAATTAGGACCGATAACGGTATCCGCTTCAACAAATCAATATAGAACTCTGTTTAAAATACATTTAGAAGAGTATTATGAAAAAATGTACTTATTGGTTGAAGAATTTTTATTTAAATTTAAAATACCAACAGAAATTTATATTGATTTAACAAAATTAAATAGATGTGTTGTTGGTAGGCAAAGGGATTTAAAAAACTATGAAATAAATTTAAAATATAATATATATCAATATATATTAGATGAAAGTATAGAATTGTGTGAAACAAATAATAAAATAGGTATTATTTATCCACATGATCCTATAAAAAGCAAAGATATGGCTTGGTTTTTAGAAAGTCTTTTCTTTGCAAGAAGAAGAAGTTACGGTAAAAATTTTATAAAAGTTATATGAAATATATACTAACAACTGGTTGTTCATTTACTAATAATGTTAGACTTAATCCTGATGACATAGAAAGTGGTGTTGAACCAGCAAGACAGTCTTGGCCCTACTATCTTCAGCAAAAACTAGGTAATAAATATAAAGTTTTAAATTACGGTGGTGCAACAAACGATAATGTTTCAATGTGTAGAATTGCACTTTATCACATAGAAAGATTAATCGATGAAGGAATCGATACTAAAGATATTTCAATAATAGTACAATGGTCTGATGCATCTAGACAATCGATTTATTTTCACAAAAAAATGGATAAAGAACATCTGACAACAGGTCATACTTTGGTTTATCACAATAATTGGAAAGAAATACCTGGTTTATTTTTTTTAACTGGAGGATTTAATCCACCAACTGGTCCTGATAGTGCAATTGAATGGCTTAATATAGAAAATTCAATTAAATTTTATGAATTAGAAATAAATTGGGATAATATAGTAAATCAAACAATGCATTGGTTTGAAACGTGGTTACTTTTAGAGAAAACATGTAAAGAATATGGAATTAAAATTTTCTACATGAGCATGAGGGACATATTTTCAAATAAATCTGGCTCAAATTTTTTAATAGATAAAGAATTAAATACTAAATTTTGGATTGATAACATTGGAGTATTAAAACCATATATTAATAAATTACCGATAGATTCTAAAAATTATTGGCATTATAAAGAATATAAAGGCCTTTTAGAATGGACAATTGATAATAAGTCAGATACAATTTCGGTTTTTCAAGAATTTATCTTTAATAATGTACACTCATACGAAGAATATCTTAAAATACAGCCCAATGGGTGGGGTCATCCATCATCACATATGATGGAAAAATTTGTTGATGAAGAATTAATAAAATTTTTAGATATATGAAAAAATATATAATAAAAGATGATTGGGATTGGGTGACACATTTTGAAAATGAGTTAGCAAAATACACCGGCTATAATTTTGCAATTGCGTGTGATTCAAACACAAATGCAATAAGATTAGTTCTACACTATCTCAATATCCAAAATCAACAAATAAAAATTCCATCAAAAACTTATGTTTCAGTTCCTAATCAAATAATATTAAGTGGAAATATTCCTGTATTTGATGATTTTGAGTGGGATGGGATTTATCCGTTTGTGGGTGCTCCAATAGTAGATGCTGCAACTGGATTATGGCGTGATATGGGAGTTGGATACGAAGATTATTTTATGATACTTTCGTTTCACTTTAAAAAGATTATTAACATAGGAACTGGTGGGATGGTACTTACCAATGATTCTAATTTTTCAAAATGGGCAAGACCAATGATTTATGACGGGAGACATAAATATACTTTATATGATAAAGATGAGTTTGAATGTATTGGTTGGCATATGTACTTAACTCCGGAACAAGCAAAAAAAGGATTAGAAATTTTTAATTCAGAACGTATAAGGGATTATAATGAATCAGTTGGGGGTAGTTGGAAATATAAAGATTTAAGAGAACAAAAAATATATAAAAATTACATTTAAAATTATGAAAAGAATTTTTTGTTATGGTGATAGTTGGACATTTGGACTGGGTTCTGAAATAAAACCTGGTAGTGGTGAAACTCCAATTGAAATTAAAAACTCATTAGAATTTCAAGAAGAACACAAAGATAAAATTTATTCATATCCAGGGCAATTACAAAAAAAAGTTGGTAATAGATTTAAAATTATAAATAATGGAATTGGTGGAGGATCTAATTATGAAATATATAAAATGATTTTACATCATTTATCACCCAATTCCCCAACTCATGAAAGAATTCAATTCGGAGATACAGTTATAGTTGGATGGACATCTATTTTAAGAGAGCCCCTTTCTTTTTTTAGTGCAGTTAATCAGCAGGACGATAACCGCAACCCATCAATAGTAGATTTTTCTATTAAACAATTTGAAAGAACTCATAATAATTGGTATCCGTATTGGATACATCAGATTATATCAGAAGATTTAAAAACCTCTTTTAAAAAATCATACGAAGATTTTATTGTTAATAGAATTAATTATAATTTTTTATATGAACAATCAATGAATTATATCTGCCAATTACAGATTATATTTGAATTTTTTAATATTAAGTTTATATTTTTTAATGCGTTTGAAGATGTTTTAAATAAAAATATAGATTTTTTATATAATCAAATAAAACAAAAAAATTGGATATTACCAAATTATACAATGTCAGATTATCTTTGTGATATTGAAGAAACATTGGACAACTCCCTACCATATTCTATTTGGGAAGATGATGTTAAAAAAGTTGAAAGAAATAATGATGGTCCTCACCCCAATAGATTGGGATATTATTATATAATGGAGTTAATTTATAAAAAATTACAAGAAACTAAATGCCTTATTTAAACAAAAAATATTTGTATATAAATGGAACTTCTATTTCCGCGGGGGGTGGGTTTGAAGAGTATCAATATCGAAAAGATGTTAGAGATGCATATTCTAATGCTAATATTCATTTACCACATACTCAATTAGAATGTACTTACGGCTGGTTTATTGCAAATGAATGGAAGTATGAATTAATAAACCAAGCACAAAGTGGTGGTGGTATAGAAAGAATGATTAGAACTTCATTAGAATGGATTTCCAAAAATCATAATAAATTAGAAGAAACAATTTTTATTTTTGAACCTCAATTCGGAATTAGACTAGATTGGTATGTGAATGAATGGCAGGATTTTGGCATTTTAAATGCTAGTAAAAATATTGAAGGAAAATATCCATTTACATTAGTAAAAAATTGGTTCATTGATGATGAAAAAAAACAAATAGATTGGAATAATAAATACAAAAAGTCAATTGATTTGTATATGGATAATTTTTTTAATTCCGATAATCAATTTGAAAAAGAGTTGAATTTATTATTAATGTTTATATCGTATTTAAATTTCTTAAAAATAGATTATTATATATCATATCCAAATTCTACTCCTCAAACCATTAAAAATACTTTTTATAATCTAATTCCAGAAAAAAGTGACTTAAATAAATTGTTAGGTACTGATATTTGGGAATATGCTAAACAAAAATTTTTGCTTATTTGTAATGAAGTAAAAAATGGTGATAACCACATTGGTTATTGTGGTAACCAACAAATAGCAAAAAAAATTATATCACTTTTAAAGGAGGATTATGATAAAACAAATTATTTAAATGTATTTGTCATAGAAAAAGAGTTTGATGAAACAATTTCAGGAACAAATAAACTAATAAGTCCTAAATTCAATAAATATTTTACTTTTAAGGAATATAAACTTAAAAAAACACAAGATGAGAAGGAATGTGACTTTTGTATAATAGATTGTTTAGACCCATATGATCTTCAGTTAAGTGGTGGTGTTGATATAATTAAAAAAGAATTAGATAACGTAAGATTAACAATTCAATCAAAACCAAATTTATTATATAAAAATTTTTTGATTATTACTGTACATGAAAAAATTACACAACAAGAATTTGATACGTTTAGTAAAATGTGGGTTGATATTGTTGGAATTTCAAAAGAAAAATTATTTTTTGTTGATGTTTTATTAAACAATTATATTGGTGCAAACAACATACCATTGGAATTTAAAATAAAAGTTTTTTTATCAAAATTATATAATAAAAATCAAGAATTTCCACGAAGAAATAATAAATTTACTTATTTAAATGGTAGATTAAACGAAAATAGATTTTTTGTTTTAGATTCTGTTTTAAATGCTTATAATAATGTGGAAAAATTAAAATCTGAAAATAAAATTTCATTATGTGACACTAAAAATATTGAATTAATTTTTCGTAATATTAAAAACTATTTAAAAATAAAAGATTTTAATCAATTTAAAAAACTAAATTATCCAATTTATTTGGGTAAAATGAACTTTGAAATTCATCCAATCGATGAACACCTAAATCAAATGATTAATTTTTATTCAAATTCTATATTTTCATTAGTAAATGAAACAAAATACGGTACTGAAGTTTTTTATAAAAATAATTTTGATAATTTAGAAACCAAAAATTCAATACAATTTTCAGAAAAAGTACTTATACCAATTCTAGCAGAAAATTTAGTTTTTGCTGTTGTTGATGGTAGTTATTATATTGAATTTGAAAAAATTGGATTCGATTTTTCATATCTTAAAAAAATATTTGATATTGATTATTGTACAAATAATCATTTTGAAAATTATCAATCAGTTGATAAATTTATAAATTTTATAAAAGATAAATCAATTGATGAACTAAATAAAATAAGAAATTCACACATAGAAATTATAATAAAAAATAAAAATAACTTATTAAATATATATTATTCAGACAAATTTACATTAAATGAGAAAATATTTTTGAGTAAATTAACTGGAAAACAAATATGATTAAGACTTTATATACAAATGGAGATTCGGTAGTTTGGGGGGCTGAGTTAGAAAATAAACAAAATGAAAGGTTTTCTAAATTACTTGCTAACGAAAAGGGTTGGATAGACTGCAATAATGCATCCGCTGGTGTGTCTAATGATTATATATATCGCCAAACTTTACGAGATGTTTCACATTGGTTAGAACATAAAAAAGTATGGAGTGAAGAGACTGGTTGGATTGAATCCGATGGGTTACTAGTCATAATAGGTTGGACATCACCTACTCGATTTGAATGGTGGAATGGTACAGAATATCAACAAGAAAGATTGTGGGCTGGTTACGATAAATGGGGTGAAAATGATAAAGATAAAACAACAGAGGATACATTCGTATTAAATCAAACTGAAATAATACCTTCATATATAAGAACTTTTAACCAGATTATATCTTTATCCTCTTTTTTAGATAAACATAACATAAAATACTATTTTTTTAATACATTTTATAAATATATTTTACCGAATGAGCCACAAAATCTAATAGATAAATATGGTAAAACAGAATACCAAACTGGATTAAAAAATATTTGGGAATTATTACCAAATGAATTTAAATTATACACAATGTATGAGTACATTGATTTTATAGGAGAGGGTTTTTTACCAAGAAAACACCCAACAAAAAGTGCACATAAAGAATGGAGTAATTTTTTAATAAAACAATTTTATGAATAAACTTTGGATTTACGGCTGTTCATTTTCTGATAGTATGGGAGATAAAAAAGAATCTTGGTGGAATATGCTTTCAGAAAAATTAAATTTAGAATGTATTAATAGAAGTCAAGCAGGATATGGTTGGTCATTTCATCAAAATCTTTTTTATTCTGATTGTAATTTGTGGAATACTGACGATATTATCATTTTAGAAAATTCTTTTTTAACAAGAATGTACACTCCTTTTTTAATAGAAAAATTTGAAAAAATAAAATTAATTCAACCCACTTCTGATTTTCCATTAGATGACAATGATGAATTATATTTAGAAAATTTAATTAATATAACATCTTCAATTAAAAATATAATTGTTTCCAATTATACATCTTTTTATAATTCACTACAAATTATAAATAAAATTCATAAAAAATGGTTTTTTTGGAGTGTAAATGGTTTGAACGCCGAATATTTTTATGGAGGAAAAACCACTTATTTATCATCTGTCCCACAATTAAATGAAAGGTGGGTTTATGATAATAAAAAAACCGAATGTGATGTATATGAAATATTTTCAAAAAATAAATTAGTATTTGATAATATAATTTATTATGATGATTGGATGAGAAAAAATCCAAATTATTGTGTTTTACCCCCTGATGATTTACACCAAAACAAATTGTGTCATAGCATCCAGTGTGAACTTTTTTTTAAACAGATAAGTGATTTTTTAAATGGATAATTTTACTTTAATAATTCAAGGTAATATAACAAAAGAAGCTTTTTCTTTTTATAGAAAAAACTATTTGAATTTTCCAGTTATCATATCAACATGGAATACTTGTAGAATAAAAGCGAGAATACCTGATAATTTTAAAATTATCTATTCGGATGAGCCAACTAGAATATTAAAAAGTAATTTTGAACTTCAACTTAAATCAACTTCAGTTGGATTGGAGCATGTGCAAACTGAATATTGTTTAAAAATAAGGGGAGATGAGTGGTATTCAAATATTGAAGAGATTGTTAATAAAATAAAAAGTAATCCTGAAAAAATTATAAATTCACCAGTTTTTTTTAGAAAACCTAACTTCTTTCAATTTCATATGAGTGATCATTTTATTGGTGGAAGGACTTACAATTTAAAACTAATGTTTGATTTTGATTTTTTGAATTTTAAAAATTTAAACTATACACCAGAACAATTTTTAACACATAATTATTTAAGTAAAAAAAATGAAAATTATCAAGATTATCCAATTAAATCAATGACCGATAATTTTTTAATAATTAAATTAGAAAATCACCAACCATATAGAGTTTGTGTAAATTCAATGAATATTATTTTCGATAATAATTTCAATTCAAAGGAGAATAATTCTATTGATGATATAGAAGAATGTAAAATAAAAATTGCAGTTTGTTTGAGTGGCCAAATAAGGACATGGGAATTTTGCAAAGAAAATATACAAAATTTCTTAAAAAATAGTGGAGAATACCAAATAGATTTTTTTATACACACTTGGGATAAAAATAATTATGGTGAATTAGTTATAAGTGATAAAAAACAACAGAGAGCTGAACTTCTCTATAAAAATGATAAAGAGTTTAAAAATTTTATTGATTACTATAATCCTAAATTATTTAAAATAGAAGATAGTGAAAAATTTAAAAATAAATTGTTTAAAAAATGGAAAGATAAGAACTATGAGCCAATTAATACAATGTTTTTAATGTATTCATTTTATAAAAGTATAATTTTAAAAAAATTATGGGAAAGAAAAAATGGTTTTAAATATGATTATGTAATAAAATTAAGGCCTGATATTCATTTTTTTGGTGTAGATATGCCAACCCAAATAAATCTTTTAAATGAATCATATAAAAAAAATAGTAAAGAAAAAAATTTTATTTCCTATCAATTATATGAAAAAACGTGGAATCCAAATGTAAAATCGATGTTATCAAACTATTTTGGAGCAGATTTGTATTGGTTATTTAGAAATAATGATGCTGAAACATTTTCAACATTTTATATTGAAAAATTAAAATTTGATAAAAAGAATAAAAACAAGGTTTATACACAATATTATCACACACATAAAATGTGTTTAAACCCATTACGATTGGACCAAATAAAAGAGCCGTGGGTTTCTATTATAAGAATATTTCATGCACCTTTTTTAAATTTACTTGGTGATATAAATTCAAAAAATTATATTTATAATTTTATGTTATTATCATTATTTTTTGAACCAGATAAGTTTGGACTGGAATGGTTAAATGATATAAAAGACCATAAAAATTTTGTAGATTTTTTAAACGAAAATAATAATATTAAAGAAGATTTAAAAAATAATGGCGATTTTATTACGTTTGCAAACAAAAATCCATTTTTGGTGCATCTTATAAGAAAATATTTTAGAGTTGTATCAAAATACTTATAGGTATGAATATGGAAAAATACTTTTCTTACATCCATTTAAACGAAGACCAAATGAGGGAAATAAGAATAAGGTCATTATGGTGGGTGATGGATTGCTACAAAAATGGTACAATAAGAAAAAAGACTATTCAAAATCTAATTGAGAAAAGGAAGTTGGATGAGTTATTGGATTTTTTGGTAAAAACGGAAAGATATGAAGATTGTGTAATTATAAAAGAAATGTTAGATGAATTCTACACTAAATAAAATATGATTATAATTGTAATATTAGGTGGTATGGCATTGGGTTTATTTTTTGGTTACTTTATAACTAAACTATGGGCAGATACACATGAAAAAAACAAATGATATTCAAAACCTTTCAGGTGAATTACAATATTGGGAAAGTAGAAAACCTAATAACACCCTAATTAAGAGTATCAAACAAATAAGTGTAAAAAAATTAAAACAAAAAATAAAGAAACAAAAAACAAAATAGTTATGAAAATACTTTTTAAATAAAAATATGAAAGAAAAGATAAAAGTATTCCTTCAAACACTAAAGGGTTGGAGTTGGGTAGATTGGGTAATAAATTTAAGATACTTCGGTTATCTTCTATTAATAATAAAGGGTTGGGATGATAAAACAATAACCATACCCGAATTACTTATTTTTGGTGCGGTAATCGGACTAATGGAACGTAAGGCAAAAGAAATCCGAAAGTAGAATTCCCAACCGCAAGAACAACCTCGAACATTTTTTAATCTATATGAAAAAGATATTACGCAAATTAACAAAAGAGGATAGAGATATAATAACTCTATTGATAATACTATTAGGTACACTATTGATTGTTCATTATACCCCATTAGAAATGTAATGTTCATCGGTTCGTATCGGTTGGGGATTCCCCGTCGAAAAATTTTTTTATCCTATTTTCATTGATAGTAGCTCGCCCTTTATATCCTTCGCATTTTATACATCCATAGTAGCTTATGTCCCTCACCCCATCCACCCCAACCCGATTCCATGAAGATTAGAGTGCAAGACATCCGCCGTATCATTGATGAAGAGAGACCCCAAAAGGCCCGTACCAAACCCAAACCCGTAAGGAGTGAAGAGAACCCCCCACACAAAAAGAAGACCACGTGGATTGGATGGAATAGGAGACGGACCCGATTCGGGTAACCATACCAGCACCAATAGTGTAGAGAGAAGAGAACCACCCCCCACCCCCCATAGTAGGGATAGATAGGTATAAGGGATTCATCCACATAAGGGGAATATAGGGGATGGAGGACCCCCATTCAACCCCATTGTAGCGGATTCCCAACCGAGCTCAACTACCCCCCATTCCTCCCCATTTTCAAACCCCCATCCCTATCCACATTTGCTGAGGATTTGGGAGGGTTTGAATCCCACCTTACCCATTTATTACACCCCTTCACGATTAACTCACAAAACACCTCAAAACCCCCCACGCAAGGAGTGAAGGGTATCCCACCCCCTTTAAGTCTTTTAAATATTGAAAGGGTATCATAATCCATTTTAACACTTTCTCCCACTTTCTCCCACATCTTAACAC
>Ga0194123_10006064_pt1 | contig 12644 bp, 6 predicted proteins | sample TA2MahsurfametaG_5_FD_155479 | JGI IMG/M metagenome (GOLD analysis project Ga0194123, IMG submission 155479) | Freshwater microbial communities from Lake Tanganyika, Tanzania - TA2015023 Mahale A surface | ecosystem: Environmental > Aquatic > Freshwater > Lake | place: Tanzania: Lake Tanganyika... | reverse complement strand
CTGCCCTGGAAGTTCCTGGTTTTGGTCGAGCTGCCAAGAAGTCGTCATAACCAAATGGTTCCGTCCAGCTGATTTGCATACTCATCGCAAATCGGGTTCCATATTCATCCCACGGTTTGACAAGCTCGCTCTCACGGAGATTGAGTTCAGTCAAATTGGTATTGTCGATAAGCACGTTCGGTAGTTCGACCAACGACCTTGGCCACCAGACCAATCTCTTCATGTTGAGACGTGGGTCGCTACCAGTTACCAGAAGGTTCAGAAAACCAATCGGAACATTTAGCTCTCCCTGACTTACAGCTTGTTGAAGAAATGGGGCCGCACCATCCGAACCATACCTAGCTCCGACGATCTCTATTGACTTTGGATCCACCAACACGCTCTCATACAGAGCATCGAATCGTATTTGCTCGGCAGGAAGTCTCAGCACGTCTTCAAAGTTTCCTTCAAAGAAATCGTCAACGAAGCTCCATCGATCGCCTCGTGCTTGGTTCGTGCTCGCCTCCTCAGCGGAGGGTGTTGCCGTGCAGGCGAGCGGGTCGATTCCCGTCAACTCATCCTCAGTTAAACCTCTGTCGAAACCCGCTGACTTGCTGTAAGAACGAAACACTGCTGCCAACTGTTGATTGAGCCAGCCTTGTCGAACAACTGACTGTCTGAGTCGTGCTTCAAGGCCACCCCTACCTCTGTTCGTCAAGTCGAGACGTGCGAAGTCGAGCTTGAGGGGATCCCTATCGCCCGTCAACACATCGTCACGCTCAAGCGCTGTCGATATGTCTCGACCTAATGGAAAACGCACAAGACGAGTCAGAGCGGCACCCAGGGCAGCCCACTGCACTCTTAGCACTTCGAGTCGGATCTCGGCATCACGACCTGCTCGCAGCTCGCCGATACCCCACTCAATCAGGCGCCTCACCAGCAATGCTTTGTAGATTTCCCGGACGCGCGCAATCGCAATTCGTGACACGGAAACCGCAACCGAAATCACCGCCGATGGAAACAGCACCACGAAGATTGGAGTTCGTACATCTGGTAAGCCCTCGATGAGCGCAGGACGATCCTGCGCCAGTCCTATCACGGCGGCCACAACGAGATATGACGATCCAATCGCAATTCCCGCTCGCCCGAAGGCACGGTGCTTGGGCACGGGTGACTTGATTGCCACTCGAATGGCTAGCACTGCCAGGATTACAAACAGAGCAAACAGCGCCACCGCATATCGATAGTTGTTGCTCCCGCCGTTCTGTACAGCCCATTTTCGAACATCTGCGAACTGAACCAGCAGTGTCAATAGCAGTAGTGGAATAACCAGTGAACTCACAACATCGACTATTCGCCGAGCTCGCTCCGACTTCATAGACAGATGAATCAGGGCCCAAACTGATACGAGAGCTCCTAACGCCGAGGGGAATGCCCATGCCGCGTCTCGCAACACAATGGGTAGCCACTCAAATGCGAACACGGGACGCAGAGGTGAAAACGCACCTAAAGAGATGAGGATCAAAGATGCTCCGATAACAGCAGCAATTCGAATCACCTCATCCCCCTTGACCTCGGGTCGCGAACGAATGAGCTCAGGCAGCGCTCGCAAGTTGTGGAGTGCCTCGGCTGTCGCTGTCGCGGCACTCTTAATCTCTCGGCGAAACCGCTGAGCGATGGCCTCGACGACGGAGACGTCCTTTACCTCATCTTGGGTCTCAAGGATCTGGCGGAGAACCCCTGCTTGAGCTGCCGAAGGCTCACAGGCTGGGACTAGCGCATCTACGTCAGTGATCACTGCATCGTCGGTCAGGAGGCGTTCCCGTGGCTCGCCCGCGCCATCGGCAAGTGTCAGCACCATACGACCCATCGAGTGCCACACCGACGCCGGAAGCCCATAGCGATAGTTCTGGTCGATCTCTGTCGTTGCCGTGTCAATGAGATCACCTATCAACGCGTCGAAGTCAACTGGCTCGGCAGCGTTTCGGTGAATCCGAGGACTAACTAAGCCAACACTCGCTGCTGCGCCGCCAATTGCATCTTCGATTGCTTTGATTGCAAGATCATCCATCTCGTGCTGAATACCCGAACGAATAACTCGCGGTAGCGAACTAATTGCGGCAATGAACTGCCGAATGAATCGCAATATGAATCGGTCGATTCTTGAAAATTCACTGGGGCCATCAGGTCTCTCTTGAGCGTGAAAGACAAGTTCCTTCGGATAGATCTCATCAGCGAGGCTCGCTGCTAGTCGTTCAGGTCTAGGAACTGCGGTGTAACCGTGCGGCGCCGGTAGCTGGGATTTGGCACCGAGTGCTTCACTCACCGGCGGAGCTGGCACGGCGAGTGCCCGAACGACTGACAACACCATGTGTATACCGCTGCCATCACTTCCACGCCCGGCTGTTCGAAGCGAATCGACAGGGATCTCGTTCTGAACACTCCAGCAACCGAGCAGTGTTGCGAGCTCCACAGCGATGTGCGCAGTGAGCACGCCCGAATCTTGTGCACCGAGCGGTCTAAACACCGAGTAATCGTGCGATGGATCGAGGGGCATAATTACTACTCGAGTCGTCGCTGTCGGAGCAAAATAAAGCCTGTCGGGCAGAACGGCGTCATAGCTGCGACCGCACACTCGAATGTCATTGATCGGGGCGTCTCGCAGCCACTTCTCGAAAGCTCTGCGGACCGCAGGTATTGCCTTCGTAAGTGCCTGCTCAGCAGTCTCATCAAGTTCGCTCACCACGATGCCAGCTATATCTGCTGCAGTTACGCCACCAGAATTTGATAGCTCGTCGAAGAGATGGGCCTTCGAGACGCCATTCACTTCTATAACTTCGACCTCAAAGTCGCCCGACATCTCAGCCGTGTCCGAGTTCACCGTAAGCCAGTACAGCCTTCTCGTTACGCCAAGTTGAGCTAGATGCTCAAGGTATTGACGTACTTCGAGAGCGCGGCTGTCTTTCGAGTGACTTATGAGAAGGGTTACCCGCCCCTCAGTTTCTGACCGCTCAGTCGAGTTAGCCGAACTCATCTCACTTTCTTTACGGGTCTTTCGGCCCGCTCAGTCCCAAAGGTCGCGATGAGCTGTGTGAGCGCTCGCTCGATGGTGTGCCACATTCCAGGCCACAGTGGTGGCTGACCAAGACGAGTTGCAGACGCATCGACTTCTTGCTTCCAGATCTTGTAGTCCTTGGCGAAATCGTCCTTCTCGTTCTGCAATACCTGCACTGCGAAACCACGACGCTGAGATGCTGTCACGCCCTCAAAGGCGGCGTCAGGCGAGAGCATCAATTCTTGGTCGGATCCAGGAACCACTCCATCGCTGAGCCACGTTCTACAGATGTCATTCAGTTCGCCCCAATACGTGAGTGAGCGACCTTGAGTGCTTGTCCCCAAACGCCGCAGCAATACATACGGAAAGAGCGGCTCGATGTCGTCATCGACACCCACTCGCACATAGGCAAGCGCCAATGATTCGAGAAGGCTCGCCAAATTGTCATTGGCCGTGGGCGACAGAGTTGGATACGGAAAGTTATAACGGTGAAGATTTTCATCCCACGGATCAACAATCTTGATGGCTGACTGCTGCTTCGAGTTATCAATCAGCCCCAGCAAGTGACCTACAAACCAGCCTCGGACCATTGCATGAATATGTGGGCGCGGTGCGGGTATGAACTCCATCAGTGGTCGAGTGCGACGGTAGAACCAGAAATTCGAGATTGCTATGTCGGCCTCATTGCCATCGGCCTCAATTGGTGCCCAGGCTTGCCCGATGGGTTCCATCAAGCTTCTAATTACCAACGGACTATGCGGAGCCGGAAGGAACGAATAGAGGTCGATATACGTGAGACTCGCATCTTCGTTGAGGAGTTGCTCCGGATTCGGGGCCTTCTCGTCCTTCATCTCAGCTGCAAGTTTCTCCATGACGGGCGACTTCAATTTGTGATCGCCACCGAAGGGAATCGAGCTGAATCTGCGAATTGGACTAATCGCCTTCGGATGAAGCTGCTGCGTCAGTTGCGGATCTAGTCCGACGAGTGGATCAGAGAGACCGATTGCCGTCTCGAGAATCTCTACGAACCGCGTCCGACGGTCTACATAGTCTTCACTGCTCATACCGAAAGCTGGCTCGAATGTGTCTCCGGGATCAGTGAACTCGCGAAGGTTCGAACGCAAGAGCTGCGGGAAGACTCCGTCGCCGTCGTTCAACCATGCCCTTGCACGATCTAACAGGTCGTACACCGAATAGCGCACGTCAAGACGCACGGAATCACCTGCACGAGCACCCCCAATTACGGCGGAGCTCGGGCGCCATTCTCCAGTGATCTGAATCGCCACGAGGGGAAGGAGATTCTTTGCGTCTTTGCTGGACGCCGCAAGTCTCTCGTCAATGAATTTGCCTGAGATTACATCCTGCCGTACGTCACGCTTACTCTGAGCGTCTTGTGTCGTGTCTCGTCCAAAGTGAATTGCGAGATTGTTCGTAAAGAGCTCGGGGAACTTCTCAACGTCGAGAAGTGTCCGCTCTGCGGCACCAGGCTTTAGGTCTTCAGGAACATCCTGATCCTCACCAGGTGCGGGCCAGCCCGGCCATCCTGAGATTTCAGCGGTTTGTTTTCTAAGATCCTCGGTTGAGTCGCCAAGTTTGCGCTGAAGTGGCCTCAAGAAGCCTGCGCAGAACTCCTTCAGCATCAGAGCCGCTCGCTCACATGTTGGAACCATGTAGGCGAAGCGGGCCGCCCCGAGGCCGTCGGTAATGGCCTTCTCAATAGCCGGGTCATCTGCTTCGATTCTTCCGCCACCCGCTTCCGTGAGGGCAGTGGTGACTCGACCCCCCCAGAACTCTCGTGATGACCACTGCGAATACATTCCGAGCTCGGTTTTTCCAAGCAGTTCTACGGCTACTCCGTCAGACTCATTGCTGAGCTCATGAATTAATCGAGCGACGAGCTTCGACGAAACCGCTGTACCGAAGTTTGCAACTGCCTCTCGCACCACCGCGAGTACACGATCTGGTGTATCTTTCGCCCATTTCTCAAACGCCGCATTCAGCGTCACCTTCCACTCCCGCTCGTAATCCTGCAGGTGATTATTAATGGCAGTGTTGACTTCGGGATCCCACGATCTTCCCGGTTGAGCTTCGCTTTGCCTCAACGACGCCTTGACCCGAGCCTTAACCTCACGCTGTAACTGGTCGATTCCCTCAGGTTTCAGGGCGTCAAGGATGTCATTTTGCTCAGGTCCACGCTCTTGGAGTTTGCATTGGCCAATGAACCAGTCGAAATGCCGTTCAGCAATCTCCGTTGCGAGTTGATCAGGCGACACAACCTTTCGATCGCCCTGTAGGGCCTGGGCTTCCTCGCTATTGGTGTGGTACCGACTGATCCAATTCGCTGCATCTCTTGCGATTCTGCGCGCGGCGTACTCCTCGAATTGGCGCGTGCCAATTGAGATTCGCGCAAACCCAATCCCGCTGATGTTGGGAACACCCTGTTCTCCAGCCCCCGTGTTAACCAGAATGTCTCGCTTACCGTCTGGACTATTCGTACTCGCCGAGCTTTGCCAGTTCGCTTTCACGTACGCGAGCAGTCCGTCCTGCATGACGGCGTCTGTGGCCCATGCCACCATTGACTGGCCAACCATCCGGAACAATTCTTTGTCATTTTGGTAAGCAGCTCCTTTACTGCTTCGGAGACCCACCAAAAACGGATACGCCGGTCCAGAGCGGTCGAGCCCACGAGCGAAACCAGCACCGCGAAAGAATCCCGGAAGTCGGGCCTCGAGCGGCGCAAGCTCAACAGCGCCACCAGCCATTGCTGTGGCATCGGTACTTCTTTGAAACCACGAACCATTTGTAAGTTCGCAGATAGCCGCAAGGCTGTTCGGTTCGACGCCGCCCTTTTGGAGCTCAGGAATATTCGAGAACACTTCTGGCGTGTAGAGCAGCGCAAATGAATGGTGTCCCCAGGTTGGCTCGAGTAATCGGATGGTGTCACATGTGTCCATAAAAATTCCTGCGCCGGTACCGCCCGCGAGAGAGGACACAACAACAACAAATGGCTCTGACTTTCCGCCGGTGCCCACGGAGTCAGCCTTCTTCTTTGTGACTTTTGCATAAAGCTTGTTCAACTGCGGCTGAGCTTCGACATCATTAATTCGAGTGATCGCCTGCTTCAAGAAGTTCTTGATCTGAGGAAGGTAGGCAGCACCAATGGATCGGCCTACTGCTCGGTACTGACCTGCACCTTCCTGGATCGACACCATGAGGTTTGCGGGTTCGACACGCCAGCCAGCGAGGTCGAGAGTCGGTGAGGGGCTCTTGTCAAGATTGTCAGCTACTGCTTCGTAGCTAATTCCCTTTCCAACCAAACCGAGATACTCTTCGGCGGTAATCAGAGAACTGTCTCCGACGTCCTTGCCATCGGGTTCGGTCGGGGTGTCGATGTGTGCGAATTGGAAGCCGACCGGAATTCCCTCATCCCATCCGTGTCGCTCAAGCCATTCGAAAAGACCTGCCTTCATGAAACGTAGGGTCTTACCACCTGATCCACCGAGCCCTACGAACAACATCCTGCGATACATCAAATGCCCCCAATCTCACCCCACGGTAGTGCTCACGTGTGCAATCGTGCCACTTAGAGGTCACTTGAAAGCGGAACCAGTCCTACCAGTCTGGGGGTAGCGGAAGACTTCGACTCTCTTGGTCTTGAGGTGGTTCGAGTTCAGGTGGTGTATTCGTTGGCAAGCCCGTAGCGGCACCCGACTCACCTCCGTCTTTCGATTCAAGTTCTTCCAAGAGTTCATCGATAATGGCTTGACAGTTCTCTTTTAGGAGCTCTTCAATTGAAATCTGGTCACCTTCTGGCGATCCCTTCTGCTTTATCACCCAGACTGATATGGCACGTTCGTTATCCGCGCCCTTCACTCGCCCGTCGTCCAACGCAATGACCGCCTCTCGAAATGGTGCCACCAAGTTGCGACTTGCCGGGGCGCGACGCCCCTTCGGATGAACGAAATATGTCCGAGTGTCATCAACCCATGCCCAAGGTTCACGAAGCATCATCCGTAACGGTGGAACTTCGCGCTTGATCACAAGTTCGTCCGTAAGGTCTCGAACTACAAGTTTTGATTCGCTTCCGTCGAGTACTGCTCGGTTCACTCGCTCCATATCAATTTGAACATCACGTAACATACGATTCTCGACCGAGATTGTGACGCGCCCGTCGGGTCTTCGAGCTGCCTGCACACCGAAGCGTACCGAACACATTTTGGCAGGAGCAAGCAGCGCTGCGGCTTGAATCGTCATTCTTCGAAGTATTGCGAGGGCTGCCGCGAGCAGCATAAGAACCGTAAGTATCGTTGCGATTAGAGCAGCGGGACGATCCGGCTCGGGCTGAAGATTGAGCTCGATCGAGAAGGGAATAGTGCCGATTTTTGAAGTTCCATTTGCGTCGGCGAATCGGAAGTTGACCGATTTGTTTGGTAATCCGCACTTCGTTTCTCGATTCTTAGCGATAACAGCGGTAACCGAGATGCGCACCTCTCCGTTTCGATTGTTTGCGGCAACTACCGATTTGGCAGAATCAAAATTGCACAAATTGGACTCTTGTGCAGTCAACAGATTTACAAAGTTCGATGTCAGCCCCACGAATGTTGCGCCACTTCCGCGAAAGTCGACCACACATTCAGTGGATTTCTCCTTCCGGTCTGACGAGATAAATTCATCGGCTCCTGTGCGACGAAGTGTTATACCGTCACAGGCAATGAGCGGCTCGCCCTTACGCGAAACATCTAGGGCTACACCGTCCGAAAATACCTCACTGCCAGTCGGGTCAACACAGATAACGCCTCGTGCCTTTCCAGAAAGCTGGTCAAAGGCCCCACTCAGACTCGTGGGATCAGTGGCGAATCCAGCTACCACGGGGCTGCAGCTTGCCTTCGGCCCAAGTCTGACGACTGGAATGGCGGTGTCGTTCTCGTCTGAGACCAGATCCTCGCCTTCTAACCACGATGCCGAAGCTCCGACAGGTGTCAATTCAGCAGCATTGGCGCCAGTACGAGCTACTTGCACTGCCAAGCCTTCGCGTTTGAACGCCCTGAGACAGTGTTCCACCCCACTGCCCTCAATTCTCCATCCCTGCGTAAGCTCCCGAGCCGCATCGGTCGCCGCATATCGTCCGTCGTTGCCTTGGAAGAACTTGTCGAGTGATGCAGTCTCGCCACTGGGCTGACTAGCTACCAGATCACGCGGCGTCAACTCACGGCCACTGATGTCGTACTTGACTATTGAGATCTCCGAGATGTACCTGCCCGCTGGCAACAACTTTGACTCAACCGTTCCATTCTTCGTCGGACAGGCAATTGCGACACCACCTTCAAAAATATTCACCAAGTCTTTGAAGAACTGCCCCAATTGATTTACGTCTGCCGCAGCAAGCACTTCGCCAACGTGGCTTGGTAACGCACCGCATGGATCCCCTGCTCGGTATGGTGCCTCAGCGAACGCATCCTGGTCGCCGGTTAGATGTGCCATCACATCACGAGATGCTGTTGGGTCATCCTTCGACGGCGGATCACGAGGCTCAATGTAAAGCGGAAAGATGTTCACATTCAGTTGCCGAAGCTGATCGGAAAATCCTCCTGGAGCGCAGACTCGCTCTCTCAGTGTTCCGCCCGAAACTGAGTTCCCGGCTGCCCCAGTCGACGGCCAGTATGCGCCATCTGTAAACCACACAATGACACGACAATTCCTTGCGGGTGCTCCACGCATCTGGGCTATCGCCGCCTCCATTGCGGCAACGTAGTCAGTGTTCTCCTGATTTCCGGGCGCGGCCACCTCGACCTGTTTGGCTATTGCATCGATGTTCTCACTGGTTAGGACACGAGCGGCCGTGAGGGGAATTTGCACAGTCGCTCGATTCGCAAACGTAATAAAACTGAATCTAATGTCACGCGGCTTTTTCGACTTTGAAATGCGATCATGAACCGATTTCAGCATCGTACGGACCTGATTAAATCTCTTGCCCTCGCTGTCGTTTGTTTGGAGACTCTTGCTGTTATCCATCACGAGCATGAGTTCGATGTCACCATCTAGTGGCTTCTGGGTTCTTTGATCAACACAAACTTTCAATGTTGCCTCAGCGGCACTGGTGCCCGTCTCTATGTTTGTGGCGCCACTGAGGGTGGCAGGAAACAGACCAGACAGCGACAGGATCAGCGCAGCGACTAAACGACGCCTCATTCGAATACCTTTGAGAAAATCTTGAGACATGCCTCGTAGATGTGCCATGTGCTGACCGCGAGCGATGCGATCAAGAACAGTTGCATCAAGCGATGAGAGGTAAGAACTCCCGACCACTCACGAAACCCCCGCGTCCGACGAGCTCGTGAGACGCCTATTCGAAACTGTCCGTAGATCAGCACTCCTCCAAAGATGACCAGCACACCAATCGCGAGATCCACATACTTTCCTCCGAACGCCAGCGGTCCACGTAAGGTCGCGGCCCCAAACAGCACGAGAACTCCAAGCAGCCCAATCTCTACCCGATTCGGTCGTGCAGGTTTAGCCGCCATTACCGCCCCACGCTAGACATACTCAATTTCACATACCTGCCGTTCGTCGCCAGCAAAGTCCGGGGTCACCGACTCGATCGTGAGTTCCAGCGGCTCTGCAGCAGCGCAAAGCCGCCAATTACGCCCACAATTGGAAGGGAAACCAGAAACAACTCCGGAGCAACAGCGATTGATTGATTGGTCAGCTCCCACCACAACTCCAAGCCATGAAGCGGCGTAGGTGCCCCACCTGAAGCGGCCGACCCGAGAATGCCCAGTCCGCACAATACGAGTGACCCGACGGTCGTTCGATAGAGCCACTGAACCTGCATCGCTTGCTTTTCTACCATCTTGCGAACTTCAACAAGCTTCAGCAAGAACTTACCCGTCTTTAACGTGTTGGGGATTTTGGCAAGAATTGGTGCGGCAGCAAGGTTCTGCACGCCAATCAGCGGCGTCAACATCGGCATAACCGCATGTTTCAGAACAATCGCCGTCAACGGGCTTGCGGCGAAGATTACCGCTACTTGAAGCCAGTGTTTACGTAGCCACTTCGTGCCCCAGCCCTTCTCCAATCGGATGAACACCAAAGTCTCGGCAAGAAACACCACCCATATGGCATAGCCCAGCCAGATTCCGATCGCGCTGACACTTTCATCTCTGGACGCCGCCATGAACACTGCTGGCACGACAGAGATCGCACCGATCAACGCTGCGCCCACCGCGAGAACACCCGCCCTCTTCGCAGGCATCCCAAGAAACGTCGATATCTCTGGATCGGGGTCAACAAACGGTGGCTTGCATAGTTTGGTAAGAAGACTTGATTGCCCCACGCCAACCCCCAGAACTCAAACTATAGAGGTGATATCGTACGGTGATGTCGTTCGGAAATCCGAATTCAGGCACTATCGACGGCGTTTGCGGGCACTTAGAAAGTACGCGGAGCCTATGCCGTAAATGACGAGCACGGCACCCGAAATGACCCAGAATGAACTACTTTCCCTGGCATCTCCCAGAAAGCTCTGCCCGAAGAACGCGAAAATCAAGTTGGGTAGCAGCAGCGCACTTGTCCAGTACGTGTTGTTCCGTTGGGCATCGAGCAACTCTCGCTTGCTCACGTCGTCGCAGCGCTTGATTGCACGCTCAATGTCCAAGATGAATGTACTGAGAATCGCGTCAACCTGCTCAATTTTGGCATTCAAGAAAGCAGCCTGACGTGCCAGCCTCGGCTCGAAAAGACCATCCTGCTCTCCAGAAACAGACCAGTGCTCAATTTTTTTACAGATGTCCTTTACTTGTGATGGTGTCCGCACCATCGCGCGCAGCTCCGCGATGGTCTTCCCGAACTCAGCCTCGAGTTCATCGAGGTCCTGACCAACTCGCTGCTCTCGCAGTTCGATCGCACGAAGTTTGGTGAAGCTTCGGCTCACAGTTGCCCGAAGCGTCGAGAGTGCTGTCTCAAGGCTGAGGACACAGGACCTCGTGGCCCGAAATACTGCTTCGCCGGCAGTGAGCTGCAGTTCACCCTTCTGAAAACCCTTGTAATCGGCTAGTAGCCGACCACCGAAGTCCGCCGCATACGTCCCTTTGGGGTCGCGAATCACCGTCAGCAATGCCCTCGGATGAGCAAGCATCAGCACATTAGTGAAATCTGCGACTCCGTTGTGCAGAGATGATGGAACCGCCAGCGTCAGGAAGGTCAGCGAACCATGCGCCTCGATTCGTGCAACGGGATGCGTGTAGTTTGCAGGAGCCTCGCCAAGTGCTAGCCATGGCCCGACTCCAACTTCTTCCTGAAGGAGGTCGTCTACTTTCTGAGCTGAAGCGGCCTCGAACTCGGCGATTCCTGCATCAAAAACTGTCCTTATCTCTGATGCCGTGAGCATTTTGCTCCTCTCGTGATTGCGAACGAGGTGCCACGAAAGAGACATAACTCGAATGGTACTTCGGTTGACCACGGTTCGAGCATTAGATTTGGACCATGTCCGAATTGAAGCTAGACCTCAACAAGTGCAATATCAGAGGTCAGAATCATTACAAGGGGAACATCCAGTCGCTCTTTGATGCGAACGACGCCGGATTCGCACAGGAACTCGACATCGACGGCATTCTCGAACCGGAGCCAAACAACCCGCACGATCCGAACGCGGTGATCCTAAGGGTCCGTGGTTACGCGGTTGGTTATATCGCGCAAGAAAACGCAGCTGCCGTAAAGAGCCAGATTGGTAGCGGAGTCAAAGTGAACTGCAAACTGATCTGGAATCGACACCCGGATTCTTCGATTATGACGGTGGTCATCACTTCTGTTGCTTGAGTCAAAGGGTGTGTTATTTACTAGACGTCTACGGACACTACTTCTTGAACCAGCCGATTGGTTCGGCCGGTTCTGGATTCACAAATCTCTTCCACCTATCAGGCATGATCACGGCCCCCTACACGGTTGAGTAGATCGGCGAGTCCCGAAGCGCGTCCTGATTCAGTTAGGACTGCCTTCCGAACTGCAGTTTCAGGACCAACAATTCGCACACGATTTTTGGTTCGCGTTATGGCGGTATACAGCAACTGTCGATTGAGAAGCGGCGAACCTACCGCGGGAAGTATTACGACGACAAGGTCCTTGTATTCCGACCCCTGACTTTTGTGAACGGTCATGGCAAAGCAGGTTTGCACGGGGGGCAGAGATGACAGCGGCAGATACCGCAGAGTCGACGTTCCAACGCCAGGAAATGCGACCTGTGGGCCTTCGGCTGTTGCAACAATCAACCCAATGTCACCATTCGACAACCCGACACGCGGCGAGTTCTGCCCAACCAACACCAAGCGTCCGGGAGTGATCCGGTCGTTGATGGAGAGCCCGAGCTGCTCCGCAATCCACTCATTCCAGAACTTCACACCCCGGACACCCTCATGGGGTCCACAGAGAACCTTCGAAGACCCAGCAAGCTCGAGGGCCCGAGCGTGGGAGGGCTCATCGCCCTCGATGCGGGCAAGTTCCATAACTTGTCGAAGCACTTCAACGACTTCGCCAGCGACTTCGTGGGGATTCACCGATGGATCATCACGATCGATCCATTCGACACCGCTTGCGCGGTCAGTAAGTTTCTGCACGA
>Ga0194123_10006063_pt1 | contig 12645 bp, 13 predicted proteins | sample TA2MahsurfametaG_5_FD_155479 | JGI IMG/M metagenome (GOLD analysis project Ga0194123, IMG submission 155479) | Freshwater microbial communities from Lake Tanganyika, Tanzania - TA2015023 Mahale A surface | ecosystem: Environmental > Aquatic > Freshwater > Lake | place: Tanzania: Lake Tanganyika... | reverse complement strand
TTTTTACATATTTGGAGGTTGGGTAAGAGACTATATAAATGGTGTTATACCAAATGATGTAGACCTTTTTATTAAAAGTCCAGAACTCGCAAAAAAATTTATATCTTTTTTAGATTTATATGGATGTATTTTAGAAAGATACAGCACAAAAGAAGATTATTTTAACGAACACATGGTAATTAAATTTAAAAATTTACCAAAATTTAATCTTGATATTACTACTACTTTTAAAAAAAGAAATATCTGTGATTTCACTTGTAACAACTTAAAATTTGATGTTAATGAAAATATTGATGTTCGATTAGGAGCACCCGATAATTTTGAAAAAAAAACAGGTGAAAACTGGCTTATTAAATGTATTAAAGATGTTACTAATAAAGAACTTTTCTGGATGATAGATCCATCCCTAATACCAGAAGATGATTTAAAGAAAACTAAATTTTATACTAGATTATATTCACGTCGAAGAAAAATGCTAGAAAAAGGATATATCGAAATAGAATCGGTTAATAGTTTCGATTATCATGAAGTTGAAAAATATTTTAATGAAGTTGATGAGTTCAAACGATCTAAAATTAAAACAAATACTTACAATTTAGGTGATAAAATTAGTCCTCTCGATTTAGTTTTTAAATCAATCGACATAATTTATATCAAAAGGCAAAAAAATAGTTTTTATGTTTATGGAGGATGGGTTAGAGATACAATCTCAAAAAAAGAACCACAAGATATGGATTTGTTTATTAAAAATAGGAAAATAATTGATATTTTTGTATCAATATTGAAAAATCTAGGATTTTTAAAAGAAAAAAGGATAGATGAAGGCTCATATTCTACAAAAAAATGCAAACTTTATTTAATAAATAACACAAAAATTAAATTAGATATAGTTTCTCAACGGAATAATAATAATTTACCAAATGATTACCAAATGTGTGACTTTACATGCAATAATTTAGCAATAGGTTACGCAAATGGTAAAAATTTTATGTTTGCAAGAAAAACAATTTTTGGATTTAATAAAACAGAATCTTTTTACAAATGTCTTAATCATATTGTTACTAAAAAATTAATTTGGATGGTACAACAAGAACTTATTCCAAATATTGAAGAATATAATAAATATATTGATTTTCACCTTAAAATGAAAATGAGATTAACAAAAATGCTTTCCAAAGGATTCTCAATGGGAGAACAAATATACCAATTTCAACAAATTACTTTCTTTGACGAAAAAAATATCAATCCGGATAAATTGCAAAAATCATGCCCAATTTGCACATGTGATTATCAAGAAGATGACCCAGCACAATTTAGGGTTGTTTTGGAATGTGAGCATTATTTTCATTATCATTGTTTGTCAAATTGGCTCAAAAAGAATAGAAATTGTCCTTGTTGTCGTGGTCCAGCAATTTTTAAAATTGCGAACTAATTATAAAATTTAAAGAATTGCATTTTTTGATTGAACAAGTAATGCATAAGTTATATCACTAGCATTTTCAAAATTTATTATTCCACAATATAATGCAAAATCATATGCAAATAATATTGATTGCAATATTTTTTTCAATAACTTAACAGATTCATTAAAATAATATTTCACTTCTTCTTTTGCATCTTGATTTATTTGAATTTTATGTAAATTTTTTATCGTAACAAATGCCTTTTTAGCAACAATACCTAAAACATAAATAGTTCTCACATTTTTGAATATTGAAATCATTTGTGAAATTACATTATCAATAGATATATTTACTACTTCTTGTATTGGTATATCCCATGCTTTTTGTAACATTTTTTTAGACTCCTCAATCATCGAAAAAACTTCAATATCATAATTTTTTATATTTGATAAAATAAAACGATCCATCTCAAAAAGCAGGTGGTAGTAAAATTTATAAATGTGCAAGTTGTAGTCTTAATATTGATAGAGATATTAATGGAGCAAGAAATATTCTACTAAAACATCTTGTTTTAGAGTAGTGTTCTATTGAACACCCGCTGAGATACCCTAAGGGGTTGGGCTTGGAACAAGTCCAAGCCACTTACAACGGTGACAGAAAAGAGCTTAAATAACATCATTTTTATCTTAAGCGATTTAAGCGCTTTTCAGTATCAGGTTGGAAAGAAATACACCAAAAGAAGAACTTTGAAGGTTTATAAGGACTAACAAAGTCGGCACTTAAAATACGCGTTGCTCTAAAACGCACCTCTTCGAAAAGCCTAAGTTGGGGGAAAAATTACCTGCACAGAGTGATCAGGTACTGGGTTAAAAGTTGTAAAAAACAGAAATTTATACATTTAAAGAAAAAAATAATGAAAGAACTTATAAAAAATATTATAAAAATTGATAGTGATTTATTATACTTTTTTAGAAGTTAATATCAATATGTTTGAATACACAGTTTTTGAGAATACAATTACAATTGCAGATTATTTTGATAATTTACTGGAAAAAGATGATATTTTATTATTATCAAATTTTACAAAAGTTAAATTTGGAAAAAATTTCAATAAACCTATAAATAATTTGCCTGATAATATTGAAGAATTAACTTTTGATATTAACTTTGATCAAGAAGTAAAAAAATGGCCGAAAAATCTAAAAAAATTATTTTTTGATAAATACTCCATCTTTAATCAACCACTTGATAACCTCCCAATGAGTTTACAAGAACTTTATTTAGGTTCTTATTTTAATCAATATGTTGACAATTTACCTAGTTTTTTGATAAAAATTGTTTTTGGATTTAATTTTAATAAACCAGTTGATTTTTTACCAAGTGGAATTTATTTTTTAGAATTCGGTAAAGATTTTAACCAAAAAATAGATAACTTACCGAATAGTATTATCGAATTAATTTTTTCATGGTCTTTTAATCAAGAGATAAATAATTTGCCGAATAGTATTCAAAAGATAAAATTTGGTTTTCATAGTGAATTCGATCAATATATTCAAAAATTTCCAGATAATCTTGAAGAAATAACTTTTGGAACTTTTTTTAATCAACCACTTGATAATTTGCCTAAAAAATGTAAAAGTATAACATTTCAAACTTACTCATTATTTAATAAAAATATTGATTATTTTCCAGATAGTATTGAAATAATTCAATTTGGATTCCGTAGCAATTTTAACCAACCTATTAAAAAATTACCAAAAAATCTTCAAAAAATTATCTTCAATTTTGCATTCAATCAAAAAATATGCATCTTCCCTGAAAATATAAAAGATATTCAATTCGGACATAATTTTAACAAAAATTTAATTATTCCAAAATCAGTTGTGAACATTCAATTTGGATATTACTTCAACCAACCAATAAATAACGAAAATAAACACCTCCTAATTTTTGGTAACACCCAAAATATCCCATATAACTCAATACACCCAGATAATATAAAAAAAATATCTTTTGGATTATTTTTTAATCAAAATATTGATAATTTGCCAGAAACAATTGAGGAATTATATTTAGAAAGTTGTCAAATGGTAATAAATAGATTACCTAGGAGTTTGAAAAAAATATATTTGCCAAAAAAATATGAAAGTAATATATTATGTCAAAAAACTTTTGAAATAATTTATATATAAAATATGTAAAAAATAGAAAAATTATGCATAACCCAAAAATATATATTTTGGTATAGGAACTTTGTCCATCTTAAAACCTTGAAATATTACAGCGTTTTTTCAAAAAACACATGTAATAACTAAGTCTTATTAACCCTACCTTAAAAAGGTGTAATATTTAGTGTAGGAACAAAATTTGAAATTTGCTTTGTTATATTCCAATTACCAAATAAACATTGGTTTTCTTTCACCCTTGGTATATCTCTTCTGTTTTTTGTTTTAAGGTGTATTTTCTAAAATTTAATTTTCTATGAATTATATTCTCTATGTAAAAAAAACTTAATTTTTCTTTTCGGTCGGTGTAATATTATAATATTATAATAATATAATATGACTCACCAAAATATAATTAATCAAATTGAACACTACGATTATAATCAAATAAAAAATGCATATGAAGATCCAACACAACAACAAATTGAACATGCTATTGAAAATATAACTAATGTTAGTGTTAATGTATTAACAAGATTAACGAAGTAAATTAATAATAGATTTCATCAATTATTTTTGAATCTTCTTCATTCAATTCTTGCTTAATTATTTTAATAAATTTTCGAATTAAAGTTAGGTTTGTTTCCTGAAAATTGGGAAAGATGTGATCTAAGTTAGTAATATTTCCGATTAGCCAATCTACATTTTGAAATTTTGGATAATATAAAGAAAAATTAATATCATTTTTTACCTTTTCATTGAGTATTTCTAAAAATTTTTTTGGAAAATATGTTGATTCCCTTGGGTAATCAGTATTGTAGTGAGTTAACAAATATTTCTCACCCCAAGTAAAATGCTCTTTTATCCCCAATGAAAAATTTAACATTTTCGTTCCCCTTATCCAACGATGATCTCTAAAAATATCACTTCTCATATATTCATAAATATCTTTTGGTAAAGGCGACATATGATGATAATAAGAAACAGAAAAATTATCATCAATATCATAATAATATTTTACCATCGCCATTAAAATACCTAAATATTTATCACATATTGTATTAATATTTTTTCCTGGAAAATAAATGTTATTATATTGTTCTTTCCAATTAGTACTTTCATAATTAATTTGAGAAAACTGATTAGGAAAACTAAATGAATGCAATTTTTCCCACTCACCAAATATAGAAATATCACCATTTAAAAAAGGATTAAATATTGTTTGATGAAAAAGCCTTTCAATCATACTGACTTCAAGGATTGTATTTTCGAAATTTTGTTTTTGAATATTTTTTCCTTTTTTATACGATAATTTTTCAAAAATAGAACGTAGAAAAAAATAATTTACTTGAGTCTTACCATTCATATGAAAAACTAAATTATTGCAAAAATTTCCTGTATTAAACATTATATTCTGTTCAATAAATACTTTTTTGTAACAGAAGAATAAATTATTAAAATTTTTGTCGTTAAATAGGTGGAGGGTTGGGAGATAATCATTTCCATAGAAAAAATTCATAAAACAAAAATCCCGTAAAACATTGATTTTTGATATAATCAAATCTCTAACAACATTATATCGAACTTCTTCAAAAATTTTTTCATAAATGATATCTCCCAATATAGTTATATCCCAATAATAAAAATAACTGTCCAAATAAACCTCACCAACCTTCAAATTTATATTTGTCATCAAATCCATAACAAACATTCTGTTTTTTTCATTCAATAAAGATGAAATAATCACATCACTATCTGCACTATATATGCATATAGTATCATTTTCTGGAATAAATTTAATATCCCTAAAAATCTTAAACTCTGCTTCCCCATTATCCTCCTCCGATGAAAATATAATATCCACACCAAAAAAAGACCTCCTCAAATAATCACATACATACCTCTCCAAATTCAAAATAAAAGTATCATCATGATACAAAGAACCATCAAAATCAGTCTCCTCGTCAAATAACTTTTTTGTTAATTCATCAGGATATTCAAAAGTTAATCCTTTTTGAGCACAATAACTATTAAATTCCTCTCTTGTCTTATTCTTGAAATGGTTTATATATGCATCGTATCTTTGCTGATGCAACTTAAATAAGGGCTGATGTCCTTCGTACATAATTCTAACTGATTTTAATTGTTTTTTGTTGTTAATATTAATTATCATTTTCTGGAGAAATTTAAAAATTTTGAATAGGTTAATACCAAGTTTATAGTCAGTTTCATTATTTCCAGATAAAATAGAGTGTTTTATTTCTTCGTAAAAAAAAGTAAATTCTTCAAATTCTTCAGAAGTAATATCATGACCAATTAATTCTTTGTAAAAAGAATGGGTGCATTTGTATTGGAGCAGAGGATAGTCAATAAAAAGGTGATGAATTTGTTCATCAATATTAGTAATAATTGGTTTCTTTTGTGAAGAGAAAATATTATTTTCCCTTAAAAAAGTAAGTAATCGTGGCTTAAATTTTTTGAATCCCATTGTAATCAATTAAACATAACTCAATATTTTTAAGTATCATTTTTTTTTTAAAAAAAATTGATATATCTTTTACCCCAATCCAATCCAATAAATGCAAGATCTAACAAATAAACTATTTTCTTACACAAATAAACATAAACTTATATTTGGCAATTGGTCATTTTTAACACCAGCTTTTAATAATACCTCACAGTATATACTTGATCTTTCAAACAAAAAAGAAGGAACCCTTGAAATTATCTCATTTGGAACAATTGATAATTTTTCTATTTTTTCTGTAAAATTTGGACAAGAAGAACGACCAATTTTTGATACATTTTTTCTAATTTTTGTAGAAAATACAATGATTATTAGAATAGAAGTAATTCCAAGTAAGTGTAAAATACAACCACATATTATTGGAGATATTAAATATTGGACCTGTGTTTTTTATTGTTCATCAATTATTTGGCTTTTAGATAAAAAATTTGATCTAGTTGGACAAGGAAAATGTGATTACAAAAAAATAACAATTCTTATCCCGAATCAACCATGTCACCCAAATGTATTCCAAGTAAAAAAAAATGATTGGAATCAATTTTATCCAATTTCTATAAATTATTATTGCAATGACAGAAACGATAAATCAATTGGACTATTACCGAATTGATTTCTCACAATTCTTCTCGGTATCTCAATTGATGTTCTAAAACACCTTTTTTTAATTTTTATAATATTTTTTTATATAAAATAATATTTTCTAATTTTTTAGAATATTATAATAATTCAATTATTTTGGATTTGTTTAAGATACCCCGTAAAAATCTTCACGAAATTCTTCAAAAATTTTATACAATGCATAACATCCAAATTCACAGTCTAATTCATCAACAATATCCCTTAATTCATCTATTTCATCAACTGATACATCTTTATCATATTCAAGTTCTTTTAGTTTTTCCAAAAACCGTTCTTTAACTTCTTCAAAAAAAAAATCATTTTCAAAATCTAACATAACTTTTTCTTTAATAGTCATCTGCTCTTTCCCTAATATTTTACCATTTTCAATCACAATTCGACCCCAAAAATCACATCCTTCTTCATAACTAATCATCTCAAAATAACAATCATACCTCTTTGATACCGTTTTTAACCATTTATCTGGAGGACTCCAAGCTGTTTCAAAAGTATAACACAACATATCATCAACATGAGACGTACTAACACCAGTTGCATTCCATTTTGTTCCCCATTTTTCACAACAATAGTTATACCAATCAAAATATCCTTCTTTGTCAAAAATATACTCATCTAATTGTTCAACAAGTAGTATTTTACCTAATTCTTCTCTCGTCAACCCATAAGTCTCAGGTATTGGAACTAAACTAGCAAAAGATAACTCTTCCTTATCTTCTTTCACATCTTCACGAAATTTGATGATATCTGGCCCAGACACATTTAAATAATTATTACACCAATTTGGCATTTTATACTTGATCTAAGCCCCTTCAATTTAAATCATTTTTTTTTACAAAAAAAATGATTTATTTTTTCAATAAATCACTTCAATAAAATGAATTCAATTTATACGAATCCACATGTCATTTATTTTGATGACGATTTTGATGAAGATTTAACAGATGAACATATCAACAAATTGAAAGAATTAACAGAAAAAGGACACACAGAATTAATGTTACCAAAGGGAGGTTATTGTTTTGATATAGAGAGGCTGGCTGAGTTGGATAAGTTAGAGATTTTATATTTGGTTAATTATCATAGAGATATTGTAAAGTTACCTCCAAATTTAAAAATTATTGATTTAGGTAATGGTTTTAATAATAGAATTACTTTCCCTGATTCAATTGAAACTATAAAAATTGGTTTCAATTTTAACCAAAAAATTGAGAAATATCCAAAAAATCTAAAACATATCGACTTCGGAAAAAAATTTAACCAACCTATCGATAACCTCCCAAATGGACTTGAATCCCTTTATCTCTCCGGAGATTTCAATAAACCAATCAATAATTTACCAAAAACTTTAAAAAAATTAAGTTTTTTCGGTATTTATTCAAGCGAATTCAACCAATCTTTAGATAATTTACCAGAGAATATTCAAGAAATTTATCTAACTGGAATTTATGATCAACCTATTGACAATTTACCAGCGAATTTAGAATTAATTTACTTTAACTCATATTTTAATTTGCCAATACTTAATCTACCATCAAAATTAAAAACTATATTTTTTCCTCCTTTCTCAAAATTTAATCAATCAATTGACAATTTACCAGATTCTGTTGAAACAATAATTTTGCCGACTGATTATAGCGAGGAAATTAAGAAATTACCAACTAATCTTAAAAAAATGACAATTTATGATAAATATAATATTCTTGATATGAAGAAAAAATTTCCTGAATTGTTTGAAAATGATATTATTATCGTCAAACAAAGAAAAAACATACTAAATCCCTAGATAAAAAATGATTATATTTTATTTATAATATATTTCAAAAAAAATGCTCGAAATTCACGACGAAGACACAATATATATCGATGAAAAAATATCCAATGAAGACATAAAAATAATTTCCAACTACAAAAAAATAATATTTGGAGAAAAATTTAACCAATCTATAGGTCATATCATTACCAATATTATTGAAGAAATTACTTTTATTGACAATTGTCGTTTTAATAAAAAATTAAAAAGTTTACCTATCGGACTTAAATCCCTTACATTAGATAATCAATTTAACCAATATATTGATTTTTTACCTGAAACAATTACTTTTTTACAATTTGGAGAAAAATTTAATAAGCCAATTGATAGACTACCGTCATCATTAGAAACCTTAGTCCTAGGTGATTTTTTTAATAAACCAATAGATAATTTACCAAAAGATTTAAGATATTTGGTATTGGGTAAATTGTTTAATCAGCCAGTGAATTATTTGCCGCAAGGACTTAAACAAATCGTATTTGGGTGTGATTTTGACAAACCAGTAGATAATTTACCAAAAACAGTAAATGAGATAATTTTTGGGAGCAGATTCAATCATCCAGTAGATAATTTACCAATAGGACTAGAATTTTTATGTTTTGGATATTTATTTAATAAAACAATTGATTTTTTGCCAACTAGATTGAAAAAAGTTGAATTTGATTATCATTTTAATCAACCCGTTAATAATTTGCAAGATGGGTTAAAAGAGATAGTTTTTGGTACATCTTTTAATCAAAGTATTGATTGCTTACCAGATAGTGTAGAAGTTATTAAATTTGGGCGGTATTTTAATCAAGATGTTAAAAAATTACCAAAAAGTTTGGTAAAAATTGAAGGATATAACGATTAAAATAAATTAAAAAAAATAAATAATTATAAATGTACACTTGTAGATTTAGCAAATTTCTTAAAAATAATACAGAACTTGATTCCAATCCCTATATAACTCTCACAAACATCAAAGAAATTAATAATTTTAATCACGTTTGGGAAAATTTAATAAACATATTTGAAACAAATAAAGACATCCAATTTATCGTTTCCGGATTTGATGAACTTAACCCCGCAAGTATTTTTTTATCAATTAGAGATCGAAAGCTTGAATTAAACATTGGAAAATTTATTGATAATAAATTTATATTTGGAATTTAGAGCATTGTATGAGTGAAGTAAGAGTAGGTGATATACTTGTCCCTCAAATTATTGAACTAAAAAAAACGGGTAATTTTGAATCATTATATTCACTAGAATTCTAAATTATAAAAAAATGATTTTTTATTTTTTTTATCAATAAAATATAAAAAAATGAGTGAATCTGTTAATCGTGCAATTACCACCGGCACTATTGTAGGATATGCCGCCTATTCTGTCGGTAAAGATACCATCAGCGCAACCCGCCGATTTTTTAATAACCTCGGCTCCTACCGAAGTATAGACACCAAAGAAAGCCCCATTTTAGGTTATTCAATCTTGTTATTTTTAACAAAATACCTTGAAAATAAAAAAAATTATTTACATACTTTTTCAAAGAACTTTAATTTATTGGGAATCAATAAAGAATATACCATTCCAAAAGTCGGCTTCGAATACTTCGACGGCTTCCTTCACACCTGGTTCTACATAAAAGTTGAATCTGGTACCGATCCATCGAACTATCAATATATCATCTACAGCTCCCCTATTTGCAGTTCAATCAACTCCGCCGACTCAAAAATTTCTATTATGGAAAATGAATACACCATCAACTTCTACAACAATATCTCTCCCAATCTCATTATGTTACCAAGATTTTTATTCAACCAAACATGGCAATTCGCTCCATCATCCGGTAACAACATTCCTCCTCCATGCGTTGACACTAAAAAACAAAACATTGTCATCCAATTTGTTAAAGAAAATATCAAGAAAATTGACAATAACATTCTTAAAGGTATTCTTTTATACGGTTCTCCAGCAAAAGGAAAATCTTTTACCGCCGATCTTATTGGCAAAGAAACACAAAGAAAAGTATATATTCTTACAAATGAACTCTCTGTACATCAAATAATCATCGCATTGAGGAATATTCCATCTAATACAATTGTATCTGTGTCGGATTTAGACAGAGTTTTTGAAAAAGAAGAAAAAAGAGGCGGCTTTAATGTTACTGATGCTATTACAAATATTTTTGATGTATTACCCGCCGGAGTATTATTAGTATTTTCAACGAATTATTTTGAGCGATATAAAAAAATAAAAGGATTATGTGATAATCCTGTTCGAATTGGCGGAATATTTGATTTTGATCAATAAAAAATGATTTTTAAATAAATTATAAATTACAACATAAATGGTACCTAAGCAGACAGCGAATGGAGAGTTTATGTATGATGAAAAATTTTATGGATATACATTGGATGAATTGGCGAGGATGTGTCATAAGGAATTGGCGAATGTATCCGGATGGAAATATGTAGAATTGAGGAAAGGAACTTTTGGATATGATAATATGGTGATGTCGGTAGGAAGGGTAATGAGGGGAGGAGAGAAGGGTGAGGATGGTATGGCGAGGTTGGTGCATGAAGGATGGGTGAGTAATTATATATTTTGGAGAGATACGAAGCATTATATGACTAATTTGGAGTATGTGAAGCCATTTAATCCGTTGGGTGATATAAGAAGGGAGTTATGTGCGAAGTTGGCGTATGATGAGTTGCCGGAGGATGAGAAAGAGAAGGATCTGGTGATAGCGAGAGTATTGATTAAAGTATTGGTATAAAAGAATTGAGATATAAGGTTATAAGAATGAAAATAAGGGAGGATATTGGAATAAATTGTGAGAATGATTTTATGAGGTTATATGATAGGTTTGTGGTAGAGGTGAAAAATATACCGGAGGGGGTGAGGTTAAAAAAGAAGTATTGGATACATGTGTTGAAGGATGTGAGGGTGGAGGTGTGGTTGAGGGGGGAGGGTGAGTATTATAATACGTTGGATAAGTTTAATTTTTCTTGTCATGAGAGGGAAATGTTTGAGTTGGCGAGGGAGAAGGAGGATTTGAGTTATAGGGCCAATGAGGAGATAGAGTTAATAGATTGGGAGTATTTAAAAAACAGCAAGACTTTTTTTTATGGAATAAAAAATTTTAAAATAGAGATTGAAATTATTTTTAATGATATTGAAACATTATTTATTTTTAATGATAAACCAGATTTATCAAATGTTGTTGTGGAAATTAGATGGTTAACAATTGATAAAGAGAATAAAGTTTTAGAGGAGCATAAGAATATTTGGGAAAATGAAAAAATAAAGGTTGATGAATGCTACTATTCATTCTCTCAAATTTTCAAATAATTATAAAGAAATTTGTAACACCATTCAGCACTTCGACTCATTCTTAAACGATCTTCTTCATCTTGATCACTAATTAAGTAAATTCTTTTTGTTGATTTTGGAATTATTTCTATATTATTATCTTTCTCAAAATTAAGTATATCTCCATAATCATACTCATCAATATACAAATTTTGAATATTTTCAGGTAATTTTAATTCCATTGTGCACAATCTATAAATTATTAAATTTTCTAATCGATAAGAAGTTAAATCTAATGGATAAACTATAGGTAACCATAATATTTTAAGATTTTTTGGTAATTTAGTAATTTCTTGATAAAAATCATGTGATATTATATATAATTCTTCAATAGTATCAGGTAAATTATTAATAGGTTGATTAAAATTAAGTGATAATTTTAATATTTTTAGATTTTCAGGTAAATTATTTATAGGTTGATTAAATTCAAAGCCAAGTTCTAAGTACCTTATAGATGAAGGTAATTCATCGATTGTTTTATTAAATTTATTCCCTAATATTAAGATTTCCAAACTAGACGGTAGTAAATCAATCTATTGATTAAATTTGTCATCAAATTCTAAATATCTTATAGAAATTGGCAAATTATCTACATGTTCATTAAAATCATTATTAAAAATAATTGATTGTATTCCAGGGTAGAAAAACTATTTAAAAGTATTTAAATTATTAATATTATGAATTCTTATGAAATCTAAAGAAGTTCTTAATTTACTTAAAATCACTAGAACTACGCTTACCAGT
>Ga0194123_10006049_pt1 | contig 12659 bp, 22 predicted proteins | sample TA2MahsurfametaG_5_FD_155479 | JGI IMG/M metagenome (GOLD analysis project Ga0194123, IMG submission 155479) | Freshwater microbial communities from Lake Tanganyika, Tanzania - TA2015023 Mahale A surface | ecosystem: Environmental > Aquatic > Freshwater > Lake | place: Tanzania: Lake Tanganyika... | reverse complement strand
TGAACAAGTGCTAGATACATTGTTGATTGACCGAGCAACTGATCCCAACAGTAAAGGCACAGCAAGACGTCTTGCCAAAATGTATTACTATGAATTGATGGCAGGTAGATATGATCCGACACCAAACGCAACTGCGTTTCCTAATGATACAGAAGGCAAGTACGAAGGAATGCTTGTGGTCCGTTCAGAACTTAAGAGTGTTTGCAGCCATCATCACCAGCCTGTATCAGGCGTAGCGTATATTGGTATCATTGCTGGTCCCAAACTCATTGGGCTTTCTAAATACACCCGTATTGCCCAATGGTGCGCTCGTCGTGGAACGCTGCAAGAAGAACTATGCATGGACATTGCACGAGAGATTGAATTTGCAACTGGAAGTAAGAATGTGGCTGTATATATCCAGGCGACCCATGGATGCTGCGAGAATAGAGGAATTATGGCACACAGTAGTCTCACTCAAACAACTGTGCTAAGAGGCGCATTTAAAGACGACGCAGCGACTAAGAAAGAGTTTTTTGACAACGTAAAACTACAACAAGAATTCGCTCCCAGATAATTCGTTCCTAAACAACCTTAAATAGGGTTGAAAGGAGCAAACAATGTCGGATGATGATAAAGATATAAAACTAGATTTAAATAAGTTTAAACCAAAAAAACCTAAAATAACAGTACCGGCAGAATTCTTAGATGGAGCTAAAAGTTATGAAGATAAACTTGTTTTAGTTAAAATATTAACAGAAAAAGAATTACATAGATCAGTGTTAATGTTTAAAAAAATGATAGCACAAGGTATGAGAGAAGAAAAACTCAAGAAAGGATTAAAATGAAAATTGAAAATAAATTAAGCAAAATTAGTGATAGTTTTACTATTAACATCTATGACAATGGATTTATGTTTGAAGCTAGCGGGCTTAACGAGGACGGAGATTGGACAAACACGAAAATTTTGTGTAATACTCTAGATGAATTAGTGGCACTAATCAAAGAAGCTTCGGCTATGGAAAGAGACTAATGAAACAGCTAATTATTTCAGATTCTTATCTCAAAGGCTTGGTCAATGGTCTATGTAGAGATATTGCAAATAGTAATTGGCGACCAGACTATGTAGTTGGACTCACTCGTGGAGGACTACAACCTGCGGTGATGATCAGTCATTATTTTAACGTACCATGCGAAACACTTAAAGTAAGTTTACGTGATGGTGGGGAATCTGAAAGTAATTTATGGATGGCCGAACATGCATTCGGGTATGTGCCTAAGGATGAGCGCGGATCCGGCGATGCAGATACTGATCCTGCTTATAGGAAAAAGATCCTTATAGTTGATGACATCAATGACTCAGGTGCTACGTTAGAATGGATACGCAAAGATTGGCAAAGCAGTTGTTTGCCTAATCATCCTGCATGGTCGGCAATCTGGAACAAAAATGTAAGATTTGCAGTTGTTATTAACAATGAAGCAAGTAATTACGAAAAAGTTGATTATAGCAGTCGCAACATAAACAAACTAGATGATCCATGTTGGGTAGTGTTTCCGTGGGAAAACTGGTGGGAGTAACCAGTGATAGCATTGCCACCAGGATGCAGTGTTGCTTATGCTGTTTGGATTGATGTTGATCGTCTGACAGACGTCGTCTGTCAGACGATATGATAGATTGGTATAAACTGGTTAATGGTCGAGTATACAAAGATACTTGGTACGACAACAGAGGCAGAGAACAAACAGTTCACTATGTCAGCTACGGTCGCGGCAAACGATGTCATCATCACAACGGAGTAGGCGGCACCAGGTTACATTTTCATGGCGACGATGCCAGTGCTGCTAGTATGTTTTTGATCAAGTTTTTCAATCACGTAACCAACAACAATTTACAAGAACAAATGCAGCGAGTAGCTAGAGAAACAGCAAGAATATGAAATTAGTCTTTGAATTCAAAGCAACATTTTGTAATTCTTGGCCAAAATTAAAAATACATGTAAATGATAATCTTTTGTTCGATGATTTTATAGTCGAACATCGTTTATTTAGTCTTGTTGTTCCAGAATCAGAAACATTTACTGTTGTTATTGAAGGAATTGGAAAACAGTTTGGAGAAAACAACATATGGGATACCAAGCTTGATGGCGAAGAGATTATCGAAGATAAAACTTTGAGGATACTAGATATACAGATCGATGACATATCAATGGGATCGTCGTGGCTTCAAAATTTAAGCAATAACGGTACATTCTATAAAAACGAAAAATTGTTTTTTATAATTACGACTCCGATCTTAAATTGGATCATTGAAGAAAAATTTATTAAAAATCAAAGTTCTGCTGGTGCTTATAGCGGTGGAGATAAATTTTCTTACGATAAGGTTGTAAATACAATTAATCATATAAAAAATAAATATTTCAATGATCAAAACATTAATTTGTAATGTTCCACCGCTGGATTCTGAACGTCCTTCATTGAGTGCCGGTATACTTGCTGCAACTTGTCAAAAACTACATCATAGCATTGTTCTAGCAGATTTAAATCTAGAATTAAAAGATTTTATCTACAATAACACATTATCAAATGATTTATTCGATAATGTGTTCTGGGGAGGGTATTCACAGTTTAATCAAGATCAAGAATTGGTAATAAAATTATTTTTAAATTATGTTGCAGACAAAATTAAGTTCAATGAATATGACTATATTATAGTTAGTTTATTTTCTTTTTTAGCTCAACCATTTGCATCTATATTCCTCAAGTACATCAGGGCAAGAACTAATGCCAAAATAATTATTGGTGGTGCCGGTATTACAAAAAGCATTGATATCAGTTTTACAAAAAGTTTTGGTCAACATCTCAAAGATAAAAAAATAGTAGACGAGTACATCGTAGGAGAAGCAGAAGAATCCTTAATACAATATTTTCAACAAGGACACGGTCCAGGAATTGGAAATAAAAATTTTGTTCAACTAAGTAATCTAGACCAATATCCTTTTCCAAATTATCAGTATCATGATTTACCACGATACAAAAACAGTCAAGGCGAATTGGAATTTGTCATTGTTGGTAGCCGAGGTTGTGTATTAAATTGTACATTTTGTGACGTAGTTAATACTTCTCCTAAATATCGATTCAGGTCTGGTCAAAATATTGCTCAAGAAATTATTTTTTATTATGAGCAATACGGAGTGACTAATTTTTATTTTGCCGACAGTTTAGTAAATGGTAGTTTTAAAGCATTTGATGATATGTGTAATGCATTGGCGAGATATAAGTTTAATAAACCAATTTCATGGTCTGGCCAATACCTAATAAGACCAAAAAGTAATACCCCAAAAGATCATTTTAAAATGATGCGCGAAGCAGGAGGTAGAACCTTGTATGCAGGAATTGAAAGCGGCAGCGATCGTGTTCGTTTTGAAATTGGTAAAAAATTTACAAATGACGATATTGAATTTTATCTTGAAAATTTTCTTGAAAACAAGATAGAAATTTTATTTTTATTTTTTAGCGGGTATGTATCAGAAACCATTGAGGATTATCAAGAAACGTTGCGAATGTTTCCGCGATGGCAAAAATATGTTGCTTCTGGTACTATAATAGGAATAGAAACACTTAACTTGCTTGGCATCCTCTCTGGCAGTCCTTTGGAAAATATAGCAATTAACGAAAAATTCATGTTCTTGAATGATTCCGAATCAGGAGCAATAAACACACAATTTTGGTTGAATCCAAATAATCCAGAATTTGATTTTTTAGAACGAGCCAAGCGACATGTCATGATGATCGAAGAAGCAATGAAATATAAATGGCCTCTTTGGAACAGTCTTTTGGCTTTGAATGTTCTTGAAAAACATATTGTTCAATTTAAAAATAGCAAAAATAAATATATCATACTTAACAAATTTTAACCCACAGCGGCCTTTCTTGGCATTCATCCCGCTTTACAAATTCTGCAAGCCTATGCTAAAATCTTAACATAGGAGAAAACACATGCATGACATATCTTTACTACCGCCCGCAGTAGATTATCAATATTTTTCTCATTTATTTCATAGCAATAAACTAATTTCGCGAGCCGACTTTGTATTTGATCTACAGTATAAATACCCGGATAATGATCTGCGGAGATTAAAAAGATTATTTCTTCAAGATCTTAGTTATATTCAAAACTGTAGAATTTTAGACCTTGGGTGTCATATTGGATTTTTTTCTTATGTCGCCGCTTATTTAGGTGCTCAATCAATACACGGAGTTAACGCTAGACAATTTCCGTTAGAAGTAGCAAAGTATGCGTGTTCTGAGTTAAATGTAACTAATTTTAAATTTGAACAACATAACATTGAAGACTTAAATTTTTTAGAATCTGTTTGTGCGGACAAAGATACAGTAATTTTAACATTAGTACTTGAACATTTAAAGAATCCATATGCTTTTCTTGAGACGATTTCAAAAAGTAAAGTTCAAAATATTATATTTGAAAGCAGCATAATTGATGATACAAGCCCTGCAGCATTAAAATATTATTTTCAATCAACAGAGAGTGCATTTACTGTTTACGACGATGATGAGAACAAAAAAATGTCAGTTGGCGCTTGTCCTAACTTATATTGGATAGAGGAAATGTTTTATTGGTTTGGATGGAAAATTGAAACTCACCATGTCTATCACGAGTTTAATGCTAATCATTTTGCAACACCTAAATTAGAAAAATTTCCACCAAAAACATTAAAAAAAATGACACTATTAGCAAAAAAATTTAACTCTAAAAAAACACTAAAAAATTACCAAGCTTTACAATTAAAAAATAGTTTTGAATATTAATTTATAGGAAAATTTGATGTACATTAACAAAGAAGCATACCCGTCTACAGTTTACAAATATACCAGCACCAAAGAGTATCACGATGCATTTCCTTGTGCGTATCGGCAATGGCGAGCAGACAGTCATTGTAATTTAATACATGGCTATTCATTTAGTATGAAATTTTTCTTTGGCACAGACGATTTAGATGTGCGTAATTGGGCAGCTGATTATGGCGGCCTCAAAGAACTTAAATCCATATTAGAAGATCAATTTGACCATACGTTACTTGTAGCACAGGATGATCCTGAATTGGCGACATTTCAGTTGCTACAAGAACGAAAACTTGCTAAACTAACCGTACTGCCAAGACTAGGTTGCGAAGGTCTTGCTGACATGTTATACAAGTATGTGAATGGTGTATACATTCCTGACATGTGGGGTCCAGGCGAAGCCGAGCGTCTCTGGTGTTATAGAGTTGAGGTAAGAGAAACACAAAGTAATATGGCTTTTAGAGAAGGTCATAGAGAATGGAATGAGGATCTATTTGCATGAATAATATTCAATTATCATTAATTGCTCTGTTTGTGGCTGGCTGTTCGACGGCTAATTTAGACTCTACGTCAACACAAAAACATAACGAGTCGCCTATACCTACAATCGAAGACCGGCGAGTTACAAATGCCAACGAATCTAAGGTAATTACAAATCAAGTCGCAGTCGAATCAAGTGTCGTTATTAAAAAATCTGTTCGCTCTCAAGATCCGAACACGTTGTTTGAAAATTATTCTGTGTATTTTGATTTAGACGAATATACAGTACAGGAACGATATTTGCCGATTATAAAACAACACGCAGAATTTTTAATTAAACACCCTGATCATTTTGTGTTTATAGAAGGACATACTGATGAACGCGGCGGTGCTGAATACAATTTGGCTCTGGGACAAAAAAGATCAACCGCCGTTAAAAAACTGTTGATACTGTACGGAGTCAAGGAGCAGCAGTTAGAAGCTTATTCATACGGCAAAGAAAAACCAAAGGCATTAGGATCAAATGAAGAAGCGTGGAGTCAAAATCGTCGAGTCGATTTACATTACAGAAACTAATGATAGTAGAAACTTTAATGATAGGTGTAATGATTTATCAGGTAAACGGCAAATATCAAATAGTATACGATGGTGAAAGTATTGTGCGTATGAATACACAAGATGGCACTATGGAACGCTGTGACACAAATTTAAAATGCGTTCCTGTGGATAAATCTAAAGATAAAGGCAATCAATGAGCAAAATAAAAGTAGCAGAATTATTTTATTCAATACAGGGCGAAGGTAGATATATGGGTGTGCCAAGTGTGTTCTTACGCACATTTGGGTGCAACTTTACCTGTCAGGGATTTGGCATGCCTCGAGGCAAACTGTCTAGAGAACTGGAAGATATAGCTGCCAGAGTTCATTATTTTAACCGATACGAAGAACTGCCTTTAGTTAGCACAGGTTGCGACAGTTATGCGTCATGGGATCCTAGATTCAAAGATCTCAGCCCTATGTTAGAATCAGATGCTATTGTTGATCGTATCATGCAAATACTTCCGCATGGCAAATGGCGTGAGGAACATCTTGTAATCACTGGTGGTGAACCATTGCTAGGTTGGCAACGAGCATACATTGATTTGCTAGCACATCCAGCTATGACTAAACTAAAAGAACTAACTTTTGAAACCAACGGTACACAAAAGTTGTCGGAAGATTTTAAAACTTGGATACATCGTAATTGGCATCATTATAAAGGCTTCAATACATTTACATTCAGTGTAAGTCCTAAACTTCCCGGCAGTGGCGAACGGTGGGAGGATGCAATTAAACCAGAGATCATCAACGAATATGATGAATATGGCTATGTGTATCTTAAATTTGTAGTTGCCACAGAAGAAGATTGTGAAGATGCACTACAAGCAACCAAACAATATAGAGATGCAGGTTTTGAAGGACCAGTATACTTGATGCCAGTAGGCGGTGTTGAAAAAGTATATACACTTAACAATCGACGTGTAGCAGAGTTTGCAATGAAACATGGACTAAGATATTCAGATCGATTGCAAGTGCCATTGTTCAAGAACGAGTGGGGTACCTAAGTGTCAAAGTTTAATTTTTACTTTTTACGATCTAAAACCAATATAGTATGTTCTTTAAGAATAAAATCTAGAACTTTTATTTTTAGATTGGATAAAATTGGTAGATTGTGAAAACCAAAATTTATAACTTACAAATTGATTGACTTGGATATTGTGGGACTGTACTACGAAGTGGGATTTGTAAAATTAATACAAGAGAAAGGATAGATATGTTCAATTGGCTTAAAAAGAAACCAGAAGCAAAGACAGTAGCTAAGACTGAACCAAAAACACAAAAGAAAACTGCTAAAGAATTAGCCACAGAGGCTGGTGAACCTTATATCAGTGTGATCAGTGTAGACCTTGACCCTGATGATGTAGGTAATGGTGCATTTGAACTGGATTGGAACGAAGTATTTGTTGCTCGTTTAGTAAAAGCCGGATATATGCAGAAAAAAGATGATACCGATGCTGAAATAGTAGATAGGTGGTTTCAGGGTATATGCAGAAATATACTAAATGAAAACTTTGAACAATGGGAGGCAAATCAGCCCATCGATGCAAGACCTAGGCGAGTTGATCGAAATGATTTAGGCAACGGTAGGACTGAAATAAGTTAAGACATGATTTTATATATAAATGGTGACAGTCATAGTGCCGGAGCAGAAGCAGTGAATTCGTATTGCTTTGCCGAGGACGATCCATTTTACTATGCGTTAGGCCGTATACCGCACCCCGACAACGAGCGGGCTAGTTATGGTTGCAATATTGCTAACGAACTGTTTGCCATTCTGCATTGTGATGCAGAGTCTGCTAGTTCAAATGCTAGAATAATCAGAACTACCAGAAAATATTTAGAAACTACAACGCCAGATTTTATTATTATAGGCTGGAGTACCTGGGAACGCGAAGAATGGTTACAGGATGGTGTATACTGGCAAATAAATGCCGGCGGCGTCGGGCATGACTGGCCCGATTCTGTAAAAGAACAATATCAAGATTATATTGTCAATTTAGATTGGCGCAAAAAAACCAAGTTAGCACACCAACAAATACGCGAGTTCCACACTGAACTATTGGATACAGATATACCACATTTGTTCTTTAACACATACAATGATTTCCACACACAAGAACCTGTTTATTGGCACGATTCGTATGTGGATCCATATAATCCCAACATGACCTATTGCAAATGGTTAACGGATCAGGGCTTCCAATCTAATTCGTCTTATCATTTTGGTGCCGAAGCTCACAGAAAATGGGCAGAATTTCTTTTGCCTCGCTTGACTGCATTGTTATAATATGCTACTATTAATGCATGAGATACCTAATTGTAGATACTGCAAACACATTCTTTCGTGCTCGTCATTCGGCCCATCGTCAATCGGACACTTGGGATAGGTTAGGATTTGCTATTCATGTTACCCTCGGATCGGTTAATAAGGCATGGCGCAATCAAAAAGCTGATCATGTCGTATTCTGTTTGGAGGGACGGAGCTGGCGAAAAGATTATTACGAGCCGTACAAAAAGAATCGTGCAGTTGCTCGTGCAGCCCTCACTGAATCAGAACAGGAAGAGGACCGACTATTTTGGGAGGCGTTTGATAACCTTAAAACGTTCCTCACAGAAAAGACTAATTGCACAGTTCTTCAACATCCCGAGCTTGAAGCAGATGATCTTATTGCAGGATTCATCCACCAACACCCCAATGACCATCATGTTATTATATCCTCGGATACCGATTTCTACCAACTACTTGCGCTGAATGTCCAGCAATATAACGGTGTTGCCGATGAACTCCACACGCTCGACGGTATCCTAGACAAGAAAGGTCGATTGGTAATTGATAAAAAGACCAAAGCACCCAGAGTCATACCTGATCCGGCGTGGATCCTGTTTGAAAAGTGTATGCGCGGAGATCCAACAGATAATATCTTTTCCGCATACCCTGGTGTTAGGACGCGGGGTTCCAAGAACAAAGTTGGCCTCACTGAAGCGTTTGCTGACAAACATAAAAAAGGATATGCTTGGAATAACCTTATGCTTCAGCGATGGACGGACCATAACGGTGTGGAACATCGAGTGTTAGATGATTATGAACGCAATCGAGTGCTAGTGGATCTCACCGCTCAACCTGCGGATATCAAGTCCAAGATCACAGAAACAATCGCCACCAATGCAACTAAAAAAAGTCGCCCAATGGTAGGCGCACAATTCTTGAGGTTTTGCGGCAAATATGAATTGAATAGATTAAGTGAACAAAGTCAAAGTTTTTCGGAGTTCTTAGGAGCGGAGTATCCCGAATGATCACATGGCTGATCTTGGCATTGTTGTTTGTTAAACATTTCTTAGCAGACTTTTGCTGGCAAAGCGATCGTATGCTCAAGGACAAAGGACACTTTGGTAGACTGGGCGGATTGCAACATGCTGGTCTGCACGGTGCGTTAACCTATGTAATACTCATGCATTTTTTAGGTTTACAAGCCTGTGTTATGTTGGCAGTGTTTGATGCTGTAATTCATTATACAGTTGATTGGACTCATCGTAGAGTTGCTGTAAAGTTAGCTTACGACAGCAATGAGTTTTGGTTCTGGATTGGTATTGATCAGTTAATACATACCTTGACTTATTTAATCATAGCATTTGTAGTGAGCATTTTAATGATAGAATACATATGATAAAAACTATACACAGTAGTACCAACCATATACAAGTTAGTAGTGGGCACAGTAACGTTCCTCCAATCAGTCCGGGCGCACAAAGTGCCGGCATGCTACGATGGAATACCAGTTCAAACTCAATCGAGGTATACAACGGTGTAGACTGGTTTAGTATTGAAACCAGTACCAATATCTTTCTTGGCCATGATGCACAACAAGCTATTGATTGGGCTGTAAAGAAAAAGCAGGAAGAGGATCAATTAAAATCTTTAATGGATCAACATCCAGGTCTTAAAAATCTGCATGATAAGTTCGAAATGATGAAGGTACTATGTCAAGAAGAGGAAAGTAAGACATGAACTGGTTAAGACAAGCTGTGAGAAATTGGTTGTCGCAAGATCGGCCCGTTAGTGTAATGAAAGAAACTGTAGTATCATCAAGAGACAGTTTAAATCAACAGGGTATGAACTTTTGTTTATATCGTGCAGTAGGTGGTCATATTCTTGAATCTCGAACATATAATCATAAAACTGATCGTCATGAAGGAACCCTGTACATGATTCATGATCATGAAGATTTTGCCAAGCAGGTAGCACAGGCAATCATGTTGGAGCAAATGAAAGCATGAGCACCTACACTATGAACATGGCAGGGGCAGGTATGAGTCAAGTGGCGCAAATTGATATAGGTGGTCCATATATCGTAGACACAAAAAAATTGCCAAATAAAAAAATATCTCTTGATATACATGCAGCCAACGGCGGCTATGTTGTGCGAGTTAATCAAGGACATGGTAATGAGGATGAAATGTATGTCATTACCGATGACAGCGATATTGGACAAGAACTAGGTAAAATTGTTACACACCACACATTAAGTAAATCATGAGTGAACTAATTGCAAAACCAGTAATTAAAAACAAGTTCTGGGTAGTGGAAGACTCAGGACAAAAAATTGCTACCATACAAGCTCGCGAAGATGGCGGGTATGCTTATGTACACGATGAACAAAGAGAATATTTTCCGTCGGTTAAAAATTTAAAACAAAAATACAATATCAAGTTTGGTACTGTAGATAAGGTCAAGAAAGAAAATTCCAAATTGGTATATGGATATCCGGTAACTGGAAAATCGTTTAATCAAGTCTGGGATGTACAAAGACGATTGCCAATATATAGTAAAACCGCAAAAAGTAAAAGTTTGTTCTGTGCAGGATATTATCTAATCAATTTGAATCATATATGGGCCGAATATTATTGTCCAAAAAATATTACCTTAGCTAGATATGCGTTTATTGGTCCGTTTAAAACACAAAAAGATATGCAAGACCATTTAAGGAAACTGAAATGCGAAAATTAAGCTTGGCAATAAAAAACTTCAACGAACGAGTCAAAGTAATGAATCAAACTGGTAGTAAACAGTTAGCATTGAGTGCCGATGAAGCCAGGAATTTACATGCCGATATCTTTAATCTACTGGCTAACATAGCTGAGCTTCAAGTACAACCAGATGCTGCACAAACAGATTCTATAAGTCTTGATGGCGGAGGTTTTTGATCTAAAAACTGCCCATATTTAAGCATAAATACATAATCAAGGAAATACAAAGATGTCCAGACCAAAGCCAACTATATTGTTAGAACATGTCAATAAATCTAACTACAAAAGTGACCAAGTTCTCAGCAGTGAAGGAATTTGGGCAGTTTTTTACGATAACAAGCCGATTAATTTAAAAAGTTCTAACATGCTGGTGGCATACCCTGGGCCAAAATACAAAAAAGTCAGTTTTAGCAACAGCGGGCATGCTATCAACCTTGCAAAAAAGCTCAATATCCTTTTCAAGACTGATAAATTTACTGTGGTTCTAATGAAACAAGGTGATCAAATCTACCCGTAATCATCTTTCATACACCGAAGGTATTCTGCAAGCAGCCGGTAGAAATGCATCCGAATATCCGATGTTTATTAAAATTTGGTGGTGGAATCATACCGATCCACATAATCTAAGATTAAGTAAATCAGGCATTCAATTCATTCGTAAATACACCAAAATACCCATTTATGAAATTGAATTGTCCGAACCATTACGTAATCGAACTCTTATACAGCTGAGTAGATTATTTACTTGCCCGTATTACATTCCAAAAATGGACCATTTGATTTTGCTAGGCGAACAAGAGACTACCATGCTCAAATTGCATGCCGACAACCTTCAGCAATACCTAGACAACTTGCAACTTTAACATCCGTTGCACATAATTCAAGTTTTGCATATAATTATAGTCTTTGTTAAAGGAGGCTATATGTTAGCTCGCACTTACATTAGCAAATATGCAACTCGCAATAACAAAAAAGCAATAGTTCAATATTATAAAATACCCGCAACAACAAAATGGGTAGAGTACATGTTAGACAAGCATGATGTTAACAGAATACTAATGGATAGCGATTTTGCAACAAAAATGGACTTGTTAGAAGTTTTGCAAGTTTTAGAGCGTAAAATTGACTATATGTATAAGCATCCAAATTTTGAGTTTAAAAAAGCAACAGATTTGTTTCATCGGCTCAAAAATGCAACAAAAGTTGTACCTTTAGCAACACCCAAAACTGTTGCAAAAAAGCAACGAAAAAAACGGTAGACTCAAAATACCCATTTTGCTATAATAATGGTGTTGTGTAGTTAATTTAACCCGTAACTTTTAGGAGAGTATATGTCTAAGACTTTTACTTTTGCAGGTACTTGTGTTGAAAACGGCGCCGTTGTTTACAAATTTGCTAACGATGCGAATCGCGCTAAGGCACTTGAGCGTTTTGGTTGCACTGACGTTAATATGATTGAACTGCCGTTTGCTATGGCTAAAGAAGCCGCTGTTGAGTATCTTGCTGCACAAGGCATGACTGCTAGCAAGGCGCCTCGCGCTGCAAAGCCTGCTACTGTTAAGGTTAAGGCTGCTAAGACTACTAAAGTAGTCGCAGCCAAGGCCAAAGCAGTTGATTCGGACGAAGTAACTAAGGAGGCTTATGCTGAGGCTATGGGTGAGCGTAAAGCTAACGGCATGCCAGTTGTAAGCTTTGCACAATACAAGCGTGATGCAG
>Ga0194123_10006044_pt1 | contig 12670 bp, 5 predicted proteins | sample TA2MahsurfametaG_5_FD_155479 | JGI IMG/M metagenome (GOLD analysis project Ga0194123, IMG submission 155479) | Freshwater microbial communities from Lake Tanganyika, Tanzania - TA2015023 Mahale A surface | ecosystem: Environmental > Aquatic > Freshwater > Lake | place: Tanzania: Lake Tanganyika... | reverse complement strand
AGGATGATTAAAAGCAAAATTAGATGGTTGGTCTAGAGAAGACTGCGTTGCAGAAAGCAAAGGTGTAACACCATTGGCTCTAGCTATATCATAAGAAAAAAATCTATTTAATGATGAATTACCTGAGTTGGTACCTTCGTAGAAATTACCAATACAAAGGGCATCTGGATTGCTCTTAGCATTTGACACTCTTGGATTTATAGTTCCAGAAGGTATAACAAAGTAGCCCTTCTCTACTCCATTAACGACAAATGATCCTGTTCCTTCATTGACAGTATCAGTGCCCCATCTCACAACAACGTGATGCCAATTATTAAAAGATAGAGAGTTATCATCTGATAAAAATACTAGATTTCTAGGGTAGATTCCGGCAATTGCTTGTGATGGAGGTATATCTGCGCTGTGGCTTAGCTGTAGTTGCAGTCTAAATGCACTGGGCTTGCCTGTTGGGTCTTTAGAAGAACCCGTAACGAGAGATAGTGCATAACTTGAAGATAAATGAAATATAGTGCCAGCCTTAAAATGTCCTTCATCTAAACCGTCAACTTGATATTTTGGATTAATGTGAAATTCAAGTGAAAATGCACCCGACATACAGTATGTGCCAGAAACATGACTTGTCTGAGTTGGCAAGCTGCTATCTCTAACATTGGGGTATAAAAGAACAGATGCTGTTGGAACTTGCTGTGATGTTTTAGATACTGTAAAAAAATTTAGAGAATGATAATTGTTGTAGGACCAATTTGCGCTTGGGTATTGTGTTCTGTAGAACGGCATAAGCGCATTCTTAACAGTATTTTTTGCCATCGTGTAGCGATTAACTAATGAAGTATTAGTGTAACCATCTAAGGGTGAAAATCTCTCAATCGAAGATGTGTAGTTAGTTTTAAGAGAAGCGCTACTTACAAGAGAAAAATAATCATTTAGTCTTTGTAATGATGCAGTATTTGGTTTATTAGATCTTTCTTCGCTAACTTTAGCATTTATCAGCTTATATACTTCTGTAAAATTCTTGTCTATATAGGGGCCCGTGAGAATAGCATCATCTGTGCTTTTTTGATTGACTTCAGAAAATCTTGGATACAACTTAATAGACCCAGTCACTCTTTGACCGTAAGAACCCGAAGTGAACGTGTATGTTCTACGAGGAGTTGTTACTATCGTAAAGTTCTCTACGTCGTCTTTTGTAACGGGTATTATCGCCATGAGATTTTACACAACAGCTATCAGAAGTCAAGTCTAACTCGGAAAGTCAGATCTCTACCTGCGCTCTTCTCGACGGGCCTGCTAAGCTTAGCAACAGCTAGTAAACCTCCCGTAGCATCATACAAGCCTATCGTTGTCACATATGCAAAAGTTTCCTGAACTTCATCCGGTAATGCAGGATCATAGATCACAATTCTGCCTGCGTTTGTAGTCCCTGCTGATTCAACATAAGTCGGATTGGATGAGAAATTAAAGTCGTCTGGGAGAGCTCTACAAAATATCAATGATGAATTGATGTTAGTAATATTTTGGAATGTGATTGCTGTATTGGAGCTATTTCCAAATCTTGAATAACAGAAATGATCAATGATATTATCGACGCTTGCTGAAACCATTAAATCGGGTACTAACTTAGCAGATGTATTAGTTTCAGTCCCTACTCCGCCAAGAACAAGTTGACCTGTGGGAGTCATTCCATCAATAGTTCCAGACATAAATTGTGAAGATGATGTAATCTTTTGTACATCTAATACAGCAATTCCGTAATCATAATAAAGTCTACCCACGGCTTTTGAAGTATCAGAAGCATCAACAAGATATCCGAACTGACCACCGATGCTAAACAATTTTTGGTCTGCTGCACCCACGTCAGTGAATATCGAAGATCCTGATGTTGAAGTAATGAAAAGATTGGATCGACCACCTACCCCACTGTCAAAAATTGTTTGTGCAGCGTCAGTAGTAGTAAAAGATGCAGACTTAAACATCTTCATTGCAAAAGTCTCTCTCTTTATTTGATCTCTAGTAAAGAGACGCTTAAAAGATAAAAACAGCGCAGAGTCAACTTCAGTTGTTGTCGTATTAGAAGATGTTGATGTTGCATCAACAGGCAGTGTAAACACTTCAGTTCTACTTCCTAATAGAACCTGAGCAAATTGACCGTAGATGTCAGTCTTCTCTCTCATCATTAGAGAGCTGCTTGGGTACAAGTACTTACCGCCAGAATCTTGCGCGGTGGACGCAGCTGCTGCAATTCCATCGTCTTTTGAATCTGGTGATGCAATGCCTACTGTAATATCGAATACAGGGTTTGCAGTTTGCAGAGTAAAATCTTGATCATATACAGTCTGAAATAATGAAGAAGTTACGCCTGGTCCAATTCCGCCCGTGACGAAGACTTGATATTTTCTTCGAGACACAGATGCTGATATGTCTTCTTGAAGAACATCTATCAACTGATTAAGAAAGGATCTTGTTGTCTTTTTGTCGCCGGCGCTGATCTGTTTTGATAAAGGCATTTTCCCTCTTTATTATGCTATTAGTGTGTATGTTACTGGCAAATCTAGAGTAACACCGTGTCTGTTACCTATCACTGTTATGTTAGAAGTTATCGTTCTTTCAGTTGCGCTCGTTTTCTTACCGTATATTGTGGCTGTAGTATTATCTAATGATCTTACGTTAACTGTAAAACCAATGGGTTGTTCAGGATTAGTAGGCGTCAAAGTGTAAGTAGCCATTCTGGCAGGATCGTTAGTTGCGATCGTAGTAAAAGCAGCTTCTACTGTAGTCAAGGAGCCATTGGTAGAATTACTGAGAGTAAAAAATCTATCAGGTACTTTTATCTGATAAGAAGTTTGAATTATATCAGCCAGATCACTCGGATTGGAGCTGCCCTTGTATGTCAATGTTAGAATAACTTGCTTTGACACAGTATTGTTGTTATTGTTGTTGATCAGCGCAACAGATGTGGGACTAGCAGTTAAAAGAGGTAAGAATATTTGCGATATTGCAGCTCCTCCACTTTCTCTGCCAATGAGTCTGTACTTTAAAGCAATTGCAGGATTAGTCAAAGCCTCAAATACGGGAGTATTCTTTTCAATTTTATCTTTGCCTACTGCACGTCCATATCTCTTAATCATTCTATAATCAACTTCATCATCGCCTAATGAAAAATGTGTGATGTTAAAGCTGCTGTTAGACAGTGAGAGCTGCTGTCTACCGTAATCTGTCAAGACTGCATCTAAAATTATGTTGTTTGTTGAATGATCTAAAAAACCCATTTTTTGTTTCCCTAAGTGTCAAGATAATAATACAACAAATATTGATTTGAGTGAAATAATTTCCAATTTATTGAGACTAAGTAAATTCTATGACATCTTCTTCTTCAGGCGGAGTTTGAATTACTGTTATAATATCTTCAGGAGGAATTGGAATTTTCCCTACATTTATTCTTAAGACTTGCGTTAATTGATTGTCTAAATTTATCATCTGAAAATGATAGAAGGGTTTTGCGTCTGGTGGATCTTCGGGCTTTTGTATGCTTACTACGTCAAAGGTAGTTCCTTTGTTGTCGATGACTTGAAAATTTTCTGGGTCGAAGTATATTTCAAGATTCTTCAGCTTCATTCCCGTAGTGTTGATAGAATCTTTAAAAGTGTCTATCGCTAGGTTTAAGTTAGGGTAGGCTCTTGGGCTTCCTTCATCACAAACTAATTCAATAGTCAGCTTGTTCTTGTAGATGTCAAAAGAAACTTTATACTGCGAAGAGTAATTAGAAATCATGCCATGCGCATCAACAGAAGACATTGCATAGATAAAAGTTGTAGTCGTAAAATTTTCAATATCTACAACGAAGTCTTCGTCTGTGTGTTTAAATACAGGACGAGAACGTTCTCCTATTGTGCCTAGATCAATAACAAGATTTCTAAGATCTGGGCTCATATTTTCAATGTTATTAGCATCAACTTTTTCACCAGTAGTATACCGCCTGCCGCTGAAGAACGCTTGCTGCTCGGACGGCGTGACTATTTCACCTGCATTATTCTTTTCTAATAGTCGATCTTCAAACTCACTAGTAATTGCTGACTTTGCGATATAACCAGGTTCCGATGTATCAAAACCGTATTGATAGATTAGTTCAAATGGATGATCAAGCGATCGTCTTCTAAAAATTTGAAATTGCTTAATATCAGACTGAGAATTTGCAGGATAATCCCAAGTCATCGTTAAGTTTCTTTTTATGTAATCAAAGAAGAACTGTATATCTGCTGGGGGCGGTGGAGGCTTGTATTCAAAGCAGCTGATGTCAAAGAACGAGGGTCTAGACTGCATGTAAACAAAAAAATTAGCTGAATATGATTGATTTCCTTCTGTTACTATTCCTATCATTGGCACCTTAAAAATAGTGCTTATGGCGTACACATACTTTCCACCGTATACAACTCCTGTGTCATTATAAAAAGTGACATTTATATTTTTTATGATCTTAGTAAATTCTTCTCTTAGACTTCCATCTTCTTGGTATCTGTATCTTTTTATTAGATAGCCTATGAATTCTATCTTGGGATTGTTTTCCGTAGAGTCAAATGAAGTTATATCTGCATTTTTTTGTGAGTTTGGATCACTTGATAAGTTTATGAGCTCGTCAATTTCTTCTTGAATAATTTCTGACGATGTCAAAACATCTTTTGTTACTTGTTTGTGAATCCTTACGTTCAAAGATAGAGAGCTTGCCATCGACTTGAAAAGATTGCCTTTGTCTAATAAGTTTCCTTCAGAATCAAAGACATCTAGCCCTATCGTAGCAGAAGGCAAATCGGCAAGTAAATCATATTGTGTGCCTAGTTTGTCTTGCAGCTGAGAAAATGTGCTTCCTTCAAATTTTTTAACAATGGCGTCTTTCTTGTCTTTTAGAGATTTGTCAAACCACCCTTGCTCTGCTTCGTAAAAGCTATTCAAGTTAATTGCTGCTTTTGTAATGTCATTGACTTCAGAAAAGTTTTTTGAAATGTAAAGATTTGAAAAAGAGTCATCTTCTGAGATTAATTTTTGTAAGATAGATGTCGTAGATTCTGAAGTATTTCCAAAGAAATAAGCGTTGAACAGAGTCGTAGATTGCCAAGTGAGATTGACATATCTGGGCGCAATTGTAGCGTTTATGTCAGCTGTTGCATTTACTCTTTCGTCTATTGTGTAGAAATTGTAGAAGAAATCACCAGTAAAATTTTTTACTTCTGGTATGTTGATGTGCGAGCTAGATTTTGATCTTTTAGATGTTGCCATTTGTACATCACTTGATAAGTGTATCTACTTCCACAAAGTACTCTACGCCATAAACAGTATTTTTGTTTTCTGTCGGTCTCGTATATACAACTTCGCCGTCGTCCTTTGTTGACGTTATTAATTTACCTTCTTTTGCATAATCTTGTAGGAGTTGGGCATACGTGGCATTCGCACCATCTGAAGCTGTGGTGTTCGGTACGAGTGACTCAACTGCGAATTGTTCTGGGTCTACTCTTAGAGTAAAAACTCTGTCAAATTTCTTTGGTAGAAAAAGTTTCTTTCTAATCTCATCTTTTCCTATGAAGACAGTCTCATTCATGAAATATCTTCTTACAGTTTTTTCTTTGCTTTTAATTAAGTCAAAAAGCTGCTGAGGATTTTCAGATGCCTTAACTAAGTCGGCGTTTTGTAGCAAGTTAGTTTTGTCAAACGTATTTTCAGTCGTAGCTAAATATCTAAGAAATTGTTTTTCCATGTTGGCATATGACTTGTCAAGAGAAGCGTATCTATAGAACTGTAATTCATCAAATTGGGCTCGAGAAAAAAGATTTATGTATTCTTCTAACAAGAAGCTTTCTGCATGATTTTTAAGCATGCTTATTTTATTAGCATTAGAAAAGACTGCCTCTTTAATTTTATCATAAGATTTAAGCGCTTTATTCAGTGCAGATTCTGTAATATCATTGTCAAAGATCACATTTTGGTGGATAGTAAAAGTTCTAGTAGAAGCATCATACAATTTTGTAGGAATGCTATCTCTAATATTTACAGGTGTAAGTGCTGATACATTGAGTGGTATAGTATTGTAAGCAGAGAGTATTCTTGTAGGAAATCTATACAAATCGAAGTAAAAGATTTGTGGCTTAAAGAACACGCCTGGTCTTAATAGATCATTTAAGTATACTTTGATGGCAATTATATTTTTTGCAGCAGTATCAGACGCGATGTAGCCTTCTTGTAACGCTGTCCCAGTTAACTTTCTAATCATTCTTGGAGGAATACCTACAGACAAAATTCTCATATTATCTGCTGAAAAGCCTTGAAATGTATGCTCAGAAAAATATCCTAGCACAAGCGGTAAAACATAAGGTTGCACACTGTTAAGTGGAAGTAGATCTTGATAGTCGAATTGTTTCTCGAGTTGTTTCTTATTAATAACAACAGGACTTTTTTTGACACGAGAATTTTTAGCAATATAGGGATTAAGACTATCAGAGGCAAGTTTATTTCCAACGTAATTCACTTCTGAAAATCTGTTTCGAATTTCATGTGCAGCGTGACTTGAAAGAATAAGTTGTTCCTGAGAAACAGCTTGAGAAACTAAATATTTAGATCTTTGTATATTAATGTCTTGAGATACGTCTGGGGAATTTTCTGAATTAGCAGCTGCATTAATCTGATCATAAAAATGTCTTAATCCCGGATCTCCAAATTGTCCAAATAACGAAGCTAGTGATACCAGGTTAGATTTAAGAGTAGAATAGAATTTATTAACAAGATTTACAGAATTTGAAAGATAATTTGCCTCTTCAACTATGATATTTTTAATAGAATCATAAACTTCAATATTAAAATCTAATTTAGCAAAATCTGTTGTTGAACCATTTTTTTTAAAAAAAGGACCTACTCTACTGAGTATGTATTTGCCGTTAATTGTGTTATTTCCTGGCGTAGTCCTTAGCACATAACCTCTTCTATAAGAAGATTTGGCTCCATTTGATATTTCTCTGTTGTAAAAACCGTCTATCTCAAATGTTGTCAGTCTTCTAACAGAATCAGCAATCAGTAGAAAATAGTTCCACATCATTGCTGTTCTTTCGACATTGCCAAAGTAAGTAGTATGAACATTACTTACTGGTTCTGCTTGAAGTACTTCTAATATTAAATTGTTCAATGAATCAAATTTATCTCTATAGAATTCTCCTGTGCCAAAGTCTTTCAAGAGATTAACAATATCTTTAGTCAAATTGTTGTCGTCTATGCCGGCTATCTTTTCAAAATAGCTCTTGCCTTCTACTACGAAGGGGGCGAGAGGTATTGATTCAGCGCCATCATTGTCGCTCTGCTTTACAGTATACTCACCTTGAACAATTGTTGCGAATTGTAACTTAGGTAAAGTTGCAACTTTACCATCGTCCTTTAGGTATAAATCAATCTTTAATTTAGTGCTGCAATCTTCAGTCTTAATATTGTCATTTGAATTGCCAAAATATTCTCTGTACTCAGTATTTGAGCCAATTAATGCATCAATAGCAAGACCAACACTATTGACATTGCCAGTTTCATTTATGAGTGTACCAAATTGTTGTTTTTTATCTTTTACTTTGACACCCCCAACCATTAAAGACTCGAATTTAAACTTAAAGATTGTTGATGTCTTTGGCTTATTTAATGCTAAATTTACAAAATGAACAAAAAGAGCTTTCAGCAGCTTTTCGCCCAGAAGTCTTTGATTGGCATTGGCCCCCTCGTAAGCCAAATTCCATGCATATTTAATGATAGAAGACAAAATTAATTCTTTGGGAACTTTATTTGGAACTCCCTCGAAACTATAAGTTATCCATCTTGACTCTGCTGTAGGTTGACCTGTGTTTGTTGTGTTTTGAAGAGCAGTTTTGTACCACGCACCCAAAGTTTTCTTTAAAATAGTGGGAATTATAGTAATCTGATTATTTGATGCGGCTCCTAACATGCCAAGCGCTGCATTAAAATTTTTAGTTGTCCCTAGATTTTCATTAAGAATTGCACTTAAGCTCTTAGTTAAAGTTATACAGCTATCTACTCTGTCAGACAAATTTTCCAACTTTTCAGGATCAGGAACATAACCTTGAAAAGTTGTATCATCTACTGTTACACTTGATGGTTTTCCAGCAAGAGCGCCCTCGATGTGGTAGATAGAACCAAGCGTTATTGCTTTTGCTGTTTCGTCTATTGTGGGAATGTCATGTGCTTCGAGACTCAAAATTCTAAATTCTTGATCGATACCGTCCGTATTGACGGTTGTAATTTGCTTGCTCAATTTTGAAAGAGGCGTAGTCTGTGTTGATGATTGCGCTCCAACTCTGTCAGATTCTACGAAGTCTACTATTCTTGGCTGTATTTCTCCTATAAAATTGTCCCATACATCATAGTTCGGTGTTCCCAACTTGTTTAGAGAAAGATCAGCGCCTCCATTGACTATCTTAAAATCATTAGATTTAACTCTGGCAGCAACTGAAAAATAAATTTCTTTAAACAATAGAAAAGCTAAAGCGCCAAAATAGTTTGTCGCCTTGCCACTAAGTGTATCTTTGTTCTCGCTTTTATTTATTTCAGATAAAGGAGAATCTCCACCTTCATCCAGCGCGTTTAAAAGGCCCGCAGTTGAAAATTTTAGCAAATTTTTTGGTGAACCTTTAAACTTTGAGTTTGTTGAAAAAGTTTTAAGGACAGCTTCTTGATCGTCAATAATTCTAAATATTGAAACAAGCGAATGAAAAGCTAGCTGACGATTCAAAACAACGTGTGATCTTAGATAATTGTTTAGTTTGCTATCAAATGTTTTATCAATAGAAACTAAATTACTAGCATTAAAAAGAAGATTTGGCCTCGGACCACTTTGTATTGAAATTGTAGTGTTCGGTACGATTGACTCAGCAACAACCATCTTCTTTAATTTTAAAATATTGTCTGATGTTGGAACCAGTAGCGGTTCTATTTTAACAAATCGTCGAGCCGAATGTGTGTGTAGAATCTTTTTAAGTATACTTAAAGCTACTAGATAACTTGAAGTATTTGTGTAACTATTTTTTAGTTGATCGAAACTAGAAGCATTGTCTATTATTTCTTCATTTAATAAAAGATTCTTAAAATCAGGAGTAGACCGTATGTCTAGTGCTCTAATGATAGCAACTACACCATTTAGTAATGTCTTGCTATAATGTATCTGTAAGTCCGCTATTTGTATATAATCAGACTTGTTGCTATTTATTTTATCTAAGGTATCTTTTTTTTCCAAAATTACGTGGGATGCTTCTGCAATAATTTGATTAACTGCAAGATCTTTAGTTAGCAAAGCTGAACGTCTACTATCTGCTTCAGAAAAAGCATTGGACGCATCACTTTTTCCTACTGGTAAAAACTCAGCAGACGCAATGATAGTGGGTTCATCAGAGGGTAATCCTGTGTAGATTGTAAACTCTTTAGTCTCGTCAGTTTTACCAAGAATACTTTCTGATGCTTTTGGTTTATTTGAAATCAAAAAGCTCGGGCTGGGTGAGGTGCTGATTTCGTCTAAAGCTTGCTGTGTAGTCTGTACATTAGATTGCACATATTGCACAGGATTTTTAGTGACTGCTGGTATTTTAGTGACTGCTGGTATTGTTATTTTTCCGCCCATATGATTGTTCTCAAATCTTATCTGTCAAATCACTTAAAATTAATAAAGAGTTACTTATTTCTGTTTTGCCTAAAATATAGTCTTTTTTGATGGGTGTTATCTCATAGAATACTGTTCCAATGTCTGAATCTTGTAGCTCATGATAACAATAATTTGTAGAAGCTGTTGAAATAATTTCTTTCTTTCCATTGATGCACTTTACAACAATAAAGCAATCAAATAAAGAAAATTGCTCATTGTCTGGTTGCTGATTCCAAGAAATCTTTATAATTTTTCTTGATAATCTAGAAGCTATGGGCGAGAGTGTTAATTCAACATTCTCAGTAAAATAATCAATATCAATAAATTTTGATCCTATGAAGTCTGATAGAAAAATGTCTGCATTTGACAGCTCTAAATCAGACCGATCGTTCTCGGCATCTAACATACCCGTGTTTAGCACTTTAGGATTTTTCCACTTTGTAGGCCTGTAAAACCAACCGCCTCTTTCATTACCTGTTACAATAAAATCTTTTGATATCGTGACTGGATCTCTCTTAAACGACTCAATCTGGTATCGATATACTCTTCCTGGGATTGGCTCAGAAACATTAGAAATGTTTCTCGTGTCAACACTGTCTACAAATTGACCATCCCGCACAATATTAAAAGTTTGCCTGTCAGAAGTTAATGTATCGATTCTTGTAACTTTATGATATGCAATTTCTTCATAGTCTTTAGGATCAAATGACGATATTGTTTGCTGATCTAATATCCTCAATTGACTAGCTGCTGCTTCCAAGAAGCTTGACTGTGAATCTGATTTTATTTTTTGAGTTGCGATATTAAACTGTATGATTCCATCATTAACAATTAGACTATCTACATTTACAAAATGAGATCTTAAATTTAAGTGTCTAATTTCGCAAAATTGTGGCTGTGTAGCTTTTATGATAATTTTGTTAGCATCCAGAAGCTCAGCGTAATATTCGTAAAAATTTCCAATAATAACATCTGAATCATTAAAAGAATAATTTCTAACGTCCGACCTGTCAAAATCATAAGTCAAAAAATGATAGTAATCGCTATTTGGAGAATTAGTTACATTTCTCTTATAAAGTCTTATACAAGATAATTTTCTAGTTAGACCTATGCTCGTTTGTATTTCAATTTTAACATTACTCGCGGCGATTTGTCTAACGTCAAAGAGCAAGTCTGTGCTAGACACAAAAGAATAATTCTGACTAGATTTAATTATTGTATCAGAAAATATACTTGACTCTCCCAAAGTAGTTACAGGAATTGCTCTATAACACAAACAGTAAGCTTCTTGAGTTCCTCTAACATCTACAAATTCTTCATCAGCAAAGATGTTGCGCAACATAGTAAAATTCTTATCGTTGCTTAGTAAATTTTTAACGTATAGATTGTAACTCAGTATCTTTTTAGCATCAACTTCAGAGCAATTTACTTTTATGCTAATTTTTTCCGTTAGACTATCAATGCTCTTTTTTGATTGAACTAAGTCAATTGAATTCAAAGCGTAATAGGCTTCAAGTAAACTATCTAATTTGATGTCTAATTTTAAAGTTTCTTCAACTATGAAAGGTTTTTCTTTAGAAAATAAATCTATTCTAGCTATTAATTTTCTACCTAAAAAATTAGAAGACAGAGTAAAATCTGTTGAAATATAAAGCGTATTCAAAAATCCAAATCTGGGAGTTATAGTGTAGTATTCTAATTCATTTAACTGTGTAGATGAAAGATTGTTGCTTTGAATAAGAAAATCAATAAGCTGCTTATCAAATAAACTTGAATCTATGCTAATTTTTTGTTTTGTAAGAATGTCATCTATTCCTTTTTTGGAATTTACTATAGCATCAGAAACATCGCTAACTATAAAGTCTTCATTTAAAAACTTTTTATCTTGTTTCAGACTGACAAATTCATGAATCTCTAAATCCATAAAACTAATAGGATTTTCAAGAGCAAATTTTACTTTATCATCTATATAAATATTTTTTGAAGTGATAGAGTTGCTGTCGCCTATCTTATTAGATAAGGCATTTACTATTTGCAAGTTTTTTACATAAAAATCTTTTGCATCTTCAGATAATTCACTAATAGAACTGAAATTTGTTAGACCATTTTTTTTTAAAATTTTTGATTCTGACGTTACAAATGAATTAACTAATTCATTATCAAAATTTAAATTTTTCTTTACGTCTTTGCTAGTTTGTTTATCAAATGTGTTGCTATTTTTTATAGAAGTATTAGAATCTTGCTCATCAGTAATTAATGTAACTTTAATTTTTTTGTATTTAAGTGGATTGTTATTGCTCTTGTTTAGTTCAATACCAAATATTATTTTAAGAACGAAAGTATCTGCACCGACGCTTGTAATTTCTCCAGAAACATTTGGATAGCTTGTGAGTATGTTTTCATAAATATTTTTTTTGGCTACAAAATTTATAGGCATATCAAGCTTCCTCACCAGCATCTTGAGAAAAGATTAGAGTAAATATGTTTAAAAAGCATGGAGTATTTCTGTCGTCAAGAAATACTTTGCCAACAAAATAAACTCTTTTCTTTAAGATTGTTCCAGAACCTTGATCAATATAACCATAATCAACAATGTCAAGCTTTTGAATACTATTTTTTGAAACTTCAAATATCTGACAAAGAAGATTATTGTTCCTAGTTGTTTGCTCAAGGAATACACTTCTTTTAATTGCACCTTGTAGCTGTTTCATCAGCTCAGCAAAGGTCATGGGCTGTTTATTTGCTCCAATCGGTGGATAATTGCCTAGTCGATAGTCCGCTGTTGCAGTAATATCAGTCTTGTCAGGAAGCACAACGTCACTTGTCTTGACTATCGGAGGCAAATACTTGAAATTTAAAGTATTAGAAAGTTTGGCATCAGAGAACAAAGAATCTGCGGTATTTAGCTTTTGCTTTGTGTTTATAGTTTTTAAAAATGTTAACTGATTAACGTCAAAAGTTATCTCTTCGGGATATATCTTGAACTGATCTTCTAAAAAGATT
>Ga0194123_10006042_pt1 | contig 12673 bp, 9 predicted proteins | sample TA2MahsurfametaG_5_FD_155479 | JGI IMG/M metagenome (GOLD analysis project Ga0194123, IMG submission 155479) | Freshwater microbial communities from Lake Tanganyika, Tanzania - TA2015023 Mahale A surface | ecosystem: Environmental > Aquatic > Freshwater > Lake | place: Tanzania: Lake Tanganyika... | reverse complement strand
GGAATCACACGTGGCGGCTCGGGCACGTACGGCGACGGTGACTGGTTCTACTGGGTACAGAACTTCGGGTCTGGCGGCGAATGTGGATAAGTGGACTCGATGATCCCTAAGTCGGAAGCGAACTTGGTGGAGGGTGGTCAGTCACAGAGGTCTAGAAGATATCAAGCCAGGAAACTCTGGTACACCCTTTGAGTGTTGGCAGCGGCGCATCAGATGGGTGCAAGGTTGGCCCGAGTATGTCGGTTTAGGGAAGTCGTCATCTATACTCGTGCAAGGGTCGCGTCAGAAGGGGTACTGTCAGTGTCATCCAATGAATCGATGCAGACAGAGATGGATCTGCTTGAGTCCGAACTGAACGACTCTCGGTCGAAAGATGACAGTCCAGAAACAAATAGTCTGCTTTCCCATCGTGTTTTTCGGGTCGCATTCACTGGTCTTGGTCTTGATAACATCATCGTGCATTTGCGCCCGAATGAACTTGTTTCGGAGCGCATCTTTCACGATGGCATCAACAAACTAGAAGAATACATTGCCAAAATGTGGAGCAGTCCGTCTGAAGGACTTATCAGGTATGCCATGATCGAAAATGGTTCGAGCCTTTATGAAATCGTCACGGCGTCGAAATCGATCTCGCGCCATAGCCATTTCACCCCCGCGTTGCAGGCCGCATTACGTCGTGAAGAGCACCATATTCGACAACGCCTGAGATATGTGCGTCTCTTTGCGCTACGAATGCAATGGGCGGAACTCTCAAGTCGACTCGATTCCGGCAAGGAGGATCGAGCTTCATACCAACCTTCGGGAACTTTCCAAAGGACGGAGGCGTCCCACGGTTTAGCAGCAGCACGTCGAGGTCGGAGATCACCAATGCGGCGAGCCGTCCTTTTGGCGCTGTTTCTTTTGATCTTCCTGACAGCTCTCGTACAAGTCTTTGGAGAAAGCGGTGGCTAACAGAATAATCCACCTGACGAAGTGAAACGAGACCTTCAAGTCACAGTGTTGGCGGGAGCGGTCCTTTACGGTCTGGTTTGCCTCGCGGGGACGCTATCTCTTTGGATTGTGGGCTTCTTTTTCGTCTCTAGCTTCTTCGCTTTCATCTACATGATGATGAACAGTGGATGGCGTGGAATCGGCACAATGCTGCTGGCAATGATTCCAGTGATCGGCGCCCTTCTTGCCTTGGATCGAATGATGCGAAAGGCATGGCGCCAGGTCTTGGCTGGTTGGTTCTTCTATGCATACCCGCTTTTCACGGCCTTTGCTCCAACTGGATACCGAGTCGGCGGAGCTTTCTTGGGGGCATTTCTCTGGTGGGCCTTCTTCTCATTCGCAAAGAGTGTTCGGCTGAATCCCTCAAAGTCGTTTCTCATGATGTGGGCACTTCCCACAACCACGTTCTTCATGATCGCGGCTGTAGTGGTTCCATTTGTTGGCGCGTTCGCAGACATTGATGTAGATTCGCCAGACGAAGGCTTTGATTATGCAAATGGATTGTCTGACGACATGACGGCTTCGAGCCTGGACGGCAGTAGTACCTATGGCGCATGGTCCCAGTTTGGTGAAAGCGCAGACACATTGAGCGGGTTTTCAGGGGCGGGCGATGGCACGATCGGCGAGACGGGGCTGCTCTTCGAATCGGTCCTGAGGTCTGACAGTGACATCGATTTAGCAACAAGCTCGATGACTGAAAGCGGTACTGGGCCTGGTGGGAGCCAAGACGTGAATCTTCAGGAAAGTATGGTTTCGAGAATTGAAGAGATTCGCCTGGATCCTGTTACGGGAGTACAGCACATCCAAACATCTGATGGAACAATCAGCTTGGATTACAGCGAGGTCTCGGGGCGTCTGACGGGTAACTCGCCGAACGGCACTCCGTTAGAGATTTGGACCGACCAAGTAACCGGTGAGGTCCACATCTCAAACGACAATCAGACGACCTCCTTTAGGCATGACCCGACAACGGATTCGTGGCTGTCTGTTTCTCAGTCGGGTACGACGAGGGTGGATACTGATCCCATAACCGGCGAAATGCGAGTCCACTCGCCTGAAGGAGTGATGAAGTTTCGAGTAGACCCCTTTAGCAACCGAATCATTCCGAGTTAGTGACTCGAGAGCCGTTATCGAAGACCGCTGAACTCAGGGCAAACTAGTCTCGACCATCCGGCAAGGCTTGAATACTCAACCAAGTGTCCAATTCGGCTTCGAATCTCGTCCGCTTGAACTTCGTAGATTTCACGTATCTCATTAGTCCATATACCACTCTTGAAATTCTTGCGAATTTCTTTTGCGTCGTGCTTTGTGAAAGCTCTTCCTTGTAGCGCCGCGAATGTGGCAGATCGATTAACCGCATAATCAGCATCCCACTTTGCTGCGTCAAAATCCCGCTTTAGATCACTTACTGCCGTGGCCATTGTGTGCGCATCAATCGGCGGTTTGTACTCGGTGGCGGGCAACGAGAACGCCATAACCCGATCACCCAGGGTTGCAATGAAGCTGGGTGTGAGCTCGAAGATAGTTGGGTTTCTCCACACCCGCTGAAGCTGCTGTTCAAGAGCATCTTCGCGAATCATCTCAAGAATCTCCGTGACTGCTTCTAGCGTTTGGCGATCGGTGGGAAGATAAACAAGAAACTCATTGAAGTTTGAACCGAAGAAGTGTTCCGGAGCCCCAAAAATTGTGTTGACTGCACCGATCAGATCGCTTAATGCCGCGAAAGGCAGTGAGTCGAAGTACCGCGAGGAGGTTTGATTAAAGTCACGTCTTTGCTCATTGACAAGCTGATTTATGCGGCTTGCGTCTTGTGCATAAGATCTAAGAACTCCGCATGCACGATCAAACTGATCGGAAAAGCCGACCTGCTCACTGTCCAAACCCCACGATTGGGTTCCATCCAAGGCTGTTGTCACAGTGACTGTCTTACTGCGTTACGAAGTCGATTGACAGCAGATTCTGAAACCCAGTCATTGACGACCCAGCCCATCTTCCTTTGAAAACGCGTAACCAGAAGAGCTCGGGGCTGAAATGTGTCAAAAAGAAAGTCAGTGAGAATCTGAAAATCGGACTCAAGATATTTTCCCTTCGCGTTCCGCCTTCGAGCCTTCTCGGCATCCTTGACTGACCCTATGCCTCGCCGAGCCATGATGTTTCCAACCATCCCTGAATTCATGACACTCTGATTTGTGAGTTCTTGGAAAGCCACAACTCTCTCACTGAATTGTGCCTCGTTTACGTCGGTCATCGGCAATGCGCTCAGTGCTCTAGTGGCAATGAAGTTCATCACTTCAAGCGCATTGTTCTCAGACTCTAGATATTTGTCTTCATCCGACAGAGCTAATTCCATCAGTGCAGTGTGCGATGCATGATCGAGACCTTCGAGGATTTCACGAAGGAAATCCAACACGGCTTCGTCAGAGTCCCTTTTCCCAGCAAACACTCTTAACGCAAGTTTTACCCCTATCCCATCACGTGGATCGTTGTGTAGATTTCGCGAATCGGCAGTGGCAAACTTTCTCAACTTCTCGAAAGCGGGTCCACGATTGCCGATGTCCCGATATGACGATCGAAAACGTGAGAGCAACTTCCGAAACTGAAGAACGTGGTCAGTTGATGCCCCAAATACTTTCGTGCTGCCTGTTAGGTACGGCAGTAAAGTGTCAACTAGTTGGTCAAATTCATTTCTAGGCAGACTCTCACTCATACCCTGTACGGTATGGAGAGTTAGTCGCTAAGTCAAGACCGATCTCTTCAGCAGCTTTATCACTTGATGTCAAGAATCAGCGCTTCACAGCTCACCGCACAGGGGCGATGATTTCGTCGGGCGCAACACCAAGCACACCGGGTCACCTGTGGTATCAGCTCGACGTATCGTCGTTCTTTCCGTCGTCTTCGATGTCGCCCATCAGGTTGTCGAAGATGAACTGGGCGAACTCGTCGAGCTCTTCCTCGGTCATCTTGTCGACCGGCTTCTTTGGCCTGAAGTACTTCTTCTTGGGGTTCTCTTTGGTCATGATGTCTCCTTGGTGTTGTTGGAGACGCGACGAGCACCATTGACTTTGCGCTCGTAGCGCCGCATCCCCCTTGCGGGAGGCACCGTGGCTTGGTTGCTCGGTTGCCGACACCTCTATTGAGGTATCTCTTGATGCACTTCTTACGTTAGGTCAGGGGAAGCATACTGTTGTTCGATGGAGGTGAATGGATATCTCCTAATTCCGGGTGCGCATTTCGCCGGTGCGCACCTTATGAATCTTGTTTTGACGGGAATAGATCTCTAATTCGGTAGATCAGTTACGGCTTCACCAGCACTTTTGCCCAGCAAGTTTCTTCAGGAGTTCGACGGGGGCATGCACGCATTAAAGCGAAGTTTTGGTCCATCCGCTTTGTGATTTCGAGTAAGTTCATCGACTCGTTCGCGTCGAACAGGGAATGCCGTTATCAGTTTCAGGGGACCTTCAAGCAATCCAACCTGATACACCAGCAAATGAGCCTCTTCGGACGACTCATGCTCGCGTGTGGCTGACGTGCCGTTTTCAAACACCTGCCAGCGGCTATGCCAGCGGTGATCGGTGCAGTGTTCCTCAAACCTGCCGACCTCTGAGAACTGCCGAGTGTGGGGCGCACTCGGTACCAGTTCCGAGCCGATACCCGGCAAAGTTTGGAGAGCCTCAGTTAGAAATCGCAGAAACGTAGTGGTTTCAGACAAAAACAGCGAGTTGGTGTCGCCGAAGAACCGGCTTATCGCGCCGGAGGTCCAACGGTGTCGCTTCGTTAAGTGCAGGGGCAGGTCCTCAGTCGATAGCAAGTATCCATAGGTATGAACCACCCCCGACGGTGCACAGGACTCTGAATAGTCGAGACCTGATAGGGCCGCAAAAATCTCAAGGACTTTCCGCGGAACAACTTGTGCCTGGCAGAAACCCCATTGTCTGTAGAGCAAAGGATCCCTGAGATCGTTCAGAAGCGAGTCGCCTAACCCTTCCGCCAAGGTGTTGAGAGCTTCCGGCAACGTGTTCTTGCCTGCCAGCACATCTCTGGTTACTGCCAGTGCCCGCTCGTCAAGTGACAACACTGCCCCAACTTACCATCGCAGAAAAGCCAAATTGACCTCACCCATAACGGACTGGTAGACGATGTGTGTGGGGAAAAAAGAGTACGAACAAGTCAGGGAGTGGATGGTTTCAGACGGATCGCAGAGCAGACTGTGGTTCGTTGCGACATTCGCTGAAGCAGCTATGGATCTGGAGGGCAGGCTTCGGAGCTATCTGGTAAAACAACACGAGATTAAAGAAGTTCCCCAAGACCTGTCTGACTACGGTGTTTTCAATCCAACAAAAGCTGTAGAGGAAGGCCGATTCACAAAGTTGCACAGACTGGAATTCGAACCCCTTCCGCTGATCAAATGCAATCAAACAGGCGAAGAAGAAGTTCGATACCTCCTCCGTGCGGTGGTAATGCAGGAATACCAGGGTCGTGTATTGGGAGATGGGGCTATGGCGGCCACTGTTGTCTATTTCGAGTTTCAATTGACCGACAAGCATGTTAAGGAATGGATAACTGGTGCGAGTCTTCTACTGCACGTTGGTAAGGGTGCAATCGAGAAGCAGCTGGTGGACTTACTGGGTGCGACACCACGGACCACATGTGTGCTGAGCTTCTTGCATTTGTGGAATAATTCTGAAGACATAGACGAGTCTGGGATACAAGATGTCGCGGAGGTGCTCTGTGCGGGTTCGCCAGGTAACGCTGAATTTGATCAGCCACTTGGCCATCGACCGGATGGAATTCCTCCCGGTGTGCTCCGCAGGTCAGATGGCTGGTTCTATTACGCAAGCCATCGGCGAATTGGTTGCGTCTTGCTCAACTCGAGACCGCCGGACAGTAATTCGTCCCCGAGCAATTCGGAATTCCGCGAAAAAACGTTTCCGGGGCGATTCAAGTGGAATGAACTAGGTATCTTCGGGATTGCTGCGATTGAGTCACATTTCCTAAATCGGTATGGAGACAAACTAGTTGAGTTAGATTCCCGGAAAACACCGAGAAGGACCGTAGCTGAGTTGACGGCTATGAATCTCGCAATGCTGTCGTTGCGTGTAGACCTTGGTAATGGCAAGGTTTCAGATAGGCACGGTATTCAGATATGGTATGAGCACGTGCATCAAGGAATGCGAATCGAGAATCGTTTTCAGCGCTTTCGAGATTCGCTCCTGAGTCTCCTGGACGGTCGCCAAGCCGAGATTCAGTCAAAAATAGAAAGCTCGCAAAATATCCTTACAACGTTGGGACTCTTCGTGTCCGGCGCATTTGCGTATACGACTGTGAGAGAGACGTTGGCATCAGAAGCAACTCCGGAATGGTTGGAACTTGGAATAACCAGTTCGCCCATGAATGTCTTCGGTCCGATGCTTTTTTGGGGTCTGGCCGCAGTAGTCATAAAACAGGTCGTATGGACAATCGTGAGTCGGTTACGAGATTGAGGATTTGATGTCACAAGCGCCACCCAAGTTCGTTACTTGAGATGATCGTGGTTGCCTCACATCAGATCACCGCTTTGTGTCCGTGTGGGAACGGCCATCGTGCGGAAAGGGGATCGTTTAAGGCTTGGACCGACAATGATAAGAAGGTTTTTGTCCGAAGGCTGCCACCTGATTCAAAAGCTTCGACCTATGCCGTGCTGAGAGATAAAAATCGCTCTGGACAACACTTTGAAATCGTTCTCCGCCCGGTCGCGCATGAGCGTGCTGAGCCAAGCTCTACATCGCCAAGCCTTGAAGTAGAGATGAAAAGTGAACGGCCTGGCGAACTCATAGTGAAATGGAGGAGAACAGGTGACTTGCAAGAAGAGAATTTCAGTCTCCTCAGGGAAGCACTGATTCTGCGTGCTCTCCAGTACGCGCAGCGGGGTTGGGAGGCTGCAGTGGAGTTCACGCCATTTCTTCCAAACATCACTAGCAGGAAATCGGTGGAAGAACTTGCGATTTGGGCCTTCACGCATCTAGCTGGCCTCGCCCCTTTCGAAAACTGGGTGGAGAAGGATCCCGCCATGTGGGATGTGTGTCTGCAATTGGCGAATGCCTACTGGACGCGAAGTCAGATAGAGGTGTTGGTCTCTGAGCCATTTCGTGAATTGACCGTCGAGCTGATGGCTGGTCACCTCAAGCCGACACACCCTACATTTCCGTCCGAGCTGCTCACCGTTGAGTATCTCTCATTCTGGGAACTGGCAGGATGCCTTGGGTCGTGGGCTGCGGACGCGACTGTAGAAGACCTTGAAATCAAGCGCGAAGGTGCAACTGAGCGTTTTGCGGAGCACATACTCCGCTCGTCTATGAGTAGGCGACTTCAGGGGACGGTGCTCTCTAAATGACTGAGATACGAATTCCCATTACCCCAGAGCTCAAGATATTGGCTCGTAATCATCGATTTGCGTTACGAACCAAGCAGAAAAACCCTGGAGCCTCAGGCGTGACGTTGGCTTATGAGCACGCGCAAAAGAACTTGTTTGATCGACTTCAGAATTTTCAGCAAGTCAAAGACTCTACGGAACTAGATTCAATTCAAAAAATCGACTGGTCCGCGATACAAACAGACGAAAATTCACTTTCGGTCTCGTCGTTCACACCCGCGGGTACCACGACTCAAAGTGCTTTGCGGCTGACGGAACTGCAACGAATCGATCCACCAAAGGCCTTTACCCGTGACCTTGTAGGCGAGCGAGAGCGGCAATTCGACGAGAAGTGGAACGAGCTGACAGGAAGAGACGAAGACGGAATCCGTCTTCGAGATTGGCCCGACGACCTCCTGACGGAGTTGCTCTGGGAGATTGCACACCAGCCACGGCCAGAAGCGCACCTTCGGCAATTTGTCAAGTTGCGTTTCGATGATAGTTCGGAATGCGGGTTTCCGGTCGGTGTGCTCAACCCGCCAACGGAGCACCCGAGTGACGACGGTCAGAGACTATTTCTTTCGATGATCTCTAATCGGCACCCTGAGATGGACGCCATGACACATGGGTCACTTTTTTTGAATCGCGAAACTCAACTCGATGGTGATCTTAACATGCTCGCTGCAGCGACGTGCGAGCGTGCCAAGAGATTCCTTCTCCGTGTGCCCGAGAATTTGGCGTTGCATGTGTTTCAGACGGGCCTTGCTGCGGTCGTGGTCGGTCTGTGGCTTGGAGTTATCGAAGCCAAGAGAGGGGAACCGACAACTGGGGAGACTCGTGAAGCAACTGGCGTACCGGGATGGAGCATCATCCCGCGGTTCTTTCGTCAATTGGAAAACACTGTTCCTGCATCACACTCATCATTTGCACAAGGGCGACCATGGTGAATAACGAGCCCCAAGCAGATTCGAGCAAGAAGTTGCTTCATGCCGAGAAGCTTGATGAAATGGCGGGAGAGGCTCATCGCGAATGTGAGTCGTGTGGTGTCAAGAAGGTGCCGGTGGGGCCGTGCTTCATTCGCGACCAGGCCCTGAGTGGCTTTTCAAACCCCAACACTCGTATCTGCATTTATGCAGTCAGGTGTCCGCTCAACGCCGACGTTTATCCGCCATTCGATCAGTCGCTTAAGTATGACTTGGGTACGCAGTTGCAGTTCCGCTCGAGATCAGAAAGCGCCGAGCTAGAGAAGGAATATAACAAAATTCGAGATATCGATCTCAACGAAGAAAATGTACGGGAGGTGAGCAAGGCGTTTGAAGATCACCAAGTGGTAGTGCTCAAGGCGCCGACGGGTTTTGGTAAATCAACGAAACTTCCATATTGGTTGTGCTGGCACGAAGTCTCGAAGCTCTCCAATAACTCAGGCAAGGTCATTGTCACTGAACCGAAGCGTTTGGCTGCGGAAGGAGTTGCAGAGACAGTCTCCATGGCGCACCAGAATCATGGACCAGCACCAGGACTGGACGTTGGTCTGAAACACGGGGAAGTATCTAGCAGCGGCGAATCAAACAAACTGATGTTTGTCACTGATGGCAGTCTGATAAACCGTTTGATCAAGCGGGAACTTGAAGATGTTCAGCTCATCATTGTTGACGAGGCGCATGAGCGAAATGAACGTATTGAGTTGATACTGCTCATCCTGCGGTTTTTGCTGCCACAGTATCCTCATTTAAAGTTGCTCATACTCAGTGCAACAATCGACCCAGACAACTTCACTACGTATTTTCAGCCTCGAGACGATGACTCCGGGGATGTGAGTTCTAGAGTGCATTTTATTCCTACTAGTGCATGCAAGATTGATTGGGAGTCTAAGCAGCAGAATCAAGAGGTAGTAGAAGAGTTTTGGCCTGGGGGTGAGTTTAAAGCGGAATTTGATGTGGCGAGAATTGAGAAGCTCGTCAAGGACGCCTGTGGCAAAGCGAAAGAACACAATGGTCACGTCTTGGTCTTTTTGCCTGGTGAGAGAGAAATTGACGAACTACATCAGAAGATCAAAGACGTGTCGGGCTTCGAGATTCAACGACTTCTAGGGAAAACACCGCAAGAGCAACGCGACAGTATTCAAAAGCGCAAGGCGTCCGAGAAGAATTTAATCATTCTCGCGACGAATGTTGCTGAATCCTCGGTGACATTTACGGACCTGGTCTGCGTTGTTGATAGTGGCTTGTGTAAGCGCTCAAAAAACGACGACTTGGAAACGGTTCCGATCACTCAGGCAGAGCAGCGCCAAAGACGAGGACGAGTGGGGCGAAATCGCGCTGGCTTCTATTTCGCCGCATTCTCTAAAGAGTCAAATAAGAAATTCGAAGAGTACCCAGATTCACAACTTGTTGACTTGAGTGACCACCACCGCGAAGTGATGTTGTTGCAGGCATTGAGCGTAGGAATTGATCCGACAGTCCTGGAGGAACCACTCAGCTACCTAATGAAGCCAGACAAGTTGGAGAAGCCCACGAAAAGAGTGATCGGTCGGATTCGCAAGCGAGGTGGGTTGGGTGGTGCGGTAGGTGACGAGTATCTGACTCCGGTTGGGCTACTGGCCGCGCAAGCTGGCGTCTCTGTCGAGCTGGCGCAACTACTGTTAATTAGCGATCATCATAATGTGCTCACAGAAATGTCGGCAGTGATGGCCAACATGGTGTCGCGTCGTGAAGACAAGTTCCTCGCAGGAGTCGATGCGACTGACCTATTACCTGATCATGACGACAGCGTTTCACCGCCGGTATTTCAGAACGACTTGGATACTCACTCCGTGGATGATGAATCCGAAGATGATGATTCGTTGCCCGAGGACGACGCCGATGAAGATCAAGTTGTGGATGAAGACTTTGTTGCAAGTGATCCTTGGGTACGACGCGATGTTGAGGGTGACTTGCGTGATTCGTACCTACTTCAGTCGTTTGACAAGCTTGAAGATGAGAAGTTCGGTATTGCTGCAGCACTGATGAGCAAGCAAGCAAAGGAAAAGGCTCAAAAGGACGCTTCCTTGCGGTTGGAAAAGACCAATTGGATTCAACAGCAGTTTCAGGAGCGAGTTCCCGCGGATCGGCTACGCGAGATCGACCCCCGGCTCTTTCAGCGTGTGCAGCTGGCAGTCAACTGCTGGCGGACAAATGGTTGGTGCTTTGAGGTGTCTCTCATAGCTGACGCCAATCTGTTTTACCAAGGAAGTAAGAAAGGCGGAAGCGATAAAGGCCAGAAACCTGATTCCGCAACTAGACGGGACAAAAACCTTCAAACATTGTGGGAGTTGGAGGGCCGACTAGTGAGGACGCATGGAAGCAAAGCTGATCGTGTCATCCTCGAATATGTCAGATTCTTGCACAAGGAGGGAAAAGGATGTCGTGTCGTGTCGAGGGATCAATTCAAAACGGAATATCGCGGCGAGTTTAGTGATTTGAGTGACTCTGATCGGGAGCGGAGGTGTGACGCGAGTTCAGTATCAAGTGAGTTGAGGCAGTATTTGCAAGGCAGTTCGCAGCATAAACACTCAAGAAGAATTCCTTTAGAAGTCATCGTTGACATGAATAATACCTGCTACATTCCCCCCGACAAAAATAATCGTCCTGTGCCCGGCGCAGATCTCGATCAGATTGTGAAACTGATGGACGACCTCGGATCAATTGCAGGAAAGAGCAATGAGCTTCATCGCGATCCGCGAAACTCATTGATATCAAACTTGGGAAGACATTGTGACCATTTTGAGGGAGAATGCGACGACAGCACTCGTGAGGCTTTAGTTCCCGAGTTGAGTAGGCCGGTTGGCTCGCGCTGGATACGTATTGAGGGGACTCATGAATTCAAACGTAACGATGGGTCCGAGAAACTCTTCATTGATGCACTCTCACGCAGCGAGTCACATTCTCTATTGCCAAGGGCTGGTGATGATGTAGCCGACGAGCCAACCAGAGTCGTTGACATAAGGGGCAAGTTGAGCCAGGAATTGACCGACAAGTGCTTCTATGCGGACATGTTGAAGAAGCTGTATCTAACGACGCTTGCGAAGCAAGCACAGACAATCCGTCAACGAAATGAAAATCAGCCAGTGAGCATTCCTCAGTTGAATACGAATGCCGACTACTTTCGGGTCCTACGTGCGCCGGGTTCGAAGGAAGTAAGACTTATCCCGAGTTATCTAGAATCAGAAGCGATTGCGGAGATGGAAAGAGAGCATCTCGAACAGGTTGACTTCAGCGTGTACCGCGACCTAGAGCACGAACACTATGTGAATGGCAGGCAGGGTGAAGTTAAGTCGGTCAAGATCAAACTGAAAATCAGTCAGAGCAACGGAGGTGATTTCCTTCCGATTGTGGAATTGGGTGCGTGGCAGGTCTGTCCGTGGTGGAGCGCAGTCCCTGATTCCAAGGAATGGGGAGTACAGGATAAAGAAAAAGCAATTCATCGCTCGAAATTGCCCAACAGTCTGCTGAAGTTCGGTGAGCACAAAATGAAGATTGTCTCTCTAGGCGGACGCAAGCGTTTACTCTGCACGAGGTATGACGTATCTAAAGATCGCGAGACCTTTAATAAGGAAATGCGGGACTGCGAAAATGAGACGCTTGAAGTACAAACCAGGTGTATCGCCAGGGCTGCTCAGAAGTTCAATCAGTCCCAAAAAAAGCGTTGGGACTACTTTTCGGCACCAGCCTGGGTACAGAACGAGCTCAATATTGACGTCCGGAACAAACGTAACGTGTTCCCGGTACAAATCGAAAAGGTTACAAGCACTAACAAAGACACGAGAGATGAAAAGACTTGGATCCAGTTTGAGGTCAAGCCAACCGATCCTGACCGCGGATCCATCGGGCTGGAATTGTCTATAAAGCTGGAAGAGGGAACTACTACGGAGGATGCCATCAAGAAGGTTACGGAAGCTAAGGAAATAAATGTTCGGGTTTCGGATGTGCGTCACGGACGATGTAAGGTCAAGGCAACAACCAATCAACTTATAGACCTTGGGCTGCAGAAGAAGATTGACTACAAAGAACGGTCTCGCAAGGAGAAGAGTCGGGCGAAAGAAAGACCGGTCAAGCTGCCACGCAAGACACGCACCATTACCCCGATGCGACCTATGCGACGCAGATCGCCATCTCGACCATCGTCGCCAACTCAAGCAAAGAGATCCTCACGACGATGGATTTGGGTGACACTTATCGGCATAGGCGTCATAGCGCTATGGATGCAGTTTTCTTCGTTCCGTGAGTCAAACGACTACTCCGACTTTGTGCCTGACGC
>Ga0194123_10006035_pt1 | contig 12688 bp, 6 predicted proteins | sample TA2MahsurfametaG_5_FD_155479 | JGI IMG/M metagenome (GOLD analysis project Ga0194123, IMG submission 155479) | Freshwater microbial communities from Lake Tanganyika, Tanzania - TA2015023 Mahale A surface | ecosystem: Environmental > Aquatic > Freshwater > Lake | place: Tanzania: Lake Tanganyika... | reverse complement strand
GCGATTCGACGCTCCTGATCGACAACCAGGGCGTTCATCGGATAAAGAATCAGTGCCTTGATTCCGTGCTGCCCCTGCTGACGAGCCCAGCGGCAGTGATCGACGATTGGCATCAAGAACGCTTCGGACTTTCCAGAACCAGTACCAGTCGTGATCAGTGTGGACTTCGGAGAACCGTTTCGACCGGCAAGACGTCGCCACGCAAGCAACTGATGGACGTAGGGCTGAAAGCCTGGGGGAACCCAGCCGAGGCCGGTGTCGGACCCGTCAGATGCTTCGACGAAAGGCAAGCGCACTCGCAGATAGGGGCCACGAAAGATGCCATCAACGTCATCGAGAAGGAATTCGCTCAGCGCGGCATAGGCCTCGTCATCAGTAAGAGCGAAGGTGGTCGCCAAGTATTCGACGATGGCTTCGCGGAGCTCTCGAGCAACAAGCGACGGGATCATGATTCGTTCATCCTCTGCTCGAACACCCGGTACGCCTTCGACATGGCACCCTCGCGATCAGCTGGCACGAATGGAGGTACGAACGGGCCCAGATCGACGGTGGTGTCGCCCCCGATGTGTGCCTGTACTCGATCCCACATACCCAACTTCTTCTCACCGCGCGCGACCTTCTTGAGCTTGAGGTCGGACTCCCATTGAGCCTGGTGGAACCCGTGATTGTGGTGGATGCCAGAGATCTGACGACCATTGCGGTCGAACACGGTGACGTACTCATACTTTCGCAACACGTAGAACTGTGAACGATACATCTGCAGCAGTTGCTCTTCGCTCAAGCCGAGCATCAGGGCAACGATGGCGTCGATCTCACAGAGTGCCAACCACCGATCGAGGTCGGTTCGCAGCGGAGTGTCAACCGACCAAGTCGCTGACACTTTTTCCAACGCAACAATTCCAGTTCCGGCGACAAAACAATCCGACAGCCAGTTCGAGTCGAATAAACCAACCCAAAGGTCTGCATAAGCGCTTGTCAAACAGTTCAAACGGAGAGTGCGGAGTAGGAGAGGAGTCACGAGAGCATGCTTCAGCGACGGAATCGGCAATGCATCGGTAACAGATTGAGTGAGATGAGAAACACCTAATACCTTCACGAGATAGTCAAAGGGCAGAGAGGACAACAGACCAGCCAAGCACGATGTGCCTGCATCATCGGGGAACGCAATTGAATTCATCGTGTATAGATGAGGAACAGCTCGTGGCACCAAGACGGACTGAACAGTTCGTTCAGAACCCGAACTCACCCACTCTCTATGGGCCTCTCGGAAACGCGCCGTGTACGGCTCACCATCCCAAGTTGTTTGGCGACGCGCGAATTCTGCGGGATTCACGAGTCGTTGATAGGTGGATCGTGGAATGAAGTTTGTGGGTAGCACTTCAAGGTCAAGAAGGTCCCAGTCCTTATTGCTCCGACAGTTCTCTCTTGGCTGCTGAGCAAATGGGGTGCCATTCATAATGTGAGGGCCCTGGAGAATGCAGTCATTCAGCGACTCGGGCACCTCCGTATTCCACTCGAATGTTCCGTCGTCCTTCTGAATCTTCTCGTTGAACCCTGAGGTCCAAAATCGACCTATTTCTCCCAATCGTTGTGGTTGAAGTGCGAACACGGAAAGCGCTCCGAGATCGAACTGCGTCAGCGGGCGAAGGAGCCGGCTCTGGTCAGGTGGAGTACCCGGCTCGTCGAAAAGTGACACCCACTCGGTCAACACCGTTTCATCAACGGTAACGATGCGGGCTGAGTGAGGCCGCAGATCCCACCCGCCCTCGACATGCTGGAAACCAGGCGTTGGTCCACTCCCATCGTGATCGAGACTGCGGTCGACGGTTGCCGGGGCAAAGAGCCCGACAGCCTGTCGAAATCGAGGGCTGCCGCTTCCAGCGTAGACGTGTACTCCGAATTCGGTTTCATTGTGCACATCTTCAAAGAACTTCATTTCATTTTGAAACTGCCAGTGTCGTCGGAGTCGGCTGTAAGTCTGGGCACGAAGGCCACCAGCTTTAGGATCAACAAAGTGAGATTCAGGATGCACCAAACCAACCGCTCCCCCCTCACTGCTTCGCCGCCAGGTATTGGTCATGAAGTTCATATAAAGATTCGTTCGCAACCCACCAAGGGTTGGCTCCAATACCTGTGAGGCCAGCAGTGAGCCGACGCCTTCATTCTCGGCGCGGTCGGCCATAAGAGTTGTCACAACCCGTTCGGACTTGAGCGAACTCTCCCGCCGATCGCGCTTCAGACGCTCGGGACTCTCTTTGAGGTTGGTGATTCCCCACCATGGGTCATGCTCCGCCAAAGAAGCCGGTTCGTCCCAGTCCAAGCGAACCCAAGGAGGGTTTCCAACCTGAATGTCGAATCCTCCCCGGGTGAACACCGGCGCGAACTCGAGTTCCCAATGAAAGAATCCCTGTACGGCGCTGATCCGCTGACACTCAATCAACCACGGGTGTCGCTCGGTGATCTCAGCGATACTCGCTTTGCCGAAGAGTTCAACGGACTGAAGCGTGCCGTCTTGAAGTTCGTACGGACTGAACAGCTGCCCCGACTCTTCCAGGGTTGGCTGTCCCAGCAACAACTCGATGCACTCGATCCAGGTGTCAAGAGACGGCAGCGACGTGCCATTCGCAGGAGCCCACATCCACAGCGCACACCACGCATCCATCAGTAGTCGGAGACGAGCAGTCGGGCCGTCCTGATACAGAAAATCCGTGCTGCCACGCAATTGTTCTCTGGATGGCAGGCTGTCATCGCCAGCTCCCCATACATCGATTCGTTGTTCGTGTGCATTGAGATGGGCCGTGACATCCTTGATTGACTGCCCCCATGCGTTCTCGACGCGTTGGCTCAGGGCATCCAGACGATTGACCTGTTGCTTTGTAGGCCTATCAAGGATCTTCTTGCGCCACTCGCGAACTCGCTCGGACCATTCTTCAGCCAGGCCAGGCTGAGGGTTCGCACCACCTTTGCCCTTCAACTCGATTGCGTCAGCCGCACATCCCCACCCTTCGCCCGGGAGCAGAAAGTGGTGAATACCTGAGGCTTTTCCGAGAGGTTGGAGACTGAGCGACCGATCGGTCGGCGGCACAATCGAGTTGTCCCCGGACTCCTTCCACGGCGCATCGGCGACCTGCTCCTTAGTGTATGTCGCTCGACGGGCGCCGATCAGGCTGTTGCCTCGTCGGAGGCGCGCATCGAAACGCGGCGCGGAAAGTCCATCGTGCATGACGTTCAACCACAGGCTCACCTCGGCGAGCTCCACCGCTGTACGATTCAAGTCGACTCCATACGTGCGATTGATGGCGAAATGAGCTTTCGTTCGTTGCAACTCGAACTGATAACGGTCTGGGTCGATCTGCTCGCCACGCTCTCGCTGAGCTGCTCGCAGGTAACGCACCGCTAGTTGGTTGATGGCTTCGTTGGCGAAGGCCCCCGAACCGAGTGCTGGCTCGCAGACCGTCAAGGCCAACCAATCAGCGGCAGTCATGTCAGGGTGCTCTTCCTCGTACACGTCGAGGGTATGGCGCACCGTGAATTCCGTCAGAACTTCGGGTGTGTAGTAACTCGCCGACCGCTGTCGGTCGCGACCGGCGAGGCGGAAAACGAAGTCGCCGACGTCGTAGGTCACTCGGCGCGGAGTTCCATCGGGCCCAGGTTCGGTGACGAAAACATCAGCGGCGAAATCATCGGCCTTCGAGACCGGGATGACCCACGTTCCAGTATCGGCATCGCCGTCGTTGTCGACCTCGTAGAGCGGCTCGGTTGCAAGAAAGCCTCGGTACGCCATCAGACCTTCGTAGACAGCACCGAGCTGGTTGATTCCTAGAGTCGCATAGCTCAGGCTCTGGCGCTGCTTGCCGGCACGCTCACGACTGAAGCAGAGATTGGCCAACACCTGCTGCAAGACCGGGTCCGGGAGGTTTGCACGGTCGAGCATCGGACATGCGTCCGGGCCGAAAAGCGCCGACTTCAAACCTGGGAAGACAATCGAATGGGTGTCATCGAGCTGGTTGTCTGGTTGATATCCGTCATTGACCAGAGCGAACAACACATCGAGCGACTGCTCAATGTGAGTCGAGTTGGCTGACAGCTCGCTGTGAAGGTCGATGAGCGCGATATCGCGCAGTCGGGATACCGAGTAACCGGCTTGATAGTCGCTGTCGTCGACCAGGAGGATGGCGAGTTCCGGTCGGGCCTCAGCGAAGAGAAGCACGATGATTCGGTACAAGTAACGGAGGCACTGCCGAGTCATCTCGTCAGCGTCGATGTCCTCCCACCCTTTCTTTTGTCGTGTGCGAATGTCGTCGACAACAGCGGCAGCCAGCAGCTCGACGCTTCGGCGCATGCCATGACGCAACTCTTTGGAGACTCCAGCAGACTCGTTCGTCGACCGGTCGAGCAGTGTGGCAAGCACCGACTGAGCGCCGTCTGCCGGATCAATGGCGTCCGCGCTGAACAATGCTGCGAGCGCGGCCAGTTCACCCTTCGGTCGATCGTCGCCCCGGGCAATTGCGTCATCGAGGTTTGCTCCGATGAATACGCCTTCGCCCCAGCGTTCCCGATCAAGGAGGGTCACCGACCCTCCGGACACGACCAACACGTACGCCGGCGGCTGATCAGCCGTGAAAATCAACTGGGCCGCCTCCAGCACTGTGCGGGCTACGACTCGATTACCGATCAAGAGCGGGGATAGCAGGGTGCCCGATGGGGCGTTCTTCGAGGCAACCACGGTGGATGGATCAGTGGCGAACACTGCCCCAAGAGCAACCAACAGCAGACCCGATGCCGTATCTCGACGCCCGATCACTGGCACCGACACCGCGGTGTCGCCCACCATCATCACGATCTCGGAGTCTTCTGGATCCCATCGAAGCCCCGTGAGGACGGCTGCGTTCAGTTGTTGCTGAGCGGTTACAGCATCCTTCGGATGCGATTCGACGTCGATCGGAGCCTCGTCGACCTCCGCCATGAGCTCAGCACCATCGCCACTGGATCGTTCGACTCCCGTGCCTACCGCATCGGCCCGCAAACGAGAAAATGACACCCCCAGGCCTCGCAGCGATGTTCGAGCCGTTGGTTCGCCTGCCTTTTCCCGCTCATCCCATCTCCGGTACAGGTCGGCGAGACCGTCTCGCAGGCGATACGCGAGGTAGTACTCGCTCAGATAGCCCTGATTCAGAATGCTGGGATAGGTGTCGTCTCCCTGGGCAGCCGTTGCGTGTCGGGTTCGTCGTGTCATCTACTCGTCACCCCTTTGGCACCAAGGCACCGACTACCCGAATCAATGGAGAGGCTGCCGGTTGGTTCTCCTGCACCAAGGCTTTGATCCGGCGTGTGACTCGGTCGATGTCCTCGCGTCGTCGGTTCCGTTGAGCACCAGGCGTCATGGAATCGGCCACAGCACGAGCCTCGATCTGCCACGAGGAAAGCCGCTGCATCGTCTGATTCAGACGATCCTTCACCCGTGCAATTTGGTCCTCCAATTGATCATCAAGATGTGCGACCGCGGCTGGGACAACGGATGGCAGCATCGCCGACAGCGAATCGAGATCGACTGACGCCACTGAATTGACCATGGTCGCCGATACTCCCGCCGTCGTCATTGCGTCAAACATGTCCTCAAAGACCACCATGCCGTCTTCCAGAGTTGCCGCAAGCCAAGCGGCAGCAATCGGCTCACCAAGCGAGTTCGACCACACCCCCGACAGCAGGAGCGTTGGCTGGGCTACCTCGGCAACCAGTGCCGGCGCCTCTCCCCGGCCAGTGCGGTACAGCACCTTGTCGGCAAGCCAATCCAACACCGGATGCTGCGGCCCCAGATGATGAATCTCGGGCCATGCCGTGCCGGAGTCGTCGCTTGTCGCCTTGGCGTTGACCGCGTCGATCAGAGACTTGTTGGCCCGCTGATGGTCGACGGTGAGACGAAGACGTTCCGCGAGGTTGCGCTGACGCAGGTACGACTGCGGAAGTGATTCGAGTCGGCGGAGCAGGTCGGCGGGAGGCACGAAACTGAGCACCGGCCCGTCGGTAGCCCACTCGAGTTCGCCAAGATTGCCGAACACACATTGCAGTCCTGCAGTGAGGAAGTCATCATCCCCACTGAACAAGGAGCGTTCGGCACCGATTGCGGCTGACGGTTCGGCATGAGTGGGAACAGCAGACCCTCCAGCCGACAAGCCCACGAATGCCCATGGATCCCACACAGCTTTTGAAGGAGCGACAGAGTTGAGAGCGGCTTCCTTGTCGGGGTCGCTGCCCTTGCGGAGTACGGCGATGATCTCGTCTTCTTCGGCTTTCTCACTATGAAGGCCCATGATCGAGGCCGCATCACCGAGGGCGATGTGGGCCTCATGTTCTTTCTCGATCAACTTCTTCAGGATCCGGACATCGCTGGCGATCTCGGGGTTCTCGGGCAGGTAGACGAGATATCGGATCTCCGGGGCGTGAATCTGCCCATACCGATCGATTCGTCCGTTTCGTTGAGTGGTAGTGATCAACGACCACGGCAAGTCGGCATGAATCAAGTTGTGGCACTGCTTGTGCAGGTTGACACCCTCGGAGGCGATATCGGACGTGACGAGCACTCTGATTTCCGACGACGCCATGGCGAAGTCTTCGACGATCTGCTGCTGCTCCTCGTCGCTCTTTGAGTTATGAAACGTCACTACTGCTTCCTCGTCCAGGCCGAGCTCGGTCCGCACCGCCTGGGCGATCCAGTCAAGAGTTCCGATCCGTTCGGAGAAGATCACGGCTCGGGTCGCAGATTTGGGGCCGACGCCAATGGTCCGTAATTCATTGACGATCGCCATGAGCTTCGCCGATTTGCCGTCGCGAGCAGCGGCAGACAAGTCCCATAGTTCCTTGAGAGCCGCCTCCTCCGGGGTTGGTGCCGGGGGCATCTTGGCGATCAGCGCCTCGAGGCGCTTCAGAGTGAGTCGGCGTGTCACGGTCTCATTGAGTGCCTCGGGTGACGACAACGCAGCCTTCAAGAGCGTGTAGGGAAACAGTTGGTCGTTCGCGACCGACTTTTCCCCTGCGTCACGACGCTCCTTCGAGATTAACCACTTGGCCGAAAGTGCGGCGAAGATCTGCTCCTCCTCCTTCGAGGGGATCACCGTCACCGTTTGGGGTGGCTTGCGCTCCGCCCACTTGTCGCCGATCACTGCCGCAACATCCGGAGAATGCTTGTGTCGGCGAACAACCAGGTGCGATATGTCGTCTGCAGTGACCTTCGCCGGATCAGGGACTGCGGTGGGGTCGAGCAAAGAGACCAACTCAGCAAATGACTCGGACTTACCGTTATGAGGGGTTGCCGACGAAAGAATCAAGGCGTCAGCATTCGGGGCGAGCACTTGGGCCAACTGGTTGTTCAAAGTCCCGCGGTTGACCAACTTGTGCGATTCATCGATCCACACCACGTCCCATCGCACTTTCTCCAAGTGGTGCCGGTACATACCCGGGTTCTTGATCGTGTCGATCGAGACGATAGCCCTGTTGTAGTAGGTGAACGGGTTACGTCCGGCGGGGATCCGCTGCCGAAGACGCTGGATTCCTTCGGAGTCGAGACGAACGAGCGGGAATCCAAAACGGCACCAGAGTTCGTGCTGCACCTGATCGAGGATGTGACGGGGCACGACTGCCAAGACGCGGTTAGCGCGGCCCCGGCGCTGCAACTCGGTGAGCATGATGCCAACTTCGATGGTCTTGCCAAGCCCGACGGCATCAGCGATGAGCAGCCGGGGCTGCAACTGCTCGGTGGCCTTGCGAAAAGGCTCGCGTTGAAACAGCAGATCGTCGACTAGTGCCCGGTGTCCGACGAGCACATTGGTATTCGACACGGGGACCGGGGTGCGGCGGACCATCGACTCGATCTGGAGTCGAGTCTCAATGCCCCGAGCGGAGGTGTCGACCCGGAACTTCGTCTGCATCGGGTCCTCGGGAACGATCTCGTCGAGGTCGGTGAAGAATGAAGCCCGCTGTCCGCGAACAAGTTCACTGCGCCCTGAGCATCGAACAATGGCTCGTGTTCCCAGTGCCTGCCGTTCGACTTCTTCGACCTGCCATTCCTGGTCTCGAACGATCACTCGTGCGCCTGGCGCGAGCAGGTCGAGAACCCTCGGACTGGTTGGCTTTACTGGCACGTGACTGCCCTCTCCGTTTCGCCTACTTGCAGAAGTAAACTCTTAGCGCAATCAAGAATTGTCACAAAAGAGCTAGACATCTAACCTTCGTTTAACCTACTCGGCACCCATAGGTATTCACTCTAGAACAGCAATACGCCAGTCTCATCACCTGTTGGTAAGTCGCAAAAACTCACAAACCGACCAACAGGGGGCACGAGGCGTGAGGCGGGACGTCTGAGCCGGGTCGGTTACTATCCCAGAAACTCGATGCACAAGCTGCACCAGATCTCGAGCATCGACTACGCCTGACCTGTTGGGATCGGGTTGCGGTCACTTCAATCCTCGTATTCGCCAAAGCGGAAAGGTTTCAGGCTTTCTGCTGACAATTTCTAGACGGTTTAGATGGCCGTCAAGGCCTCATCATCATCTGTTCTAAGCTGCGAGGGTGTCTAACGATGCCGAGGAACTTGAGTTTCGCGAGGCAGTTTTTGCTTGGATCCGAACCCAACAGTTAAGGACCCCATTCTTTACACGTGATGATCTCGCTCAGTTCCCCTTCAAGGGCAGTACATACAGATTGATCGGACCGCAGACGGGCATTTGGAAAATTGCAGCTCTGAGCGACTCAGCAATCGCGATTTCAACTGCGTATGTCGAGGACGGCAAGCCAAGACCATACGAGGATGGCGAAGGTCCCGATGGGATGCAGCGCTATAAGTGGCGTGGTACTGATCCGAACCAAAGTGATAACCGCGCGCTCCGTCGCGCCATGGAAAGAGGTCTTCCCCTCATTTGGCTTGTTGGCATTGGATTTGTACCGGGAACAAGAACGCAATTGTTCGATGTTCGATTCCCTGTTTACCTCGTCGGCGAAGAACCATCGCTGTACCAATTCGTTGTGGCACTTGAGATTGGGCAACAAGTAGTTTCACAGGAACAATCACCAGGCGCGATTGAGATAGTGAAGCGGTACAACGAGCGAATTGTGAAGACTCGCTACCACCAACCAATCTTTCGAGCTCGAGTCATTCATGCATACGAAGAACGCTGTGCAGTCTGTCGACTGCCGTTCACTGAACTACTTGATGCTGCACATATCAAGCCGGACTCCCAAGGTGGTTCCGCCAACATCAGCAACGGGCTTTCGCTCTGCAAGATTCACCATGGCGCTTACGACTCAAACATCATTGGCATCTCGCCCGACTACCAGATTCATGTCAAGGAATCGGTCCTTGAGACATTTGACGGCCCGACCCTTCAACACTCAATCAAGGAGATGAACGGCGAAAAGCTTCGGCAGATTCCGTCGACGAAGTCCCATCAGCCAGACCGCAATCTTCTCGAGGAGCGGTTTGAGATTTTCCGCCACGCTTCATAACTGCGAGGAACCGACCAAGAAAACCTCGCAGACTGTCGCTCTCTACCCGCGTTTCATTGCGGTGGCGTATACCCAACGCTTCACCGCTCGGGGCAACAACGCACTCCCCCACACCAGCCCCTTGTACAGCGCACCCGGCACACTGATAGCCCGGCCCTTGGCGCAGTCCGCCAAACCGTCGGCCGCCACCTTCTCGGCGGTCAACCAGGCGAACACCGGGAACCCGCGCTGCAATCCTTCGGTGTTGCTCACACTTTGGAACTCGGTGCGCGTCAACCCCGGACACAACGCCGTCACGTGCACGCCGGCCCGTTTGGCCTCCTCGTGCACCGCCTCGCTGAAGCTGGTGACGAACGCCTTCGTGGCCGCGTACACCGCCAACCGCGGTCCGGCCTGAAAACCCGCCACGCTCGACACGTTCAGAATCCACCCGCGCCGACGCTCCACCATCACATTCATGGCCGCGTGCGACAACCGAACCAGTGCCCTCACATTGAGCGAAATCTCTTCATCAAGTCGGGTCGGGTCGATCTGCTCGAAGTACCCCGACGAACCGAACCCGGCATTGTTCACCACCAGATCGATGGGACGCGCCACGTCGACGATGCGCGCGCACACCGCTTCCAATCCCTCGCGGGTGGTCAGGTCGGCGGCCAGCACCTCGAAACCCGGATACAGACGGGCCAACTCGGCCAGACGATCACCGCGACGCGCCACCAACACCGTGGGCACACCGGCGCGACCCAAACAGTGGGCCATGGCCTCGCCGATACCCGACGAGGCTCCGGTGATCAGCGCGGTTCGAAACGGATACACGTGAAAAACTCTATTTGAGAAACACGCGCATTGCGAAGGATACAACAAGTCAAAGCAGGACAGCGCCGTCATACCCGACGCCTCAATAACTTCGAGGACGAACCGGTCTCCTTGGTGGGAACTGCCAACCCAGGCTTCCGTGGAACGAGCGCCCATAAGGGCGCCTGTCGTCGAAGAGCCATTGGTGCTCCTTCTGAAACTCCTTACAAGAGTCGTTGCTCACAACCATCGCACCACGGTTGTTGCATTCATGAGGATCAGGGAATCAGCCTTGCCGACTACATGAGACGTTGAGCGTGATCGAGGGCCAACGGGCCTACGACCGAAGCCTGAGAGTTGGGCCCGAAGAGCCAGGCTCGTATGCCATTCACAGCGAGGATCACGACCGGATTGATTTCCTGGCCCACTCGGTCCTTATGCAATTTGTTGAGAGCATCGCGACTGGGGGCTTCAGTTCCGTTCCATTTGGTGACTCCGACTTCGAGCGCAAGATCTCCCACGTCGTAGCCCGAGAAGACCTTCAGGGTTTCGGCGTTCGCCGGACAAGCAGTCGGCCTTACCCAAGTAATCGCCCGGCGTGCCTCGAATTCGAAAGTCATCCTGTCCCCGTTACAAAGGCACGATTTGGCGACGTACAATACTTTGTTGAAGTTTCCGAGCCTGCCCCTTCCGAAATCACGGGGGACGACAAAAATCAATCATGAAAGTCAGACTGTTAGAGACCACTGATTTGTTAACAGTGTGGGCTGTTCCGAATTCGGCAGCTTTGACCGAGGCAACTGGCGGGGCATTACAATTCGCCCAAAACAATTGGCCAGCGCGGAATCGAGATCGCAGCGAAGCTAGGTACTACTCAAGACAGAGCGGACACGCATCCCACATCACATCACACCTGGCACTTTTTCAATCTCAGAGACGAAAGGAACAGACATGACAACTCAGATCGTGCTTGGAAATGGCTACGGACTTGCGCTTGCAACGGACTCAGCAGTCACTGTTGCTGGACGTCGGACTTATGAGACGAGTGAAAAGCTGATACTTCTTGGCGATGCACATCCCGTGGCTGTTCTGGTCAGCGGCTCAGTCACTCAGTTTTCGCTACCAATTCAGGTCTTGTTGAGAGAGTGGTCCAAGACTCTGGAAAGTGGCCAACTCCGCAAGGTGGCCGACTACCGAGAGAGTTTCATTTCATGGTTGAGGGACAATATCGATGAATTCCCTGAAGCAGAACGTCGGTTGATAGACACCTTCTGGTCAGTTGACGTCTACTTGCATGGATGTTGGCGGGACTCATCAGGGTCGGATGATTACCCGACTATTGCCGAGAAAACTGAAGCCACCTTTGAATACTTGAGGTATTGGATCGATCGCCACGAGGGTTACGACAAATTGGACAGGCTTTCCGAAATCGGTGGAGAGGCGGGTTGCGCCAAGTTGATCGACGAACTTTGGTCACCGCGAGAGGATTACTGGGTGGGTCTTGACTCCCGAATCAACTATTGGTTTGACGACGTTGATTCGTCCGCTCTTGGCGAAATCAAGGGGCTTCTCAAACGCCTACTTGTCCTACGCGCGAGCACTTGGGAATTGTTCGGTGATACGAGCAATGTTGTCTTCGCAGGGTTCGGGTCAAAGGAAATGGTTCCCGCTGTTGCTTCAGTCCGGCTCATGGGCGGTTTCAAGAGCTGGATATCCAGCAGTTCGAGCATTCCCAACTCAGCGAGCAAGATCGGAGTCGGATATTTCCTGTTCGAGCGATACGGTCAAACCGACTACATCGACAACATCCTTCTCGGCTATCGATCGGAACTCATCGAGTCTGCGGTCGGAGTTCTCCAAGAAGCTGGAGCAAAAGTCCCAAGTGACTCCGAAGATCCCCAGCTTTCTGAAGGGGGCCGAGAGTTCGTTCAGGATGTGTCTGAGCAACTCTGGTCCGCAGTAACCAAAGGTGCGGAAGAGCAGATGCTCAAGCCACTCCGTCGCGCGATCAGCGCGATGCCTCTGCGTTCGCTTGCCGACGCGGCCCGGTCACTCGTGGGTGTTCAAGCCCTCGGCAAAGCAATCTCAGCTGAATTGCAGACGACGGGAGGCCGAATAGAAGTTGCGCTCGTGTCGCGGGCCGATGGAGTTCGAGTCATTTCGGAGTGAATCTGGCCGAACGAATATTCGTCGACTAGCGAATTGAGGGAGAAGTCAACAGGGCGCTTCCTCTAGCGCCTTTTCATTGCCGTGGCGTACACCCAGCGTTTCACCGCTCGCGGCAACAACGCACTCCCCCACACCAGCCCCTTGTACAGCGCACCCGGCACACTGATAGCCCGGCCCTTAGCGCAGTCCGCCAATCCGTCGGCCGCCACCTTCTCGGCGGTCAACC
>Ga0194123_10006022_pt1 | contig 12720 bp, 13 predicted proteins | sample TA2MahsurfametaG_5_FD_155479 | JGI IMG/M metagenome (GOLD analysis project Ga0194123, IMG submission 155479) | Freshwater microbial communities from Lake Tanganyika, Tanzania - TA2015023 Mahale A surface | ecosystem: Environmental > Aquatic > Freshwater > Lake | place: Tanzania: Lake Tanganyika... | reverse complement strand
CCTACACCGGTGCGTTCGACCCCATCCGCCAGGTGTTCGCCGCCACGGTGGAGGCCAAGGCCCGGGGCTACCAGGTGGGCCAGTTCAGCTTCAACGTGAAGGGGGGCCGCTGCGAGGCCTGCGGCGGGCAGGGGGTGAACGTGATTGAGATGAACTTCCTGCCGGATGTCTACGTGCAGTGCGATGTCTGCAAGGGCGCCCGCTACAACCGCGAGACGTTGCAGGTGAAATACAAGGGCTTCACCATCGCCGACGTGCTGGAGATGACGGTGGAGCAGGCCTGTGAGGTGTTCTCCGCCATTCCCCAGGCGGCGGATCGGCTGCGAACCCTGGTGGATGTGGGCCTCGGCTACGTGAAGTTGGGCCAGCCGGCCCCCACCCTCTCCGGCGGTGAGGCGCAGCGGGTGAAGCTGGCCACCGAACTCTCCAAGCGCGCCACCGGCAAGACCCTTTACCTGATCGACGAGCCCACCACGGGTCTGAGCTTCTACGACGTGCACAAGCTAATGGATGTGATCCAGCGGCTGGTGGACAAGGGCAACTCGGTGCTCGTAATCGAGCATAACCTCGACGTGATCCGCTGTTCCGACTGGATCATCGATCTTGGTCCGGAAGGGGGCGATAAGGGTGGGCAGATCGTGGTGACTGGAACGCCTGAAGAAGTGGTTACTCATCCTACGTCTTATACTTCTCGTTATTTGAAGCAGGTGTTGGACCAGCATCCTTCAAAACTTGTTGCAGCTTGATGAGATCTACTACATGAATGAAGTTTTCTCAGGGGTGTATTTCCGTTGACGCTGCATTCTTCTGGATCTGCCTTGACGCGTTGTCTGGAGGAGGAAGCTGCTGCTATTCAGTCTGCGGCGCGCAGGTTGCCGTCTGATCAGGTGGAAGCAGCGCTCCAGCAGCTTGATCTGTGTTCGGTCAAGCGGGCCAAGCTGGTGATCACGGGTGTGGGCAAGAGCGGGATTGTGGCGCGCAAGATCGCGGCCACATTCTCCTCGATCGGGTTGATGGCGATCTATCTCAACCCTCTGGATGCTCTTCACGGCGATCTGGGTGTTGTGTCGCCAGACGACTTAGCTTTATTGCTTTCCTATAGCGGTGAGACGGAGGAGCTGCTGCAGATTCTTCCGCATCTTAAGCGGCGGGGTATGGGGTGCATCGCTCTGGTGGGGCGTGTGAATTCCAGCCTGGCCCGCGGCTGCGATGTTGTCCTCGATGGATCCGTCGACCGTGAGGCTTGCCCGCTTAACCTGGCTCCAACCGCCAGCACGGCGGTTGCGATGGCGATCGGCGATGCCCTAGCGGCGGTCTGGATGGAGCGTCGTGGTGTATCACCAGAAGATTTCGCACTCAATCATCCAGCAGGATCACTAGGGCGAAAGCTGACCCTTACGGCTGCTGACTTGATGGTGCCGGTGAACCGAATCATGCCACTGCACCCAACAGCATCTCTGCCTGAGGTGATCGCCCATCTCACTGTCGACGGTGTTGGAGCCTGTTGGATTGCGCGGCCAGAACACCCTGATCGTATCTATGGCTTGGTTACCGATGGAGACCTGCGACGTGCTTTGCAAAGCCATGGGGTTGAGCATTGGAGTGTTCTCACGGCATTTGATCTGATGACGTTGGATCCAATCACCGTGCTTGAACAGACACTCGCTATCCAGGCGATCGAGCTGATGGAACGAAATCGGCGTAAGGCAATTGCTGTGTTGCCGGTGGTTGATGAGGAAGATCGGATGCAGGGATTGTTGAGGTTGCATGACTTAGTTCAGGCGGGGTTGGCCTGATGCAACAACTAAATTGGTTGTTTCTGCGCCGCCGACTGGCTGCAATAAAGATTGTCGTCCTTGATGTGGATGGAGTTCTTACAGATGGAGGGCTTTGGCACGGTCCGCATGCCGAGCTGATCAAGCGATTTGATGTGCGTGATGGCCTGGGGATAAAGTTAATGCAACAAGCAGGTCTAGAGGTGGCTTTTCTCAGCGGTGGGCTTGGCGGTGCTACTGAGATACGTGCTCAACAACTGGGAATTCGCCATTGCCTTGTAGGTGTCAAGGACAAACGAGCCGCTCTGTCACGCCTTCTTCAGCAGATGGGATTTCAATCTGTTGATCTAGTCTTCGTTGGCGATGATTTGAATGATTTAGCGACTTGTGAAGTTGCGGGTCTTTTGATAGCTACTGCTGATGCGGCTGAGCCGCTCCGCCGTCGAGCGGGTGCGGTGCTAAGCCGGCCTGGAGGTAATGGCGCGGTCCGAGAGCTGGCGGAACGATTACTGAAAGCTCGTGGTCTGTGGGGAGAGATTTGTCAACAAGGCTGGAATGATCGGAACGAATAACTTAAATAGCTGCGAAAACCAAACGCCATTCAGATCCATAATTATTGCATTGAATCAAGAAGTACTTGCCTTGGGGTGGTAAGGCTACATTTCTACGAAGCCTATGCAATTGTTAGCATAAAATTTACCTGCAAGTTGAAGTGAATTGGTAACAAGTTCAAGCGGGCTCAAAAAATCAATCCAGCCCATATCTCAAGATGTGTGATATGTGTGAACGAACCCATCTGTCGGTTTGCTTCATGGGTTCAGACAAGTTTAGTCCATCGAATGAGAATTTGCTTCTAATCGCCAGGCCATGATGTTGGGAAGGAGAGAGACAAAAACATTTGTCGCTAAAGGCTCCTTGACAGCGCTCGATTGGAACATTGTGTATGAAAGTGTCCTTTAATTCAGATACAGTGCAAAACAAGGCGAAGTGCTTGTTTGTCCGGAGTGCTTCTTGCCAGAACATCATCGCCCAAGTTGTGAGTGGCAGTATAGATGTGTGCGCATTTTTGCCATTAGGAAGAAGTTTTGCGGCTGGAGTGCAAGATATATTGACTATAACAATATCTTGTGCAATTCTGAATAACTCTGGGACTACTAACGCTGAATCGTAATAGTCCAGATGTTCTAGGACGTCAAAGGAAAGTACTGCGTTAAAGCTGCTTGACGGAGCCATGATCAGCTTATTTAGCTCAAAAACAAAATTTCTTCTTGTTTGCACGGCTCGTACCCAGTAATTTCACATGGAACTGGCAAATGTGCTCTTATCGCTCTATACCCAGGATGAAGCTCTTGGTCTTCAACGCCCACGCCGCAGCCAAAATCAAATACCCTTCTTGCACTGTAATTGGCTAGGAGTGATCCTGTAAAATCTGCGTATGGAATAGTCGAGTGCCCCTTGAATTTGCCTGCATTACCCAACAACGAATGTTGCGCAAGTAAATAATCGTGGAAAGGGCCTGGCACGAGCTGATGTTAAATTCTCTTTCTACAAGTGTGCGGGATGAAGTTTTAGGTGCAGTCCCGTCTGTTGGCTGCAAATAACCTAGCTTGTTCCAGCTGCTCCAGAGTGTCAACTGAGATTGGTTCGTCCTGAACCGGGAAAGTGTCAATCTGGATCCCGGCTTCGATCAGGCGCAGCTGTTCGAGCTTCTCGGTCTTCTCAAGCAGGGATTGTGGCATCAGGTTCCAGTGCAACAACACGTCTGCCCGGTAGCCGTAGATGCCAACATGTCCCCAATAGGTTATGTGGGTGTGCCAGTCGGCCGGGTCTACGCCGCGCACATGGGGGATGGCAGAGCGGGAGAAGTAGAGGGCTCGGCCATCGGCGTTCAAGAGAGTCTTCACAACGTTTGGATTGTGCAACTTGTCTGCGCTCAGTCGGTACACGGGTGTGAGCACCTCGGGGGTCGGCGTGCGGCGTGCGAATTCGTTGGCCATCTCATCGATTACGCCCGGATCGATAAAGGGCTGATCGCCTTGCACGTTGATGATCAAGGTGTCTTTGGTGCTTACGCCTACAATGGCTATCAATTTATCAGCAACGGAGGCGAGGCGCTCGCTGCCGGATTCACAGCTGGGGCTGGTGAGAAGGGCTGCAAAACCCCAGCTGCCGGCGCGATCGATCAGATCCTGGCTGTCGGTGCAGAGTACCACAGCTACAGGTGCGCTGGCACGGGCGCAGCACTCCAGCACCCGCTGCAGCATCGGCCTTCCATCCACATCGGCCAACACCTTGCCGGGTAGTCGGCTGGATTCAAGCCGTGCGGGAACGGCAACAACGCAGTGCATCACTCAAACAAGCGGAAGGCCTGATCGCGGGCCACGAACCATTCGGCTGCAAGCGCAGCGCCCATGGTGCGTTGCGCCTTGAACCACGGTCCCCCGAGGGTCCAGTGGAGCAGCGGGGCGGCCTCCGCCTTGGAGGGGTCCTGCACAGCCACTAGGTGGTTCCAGCCCTCGGGCACGGCGCCGATCTCGTGATCACCGTCGAGCCAGTGGAAGCGGTGGAGCTCCAGGCCCGTGGCTGTGTTCACATAGTTGGGTGTGAGGGCGGTGCAGCGACTGCAGTTGAGCAGCATCAGCGAGCTCCAGTTCTTTTTGGGGTAGGCGCTCTGCACCTCTCCGAGGAACTTCACGGTTTCACCGGGAACGTGATCATGCTGGACGCACTGCACGGCGAACTGCTCATCTCGCAGTGCCCAGAGATCGGCGATGTCGCCGCGGGCGAGCATGTCGCAGTCCATGAAGAGGGCCCAGCCCTTGTAGCCCATCAAATAGGGCACCAGGAAGCGGGTGAAAGAGAATGCGGTGCTCTGTTTTGGATCCCGAGGCCGCCAGTAAATGCCCTGGATTTCCAGCTGTGGTGTGTGTAGGGGAGTGATCGCCAGCGGTGTACTGCTGTGTTGGTAGAGGCTGTCGATTAGGACGTTGGTGGCAGCCCGTTCGCGGGGGTCGACACCGATAAAGATAGGGATTGCCTGAATCATTGGGCCGGAATTACGATGTGATACTGAGGTCGTTCGAGTTGTCGCAGTTAATGGCGAAATTCTTAAAAGCGTGGGCGAATGACCCTCTTCTCATACCGAGAGCAAATGCCATGGGCTATGGAAGCTAAACCATGATTAAACCGTACTGTACCAATAGGGAATTGAGCTTGGCGGCAAAGGTTTACGTCAGACTTTCTGAGAATTTCTTTCGCGAATATGCGAGAATCAACTTGTGTGCTTGGATCTTACCATGAGTTTTCGCCTGATCGCTGGACCCTGCGTGATCGAAAATCGCGATTTAGTTCTACGAACCGCTGAGCAAGTTAGCACCTTTTGCCAGAAGTTGGGAATTGACTACACCTTCAAGGCCAGCTTTGACAAGGCTAACAGGAGCTCCGGTAAATCTTTCCGCGGTCCGGGCCCTGAAGAGGGGCTGGCGATTCTGGCGGAAGTCCGTGAACGTTTTGGTGTGCCAGTTCTTACCGATATCCACGAGAGCCATCAGGCTTTGATTGCAGCCCAGGTAGTTGATGTGTTGCAGATACCGGCTTTCCTCTGTCGGCAGACTGACCTTTTGGAGGCCGCTGCCAGGGCTGTCAGTGGTACAACTAAGGTTGTCAATGTTAAAAAAGGTCAGTTTCTGGCACCGTGGGACATGTCTCAGGTTGTTCGCAAATTAGTTGAATGCGGCTTGAATCCTAATAGTGGCCGTATCTGGCTAACCGAGCGAGGCACCAGCTTCGGTTACAATACATTGGTAGTCGATTATCGAAGTCTTCCCCAGCTACAAGAACTTGGCTGCCCGGTAATTTTTGATGCAACACATTCTGTACAACAGCCAGGCGGTTTAGGTACTACTTCCGGTGGTCAGCGCGAATTCGTGGCTCCATTGGCTAGGGCCGCAGTTGCAGTAGGTGTTGATGGCTTGTTTATGGAAGTTCATCCCGATCCAACACAAGCACTTAGTGATGGACCCAATATGCTGCCAATCAGCCGACTCGAGGGATTGCTTCAGCAATTGCTTCGCATAAGGGAGGCACTTTTGCAGTAACCCCGTGCCAGTGGTGCCACATAATCTGTGAATAACCCTGCATTTGTCTCTACAACACTTATAACTAATGTTATTACGTTTTCCATGGCTTAACTCCTTTGGCCTATTGTATATCTTTATAAGCTGCATCTAATTGGTAAGAGCCCTGATCTCAGGATATAACTTCTTATGAGCACTTCAGTTTATTTCTGCAGATTAAAGTAAGCATTTATAAGCTGTTTGTGCATACTTAACTTGAGCGAGCTCTTATTCGCCAACTAGTTTGGCCACAGCATACCCTTAGCCTGAAAGCCGTTCGCACTTAACATTACATGACCAGAAAGTGCTGCAAAACTCACTAATTGGTAACGTTTACAGTAATTTAGTCCATGAGGTCCTGAAATCGAGACCCACTAAACCTCAGCTGATGAACGATAGACAGGCTTTTGCTGTAGGATAGCAGAACGGCAATGATTGGTTGGTGTCATGTGTGGACTGTTCTACGTTTATGCTCGGAATCAATCACTGGCAAGGCAAGCTTGTCAAGAAATCTCAACCGAGTTTATAGCTCCACGCGGGCCGAGCCACAGATTAGAGTTTATTTCTTCAAGAGAATACATATGTCAGTCCGTACTCTCAATTCAGACCATGGCAGGAGTCCCTGCTCAACAAGGCATGTTAGGATCAAGTCAATTTATACTATATAACGGAGAAATATATAGCTTCGGCAAAAAGATAAAAGGAGATTCCGATACGGACAAGCTATATTACAGCTTCCTTGATGGAACCTTGGAAGAAACCCTTGTTGAGTGTGACGGTATGTACGCACTTGTTGCGTTGTCCGGCAATACCGACCAACGAAATTGCTCCGCCTATCGAGATCCAATCGGTGAAAAGCATGTCTACTATCTTTTCGACAACCAGTACTTTGCTATTGCTTCGACCCCTGGTGCTCTTGTAGAGCTCTCGCGCCGTCTAGGAATACTGAGATATAACGAAGAAGCTCTTCTGGACTACTTTGATAGGAGACACTTCATTTCCTCGAGTAACACCCTTTTTGAAGGCATACGGCAAATACCAGCTGGTGGGAGTATTAAGTTCAATAGCGATCAATGGACCTGCTTAGAGATCCAACCTGAGATACCTCTTCACTTACGATACTTCGACAAGGATCTATACAGTGTTTTAAGCCGTATGAGCCTCGTTGAATATTCAGAAGTGCTAGAAGCTGAGCTAAGCGATTGCTTGAAAAATATGCAGTCAACGTGTATAGATGAAGAAACCGGGCTGACTGTTAGCGGAGGAATAGATTCGACTATCGTCGCAGCACTCCTCTCTTTTTGTGCTGATACTGTCCCTGATACTTTCTCATGCTCATTCGGTGATAAGGACCCAATTGCTAAGCTTGCCCCTAGATTAGCAGCTAAAATAGGTTCAATATCGCACCATGAAGTTGCTATTAATCTAGACTCGTATGTGTCATCCCTGAAGAGATGTATTAGGATACTGGGTGCACCAGTTCACTCACATTCACTTCCCTCATCTCGAATTCTTGCCCAGCATCTTGCTTGTTCGGGCAAGAAGGTCTTGTACGGCGGGGAGGGGGCGGACGAGCTTTTCCTTGGATATAGTACTTATAATCTTATTAATACTAATCGGGAAAATCTATATCAACCCCAGTCTGCATACAGTGCTAAAGTTATTAATGGCATCAGTCAGGCTCCTCATGATGACTCAGAAATAAGCAATAGGCTCAATGCCATGCTGAAATCTTCAGTTGATATGTTTATTGAGTCAGGAATGAGCGTCCCCCATGCAATTATAAAAGCGAACGCCATACTCGATTTCTCAGAACAATTACCAATGGTTGGTTTAACTGCAACTGATACAGTAGTTTCAGACTGTGGTGTAGAGGCAAGAACACCATTTACGCGATCGAAGATTGTTAAGTTTGGACTTAGTAGCCCTTATAAACATTTAGTTCACAATCAACTAACTGGAAAGCCCATTATGAAAAGTGGACTTGATCTACTTTTTCGCAAGGTCACAGGAAATGTTCCAGGAAATAAATCTGGATTTTCTGGCTATCCTAATGAAACAGCAGTTTTTCTAAATGAAGTACATACGTGGAAAGTTTTTGAACAATACCCATCATTAAAAAATATATTTGGCAAAAATAGAGATACTGATTGGAAAATAATTAATACAGAATGGTTTCTTAGGGAGTGGAGTTTTGGTTAATAGGATCCATGACATATTCTAAAATTTCCTGTGTAACATATGTTGAACGCTGGATTCTTTTTGGTGGACCCTTGGCGGTATCAAGCCTTGGATTTTATTTGTCAATAAATAATATTTATGGCCGAGCCGCCTTGCTGTTATAGTTATTGTTGAGGCATCACCGCATAGTATCATGTTCTTATGACAAAATAAAGCAGCCTCTATACACTCTATGTCGGAGATATGAAACCCATACATCTTACTCAGCTCGTTTAGATGTGACATACATGTAAGCTTTAGTGAGGGATGAGGATGGTAGTATACTTTCTTCTTGTATCTACGAGAAAGACGATGAGCATCGTTTATTAGCATTGCAAGAACACCCTCAGTCAAATCATCCTTGGTTCCTATCAATATTATCGAGTTTCTGCATAGACTGCTCCCTTGAAGCTTCGCAAAATGGGTTTTCTTAAGTAGATCTCGAATGTCTCTATCACTTAACAGCACTAATTCAATACCAGTTATATCGCAATTATCAAGAGTTGAATAGTATTTGCTAGCCTTTTGAATACAGTCTTTCAAAAATGGCGGAACTGCAAAAAAATGATGTTCATCATGAATGTCGGCGGCTACAAGATCATGCCAACCTAACGTTGATAATGAACCAGCTAACTGCTTACGAGGAAATAAGCAGCCTTCCTCTAAAAACATTAATTCGCATGGCCGTATACTTGATAATACTAGCTGCATCATTGGATCTCTTGTATGAGGCAAAAAAAGTAATCTTGTGAATCCGCTGTATTCGCGTAGATAAAGAGCTAGTTCACGTACTGGTCTCCATGAATGAACCCTTCTACTTTGATAGATGTAAGGTAGACTAAAAAATCTATCAAGATTACAACTCCGAAAACCGAAAGATCCAACTAAGGAGTGAAACCCCCGAGCTGTCAGGAACCTTATGTCTGAAGTCGACCACTCATGACGATTGATAATTACCAAAGAGAGAATGAACGTCCTCCAGTTATGGACGAAGAAGGTAGCTTGAATCACCTAAGCTCTAAATATATCGGTAATATTCATGCCGTAAGCTCTACAGTATGGATACATAGAGGATGAGTTCTGTATATTGTCGTTCCCAAGAGTTATGCACCAGACTGGCTCTGTTGTCATAATCTGTGCGTAGTTTTTGTTTAGGTCCTGTTGATCATGTGATTTTTCCCAGACCGTCTTTAGAGGGCTATTAGAGCAGTGTTTCTCATATCTAGCAATAAATGGGGGTTCAGGCCACATCTTTGGGATTAGAGTGCCCTTCTCTATATCAAATTCGAGCCCGTGTGGAAACGCGTACGTTACATCCAGAAGAGAGTCGGTTTGTAGTCTTATACAAGAGCTAAGTAGCGCACAATAGCGTGGATGAAGAATGTCATCAGAATCTATTCTGCATGTCACAATTGCTGCAGTCTGCATATGATTTCTGTAAAATGATATGTAATCTTGCATAATATTCACCAATAATACGCGCCTATAGAAATCATCATGAGCCCCAGGGGTCCGCTCTACCTCAATATAATTTATAAATATTCCATTGGTTAGCAGCTCATAGCGTGGAAGTCCAAGTAACTGCCGGTCACCTTTAGCTAGGAATACAAGCCATTGAATACTACTAAAAGTAACTAGCATATGTTTCAACGAACGTCGAAGTCCACAGCGCCACACCAGTAATCTTTTCCTTAGCCATGACGATCTCTGTAGCTGGGATAGATTAATCGATCTCTCAAATGGCAACGAGAACGCTGTGGATCCGAACAGTGGTACCTTTGTCTGATCACTATATGTGCTGGCTGCAAATACTCTTGTGTTTGGAATACGTAATTCTGGACTATTAAATAGCATTGATAATCACCTCGACTCTGCGCTTAATTTCGCAGTAAAAAATATTCTTCTCAGCTTCGGTCTGCAGAGTCATGAGTGGGGGACTATTGGGCCTATCGGCACTCTTTGCCAGCTCATATTCTAGGGTATTCAACAAGGTTCGAGCATTGCATGTTCCAAACTGACTACATGGGACATAATCTTCACTGACGGATAGCATCAGTATGTTGACTAAGCTTGTTAAAACTTCATGGTCTTTAATATATGTTGACAAGATTGTTTTCGCAACCCTTGCGTGAGTATTTAGCTGCATCTGTCGTGATACCCTGTCTCTTGTAATTCCATTCGGATTTTTGGTATAAAAAACTAGCGGTTTGGGTATATTTGAAACCTCAACTCTCCCAAGCAGCTTTGAGTAAAATTCATAATCCAGCCCTGCGCGGATTGTCTCATCGAATCGAAGCTGCTCGTCCTTTTGCAGAATGTCACTACGTATTGATAATGAAGAGAAAAGTATGTAGGGGAAGAACAAGAAATATGCTCTAATCTCAGACGAGGTTAACGGATATTCAGCCAATTCAATTGTCTTTAGTGCTCTGTCACCTGTGTAATACCATGAGCCTACGCAGGTCTGCTCAAACTCTGAAATGTATCTATTGGTTTCACTCGATCTACCTGGCAATACCCAGTCATCACTATCTATGAAAGAAATAATCTTTCCATTTGCCACTTCTATAAGCGAATTCATTGCGTGGCTTTTGCCTTTGTTTTCGGATGAAACTATAAAGTAGAGATTATCGCCTGAGCCTTTTTCAAGTTCTTTATATTGGTCTATTTCTTCGGAATTGCTTGCAACCCCATCAACCCAGACCAGGTGTTCGTATCTAATCCCACTCTTAATGTGATCTGCTTGGATGGACCGGATGCACCTCTTAATATCACTAAATGAACCTTTATGTGACGTGAGATAAGAAATCATATTGCCTCGTAATTTTATCTCCAGGAATCCTGCGTAAGAAGCTGATCTGACTCTAGCCTAGCTGCTTCACTTAATCTTTCATTCCACTCTAGTTCCGAAATAATTTCGCAACTGTCATCTACGAGACCTCTTGCGAGCGAATCTAGGAGAACGCCACCCTTATGTGCATTTTCTAACTTGCGTTGACCACGAATTGCTACTGCATGAGCCATTTTAGGGTTGTCTAGTACCTCTTGAATCTTCTCTATTGCTTTGTCCGGAGACGAAAATGTAATGTAGTCAATGTCCCTCTCAAGAAGAATTGCATCATCGCTTTCTGCGCAGGGTCGTTCCGTGATCAAGCAACCACCTGATGCCACGACCTCATGAAACCTATAGTTTATATCCATATTTAATGGAACATTAATTGTAGCAATGTAGCGATTGTATAGCCTGAAAGACATTATCCTGTGAGTAGTTATAACATCGAGAGGGACGCCTGAATCTTTGATAAGCTTTATAACTTCATTGCGTTTTTTGTGTCGGGAGCTGACCGAACCGCAAAACAGCACACGACGCACTTTGTTCTGCGATGGCTCAATAAATATTTGATCATGAAGGTAATATGGTAACAGCGTTGTCGCGAATCCTAGTCGCCTGAAGATGTGGCCGTGGTGAACCGTTTGCTTAAGCGCGACCTTGCTAATCTGCTCTGACCTGAGCCATGCTGCCAGATCCGTAATAGGACGTTTGCCATGGTGGGTGTCCCCAATCACCGCCAAAACCGGTATATTTTTTGGAAACTTGTGCGGGCGAAACTGCAATAGTGAGAAGCAGTCTACAAATACTATAATCGCTTTTATATCAAAACCGTGTCTTCTTATTCTCTTGCACAGCATTGAGATGTCTGGAGTGTGGTCTGTAGCGAAAAGCCTATCATTGGGATCTTCCCGCAGTCGTGGTCCAGCATGTGCGAAGCGCCCAGGGTCCAGCCATTTTAGATGTAGTGCTGCCGACAGTCCAACTACAAGATGAGTCATCTGATCAAAAAATTCAGTTATTTTCTCTGGCAAGTCTTATACGAGCTTTGATGTTCTGTTTTTTAATCGCATAAGAGCTTTTGCTGTCAGCCATGAATTGTACCATTGTCCCAACAGTTTAGGCGATAGTTCTTGTCCTCTCCGTATTATAAGTCCTTTCCTTTCGATCCCTTTTCATGTTAGTGAAGAGAGTCCCTTTGTCGGTCCAGTCCTTATGAGAGGTCGTGGTTGTGGTCATGCTGCAGCTGCCTGTTGTGCTGCCTCCAGGGGCGTAAGCCCCTGGAGGGCCGAATGTGGCCTGAAAGTGTTGTACTCCCATCGCCAATGATCGGCCAGGATCTGCGCCTCTAGGGCTGTGGTGAACAGCTCACTGATGAGGAACTCATCCCGGAAGCGGCCGTTGTGACGTGACCCCTTTTGCTGGTCCAGTTTTTCTGAGAGCTGCTGGCTAGTCAGGCCGCTTCCCATTGCAGGATCACCTCCAGGGGCGTACGCCCCTGGAGCGCCGAGTGCGGTCTGTAGGTGTTGTACTCAATTCGGTGCTGCTCGGCGAATAGCTTGGCTTCCTACACCGAGGTGAACTGACGTGACCCCCTTCGTCGGTCCAGGCCTTATGAGAGTGGGTGGATGTAGTCATGCGGCAACTCCCTGTTGAGCTGCCTCCAGGGGCGTACGCCCCTGGAGGGCCGAGTGCGGCCTGAGTGAGTTGTACTCCCAGCGCCAACGATCAGCCAGGATCTGCGCTTCCGGAGCGGTGGTGAACAGCTCGGTGTTGAGGA
>Ga0194123_10006014_pt1 | contig 12736 bp, 15 predicted proteins | sample TA2MahsurfametaG_5_FD_155479 | JGI IMG/M metagenome (GOLD analysis project Ga0194123, IMG submission 155479) | Freshwater microbial communities from Lake Tanganyika, Tanzania - TA2015023 Mahale A surface | ecosystem: Environmental > Aquatic > Freshwater > Lake | place: Tanzania: Lake Tanganyika... | reverse complement strand
AATAAAAGAGCATGGTACTCTAGCAATTGAATTAGAACTTATGTAAAGCTTTCAAAATGCATAAATTCACTGGCGGAATATTCTTAAAATTTTTAATTGTTGTTAATTCCCATTTCTTATCACTTTTTTTATCAATTAGCATTTTCACATATGAATTTTTTATATGTGGCATTTTATTCTCAAAATATATGATATTTTTTATCGATAAATTATAGTATTTATCAAATATCATATCAATATCTTGCAAAACAAATTCCTTGTGTGGCAAACTAGAAATAATATTCTCGTACAATAGCTCAAACCTATGGCTCAAAAAATCTCCCTCAATATAAGTGCATCGATCCCCGTATTTTTCTTTAGCGATTTCCAGCAAGTATTTATTACTATCAATCACATCAATTTTTGCACTGGGCTCCAATTTTTTCACTAAACTCTCCAGAACTGTGCAATTCCCTACTCCAATCAAGAGTGTTTTACCCTTTTTATCCACGTAATTTGTGATCCCATTGGATATTTTTTTTGTAAGTGGCCACAAGTATTTGTCATTCTCCATCTTCCTGATCACTTTGAATAAATAAATGTATTTATTGTATAGAATATATCCAAATAATGCGAAAGTTATGATGAAAATACTAGCTATAATTGCAGCAATTATTATTGTCAATAAAAAAAATTTATTCATATCGATATGGCGAAAAAATATTCCGCTATCAACCGAGCCGCCCAGATTGGCTTAAAACTATTGCAATAACAAGTCTAGCTCAAATGAATCAATCTCCATTACGATACCCTGGGGGTAAAACCCGCGCCTGTAAAATATTGGATGAGATAGTAGCCCAACAGTTCGATATTTCGGCTTTTGACCGGATTATTTCGCCATTTTTTGGTGGTGGTTCATTTGAATTCCACCTCCAAAACAAGTATCATTTGCGAATTATCGCCAACGACAAGTTCGCCCCTTTAGCCAATTTCTGGCGGACCTGCAAAACAAATCAGGGCGAATTAGTCGCGGAATTGGAGAAGAAAATAGACAGAATTTCAAAAACAGAGTTTTTGGAATACAGAGCCAAAATTATGGAAGAGCCCCAACAATTGGAGCAAAGTATTATGTATTTTATAATAAATCGGTGTTCCTTCAGTGGAGCAACTTTATCCGGGGGATTCTCACAAGATGCTTCTAAAAATAGATTCACGCGGTCATCTATTGAAAAAATTGCGCGGTTGGATCTCCGGGATTTTGAAATCATGAACCAAGATTTCACGGATTTTCTAGCCCAATTGGAGCCATCCCCGCGGAATTTGGTTTTCCTGGATCCACCCTATTATCTCGAAAATGGCTCCAATTTATACGGGAAGTCCGGGGATATGCATGAAGGATTCCCTCATGAAGTATTATTTCGCGTTGTTGAAAGCAAAACCAACTGGATAATGACATACAATGATTGCCAATATATCCGTGAGTTATACAAAGACTTTTTGATAATTCCCGCGGAATGGTCCTATGGGATGAATAAAACAAAGAAATCGTCAGAAATTGTTATTATTGGGCGGTAGCAAAACTAGACAAATATACAAGATTTGGTGGAAGGCGGTTTTTATCATCAAGCGAATATGGGGATTTCGGTAAAAAATTTATATTTTTGGGCTGACAAGCCACTGTCACAGACAGATCACAAAATCCCTCTTTATTTTCCCGCTTATGAATCTTTGTTCGAAAGCGAAATTGTTGCTCTGTTTCAAAGATTGGAACACCAAAATTGCAGACATCTTCACCAAGATGATATAGCCCAAATCCGTCACTGATTTGGATATATTGGCATCCTTTTGCATGATATAATCGCCGGATTGTATCATTTGGAATACTTGTATAATAATCATTCCATGTGTCGCATTCATCTTTTATTTTTTTCCAATCTGCGTGGGTAATTTTGTTTTCCAAGAAAACGGGAATTTGCCCACCAAAAAAGTTTATGTTTTGCAGAAGACTGTTAAAAATATCTTGTATTTCAACCGTATTTTTTCCCATATTACTGGCACTCCATTGATTATTTGGTTTATTATATCGAAGGCAACATTGCATCCAATCGGGTGTTTTACATTTTTTGGCTTCTATGCCTATGTCATTTGTGGAATTAAAATTGCAAACAATATCATTTTTTGGACTTGAGCCACCAAGTTGATTTTCAGCTTGTGTATTAAATGGTCTGCCATTGATGAAACATTTTTTTAGTACATCATGGATTTGTTTTTCATAATTGGCGCCGGAAATGGAACAGGTTTGTCCTCGCATATTTTATAATTAGGGTGGCTTTTTTAAGCCAAATTTACCCTGCAGTTAAGAATTGGAATGGCAGACTGTCAAACTCACCGATGTAATTGTGGTACTCTGCAAAAAGGAACCAGCCAAAACGGTTCATGTAGTCGGGTATTTCACCGTAAAACATTGCTCCCTGACGTTCTTGTCGCTGTTTGATTAGCTCACTCAAAACGTTGGGTTCAAAAATTGTTTCACGCAGAGCTAATTTGAGCTCTTCGACAAACTGGATGTGCTCCACTGTGAAATAGGCTGATGGACGTCTGTTGCGAAGACGAAGGCGACAGAGCTGCAGGAAAGCAACAAAACCAATGATGAGTGGCTTTTTCAGAGAGAATGATCTAAGCAAGTACCGGGCGGCATGAAAAGAAAAATGAGGACCCCAAAATTCTTTAAGCTTTAAGATCCGATTGACTTTTGCAACAAGTGAGCAATTCACCACCAAGGAAACCAACTCGTCAGGTCTTAAGTCAGCAATCATGTCCTCGATCATTCTGACAAACACGTTAATGTCGGTTCCATATTGGTCCAAAAACATGTTCCAAATGTAGGCAAGTCCTCCTTGATTGGTGTGAGGACCTGCTGGAAGTCCAATAGTAAAATTTTTGATTTTAAGCGGCATTTTCGCGATGATATGAAAAAAAAATTATAATTTTAGCATCAATTTTTATCTAATTGCTGTTAGAAACAAACATGTTTTTGTCATGTGCTTCCTGAGCAGCGATATACCACCCGATGGAAAGAATGAATTTTGCATTGCAATTTGTGCAAGGACACTGATTAGCAAGACCTTGTTTTTCATCGCGTAAATTCATGAGCTGAATCGCGATGCGAGAATCAAACAAGGTGAGTCGAAACAACTCCTTCAGATCCTCAATGGTCTGGGAAATGTCTTGAGCCTCCTCAGGAGTCTCAGCATCTCCGGAACTCCTCAGTAATTGCAGAAATGCAAGAACAGCAAACAGGTGTTGCTGTCCTTGTTCCAGACTTGAGAAGTTCTCGCGGATCAGATCATCTACATCAAGATCATCGATAACTCCTGATTGGACCAAATCTCTGAACGTAGTGAGGATATTAACAAGATTTGACCTTTGAATAATTGCAAGTAATTCGCTGTCTTTCTTCTGGGACAGATTTGCCAGGAGTGCATTGATAACCCTTTGTAAAGGTAAGTTCTGCTTCAGCAGAACTTGTAAAAGTTCCTCAGGTAAAAGAGAACTCAACTCACCAATGGAAATTATGTGTGTCATTTTGACAAATAATAATAATTTATAATTTTTTTACCATAAATTTTTTTGATAGATTAGACAATTGCTGGTGGTGGTGGTGGCTGTTCAAGTTCAGGTTCAGGGGCTGCAATAACAAAACGTCGATGATTGCGAATATGAGTATTCACTACCGCAAACCACAAAAAGTTCCTACAGTAGTTATCAAAAGATTGTTGGAACAACTCATCAGTTGGACAGAACACATCATTCGTATTCAGCAAATAGTTATCATGATGCAACTGCAGATACCTGAAAATATCTTCTCTAAGAAGAGAGTTATGCATGATCGAGAGAATAGCTTTGAGCTCATTTCGTTCTTGCTCAGCTAATTCAGCATCGTCAAAATCCAACAAACATCTGAGGGCATAAAAAGCAATGAACATGTTCTTATTCGGCTCAGCTCCTGCGAAAAAGAATTCATAGCTTTTTTGTCGTTGATTCCATGGAATCCGCCCAATAAGCTTTTTTCTGTGAGTCACTCGTAGAAACTTCAGAAGACTCTTCAAACAGGAAAAAAGCCCAAGCTCAGTGATTAGATCTAGGAGAGTTCTTGGTGTTTGAGTAGCCAAGAGAGCCTGCAAATTCATATGCAAAAGCATCAGTAGAAAATTTCGGGTAGCTCTTAGAGAACGTCCTTCTCTAAATTCTCGGATTCTCTCTTGTGCATGCACTGAAATGGCATGTTCATTAAAAAAAATTACCAACTGCACTGCAGTAAAAAGTGGTTGTGGTTGTGCTAAACGACTTTGATTTGGCATCTTTCGATTAAACTTATAAAAATAATAATTATTTTAGCATCAATTTTTTACAAATACTGCCCATCACTGCGTCTTACTTGAATCCGATTTTCATGGGATTCACAATAAAACAAATGTGAGGATACAGGGTTTTCTTTCGCCATCTGCATCACCCTTTCAGCTTCAGCAATCACTTCCTTGAACTTATCAGTTGGAAGCAATGAATCAGCCGTAACTTTGGCTAGATCTGTTCCATCACCCAGTTTGACTGGATAACGGCAGCGCACCCATGAGCCAGTTGTTGGATCAAGAAGCCACGCGCGAACAATCTTCACCGCCATTGAGGCAGAAAAGGCTTTTTCACCAGTAACATTCCAGACTTTTTCACTGTCACCCATGGCTCCGCCCGCTCCAAAAAACTTGTAGCCAAGAGCATAGGCTTCCAGAAGAGTTTTGAGGTCATCAATTTCTGAAGCAAACAAACCGCATTTGCAGCCGTAATTCTTCAGAATTTCAATAAAAGCATTGAGCTTTCCAGAATCCTGGCGGGCAGATGTAATCAAAGACAACAAAGAAACCCACTGGGTTGTATCCAGTCGCCCATCTTTCATTGGATAAACCATGAACGCAGCAGCCGCTTTCAAGAAGCTCTCTGTTCCCAGAGTGTCTGGAAGCATTGGCATAGGTCCGGGTCCTCCTCTGTGTGCAGTCAAATAGTACAAGTACGTACTGATACAAGCAGAAAGAGGCAGAAATTCTGGATTTTGCGGGCTCAAATCGAATTTTGCAAAAAGAGCTTGTGCCCCCATTTGAAGTTCATGGGCATGAGTGCCAACAGGAGGGACAATATCGGAAAATCCCATTCTAGTAAGAACATACCAGGCGTCAAAAGATGACGTCCCAGCAATTTTCGAACCAGGAATCCTCTTTGCAAGCAAGGCTTGTAAAAGAAGAAGAAGGAAATGTCCGGTGCGTCTTCCAGCGAAAAGAAAGCCCGTCATGTCTGGGCAATTTGCTCCAGCGAAGGTCGTTGAAAGGTAAAACCTGAAAAGGGCTTCATAAAGCCACTGACCGAAAGTGCAGCCTCTTTCTTTGAGATGTTTTTGCAAGGCGACCTGATAGACCGCTTGCATCATTGTCGTCTCCAAGAATGAATCTTTGCACCATTCACCAGTGGCTTCAATGTGAAGACGATTTTCTCCAGTTTTGGCATCAGGTGCCATGAAAACGGCAATTGCAACTTGACCAGGAGCCAGCATGTCCGGAGTAATTTTGCAATTGTAAATGCAAGTTCCAGGATATACTGGCGCACCAGTTGGCACTTCCGCCGAAATCAATGTTCGCGGGGTTTTCCCATCTGGATTGAAAAAAATTGCTTTTGCCGCATCAGACTGGTAAAAATCTTCAAAGGGCTTTCCAGCCACAGTCGCGAGTATCACAGTGTAATCAAATCTTCGAAGCTTGAGAGCATCAAGAGCATAAATCACCGCTTGAGTGATTCCATCAGCATCTTTTGCAAACTTTTCGCGAAGATCCGTATCACGAATATCAACTGCGAATGTTGTAATAGCAACGCCACCACTCAAAATTTGTTGGTGGTAATTCGACTTCAACATAGACAACTTGTAATAATCATTGAATGTTGTACCGGATAATTCAGTGCCATCAGCATTCACAATTTTCCCAGTTTTTGGGTGAATAGTAAATAGAGACATAACACTAGAAATATCAGTCCAATTTTCCTCCACAAATTTGTGGAATTTTTTACGTTCCGTCATCATTTCGCGAGGTTGTCCAGTAGAATACCAGCCATTGCGCATGAATCTGGGGTCAGAAGTTTGCTGCATAGCAGCGGTAAATTGTTCAATAATCGACATTTTATTTTGTAACTATATAATAAAAAATTACCTTAAAATTATAATCAATTTTTTTATTTTTAAGACCTGGCAATAAAATTGCCAGGGTTTTGTTTCAACAGGATTGCAAGTCTCCTCATCTTTCTCCAGAAGCAGATAACAAACCCAGGAGACAAAACAATTCTCTTGAGCCTAGGATTTTGCCTTTTTGTTAGACACTTCAAGTGAAATGTTTTGGAAATAACTGGTGTCACCAGTCTTGCACTAACAACTTGTGGCAAAAAATGCCTAATTGGAGGAGCCAGCATTTGCATGTGAAAGCGGTGAAGATTCACCACTATATCCCAGACTTCAAAGGTGAGAATGATGCGAGAAAGCCCATAGGTTGGAGGTAAATCTCCCGGATCACTTGAATGCCACCGCTGGACTCTAAAAGAGTCCATCATCACCCCAAAAGAAATTAGACATCCTTGTCCATCTCTTTCTTGGGTTAGAGTCTTCACAAGAATACGGGAAGCATCAAATAGTTGTTTTGCAACATCTGGTGTGCAAGTTTCAAGAATATGTCTAAGACACTCCTCCGGATTTGGGATTCTTTCATCCTCTCTTTTGGAGCGAAGTTGCACTGCTAGATCAAGCAATCCAAGAAAGTCCATTGCTGGATTTGCATCCAATTGTCGGGCTACTTCTAAAATTAGTGAAAATGTTGGTTCCATCTTTCCGCGGCTTTTTATAAATATTTAGGTTAATTAACCCATCAATTTTTTTTTGATTGTTTTGTCAAAACTCACAAGCGTCAGTGCAATTTCATAATTACAGCGGCTATTCTGAAAAACCTTCTGCAATACTTTCAAGGACATTCCAGATATCACCATCATCTTTCGCCTTTTCCGAGAATAAATCATCAAAAAAATTGGAACATCCATTCTGCACAAATTGAGTCTTGTACCAAAGAATGATGTTCGGATAGCAACAGGAGCTGGCAGCATTTTTTGAAAGTTATCGTTGATTCCAATCAAAAAATTGAAGAAGTCCCCAGTGATCTGAATTAAAACTTCTCCACCATCTTGAGTAGAGTGAAGCAAGTCACGGTACGGTTCTGGCTTCTTGAACACTCTTCTGAAAAATGAAACTAAATCTGGGTATTCAACAATCCACTCTATTAGCCTCATTAAAATGAATGCCATTTGAGGATCTATATGTGGAACTTTTAGCAAAAAAAGGACAAAAGTCCCTTCATTCCATCTTTGCATTTCATCTTCGCGAAAAGTGAATGTGATATGTGTCAAGTCATAAAGACATTCCCGAAGGATTCTTTTCTGCCCTTGTAGCTCACACAGCTTCCTTGCAACAGCAATGATGGTCTTAACCATCGATCTCCATTCCGAAGCAGAATACTTGAGCACTCTTGTTCTAAAGTGATCATAATAATCTTCTAAAAATCTTGTAAGTAAATTACAGGATTGCAAAATTTGAACAATTCTATGAGGATCAATTCTATGATGATCCATTCTGTGTTCGATATCATAAAAAAATATAAATAAATTTTGCATCAATTTTTATAAATAAGAAAATTCATTATGCTAAAAAATTATTAGCCAAATCCAATTTTGTTTGTTTGGATATTTGGTATCTAGTAAAGGCAAAAAATCGGCGAATAAGAAGCCCACTAATCCCAGAAATCAACATCATTTTTTGCCTTTGTTTTAATGAAGAATCCCGGAATCGTGCAATATCCAAATCGCACAAATGCAGCCTTGATTGGAAAAAAGGCATCGGAAGATGAACCGGTATATGCCTCATAAAGTAGGAGTTAATTTCAACAAGTGCGTCATAGAATTCAAATCCATTATACACAAGCTTTCCACTAAAATCTAGTGTTTGGATTGGTCTATATCCCAATTGAATATCACAATTTTGTCTATGGTGCTCGCAATAAAGACCAAAAATAGGATGTCCAATAATTCCATGGATAATGTAAAAAAACATCTTTGTAAGCTCTTCGTCTATGTAGTTTAAAAATATAACAAAAGACCCTGCTTCCCATATTCTTGGTTTGATTTCATGATGCATGAGAATATACAAGCATTCTGGGAGTAATCTAGGACTCTCAATATCACAGAGTTTCTCAGCAATATTGATAACAAGTTGTTTGTAATGATCCCAATCCGCATAATAAACTCCAAGAAAATGGGTCAGTTCAGCTGATTTGCTTTCAAATCTAGATTGGAAATCAGATAGTAATTTTGGCAGATCACTCATTGTATATTTGTTAAAATGATTATAATTATAATTTATCAATTTTTATTTTTCAAAAATTCCGGAGCAAAATTGTCTTCGTTTGACTTTTGAATTCAGACTCATTAAAACAAAAAAGCCTGCGAATAAGAAGAATACTAAGACCAGATATAACCAGCATTTGTTTCCTTTGATCCAAAGAAGACTCTCGTAATTGAGCAACATTTCGGTCGCACAAATGGAGCTTTGACATGAAAAAAGGCATTGTACGATGAACTGGAATAAATTTCAGAAAGTATCTATTGATTTCAACTAATGCATCATATAATTCAAATCCAGTATACTCAAGGTCATCCCAGCGAATACGTACATATCCCACAAGAAAAAGGTAGTGATGCCGTAGCTTGTACGTATTCAACACTTTATCTTTGAATTCTGAGTACGAAAGATTGGGCTTCACAACCGCTCTCAAAGAATTAAAGACACAAAAATTCTCGCTCAAAATCGGTTTCATTTGGCGCATTGGTAAATTCAAAAAAACCTTCTTGAAAAGAACTTGAAAAATTCCAGAAACGCAAGGCAATTTGCCTCTTCTTTGTAGTTGCTAATTGAAAAAGCCTACCACGATCTTTAAAAACGCACAATTTGAACTGCTTGAGCCGGCTTCTCAGAAATTTCCCTGAAAATATTGGTTGCGGTACGGTTCCTTGTAAAAACAAATTACATTTTAGATATAAATGAAAATATTTATGGTTTGAAGCCAAGGATTTGATCATATCATGTAAATTATTTTTCCTAGAAATGTATTTATAATTTTGAACTAATTTTTGTCAGAAATTATCCAATTGGACTAGGCTGAGTAGCTATTGCCGCAAATGAATCGACTACGTGACATGTCACGAAAATTGGGATTTTCCGATAGGGGCTTCTACGGTCAGGGTTCAAGCCTTGAAGCTCTTCTTCTCGAAAAAACTTTTTCGCATTCTTCACAAACTCCGAAAATCTTGGATGATGAATAACCCCGGTGACAATTTCCAAAAAGAGCTGATTTGCCGGGAAGCAATATTCTGTTAGTGCTCGGAAGCATTTGGAGAGTGATTTTTCAACTCTAGAAGAATATGGGAAAGCCTATTTCTTCGCCACAAAAAGTACCTTTCGGAGAATCACAAAAAATCGATGGAAGCTTGCACCAAATGCTATGCGCAAAATCTTAAAATTGCGACCCTGAAGAAGCAATTGAAATCCTTTAATTTTTTGAAAACTGGTCATTATTCCTTATCAGTTACACCGACCGAAAAGAAAAATGAGAAATAAAAATGGCTTAAAGAAAATAATATAATATATATTAGTGGAGAAGAACAGATAAAAAGACTTCGTCTTTTTATCTCTTTAGTTTGAAAATCTTAGATTTTCCAATTGAACCTATATCTATTACTAAGCCTTTTCTTGCATTTGGGGTAATATTTTTAGTGGCTATTATGAAGCTCCCTTATTATTTTATATTATAAATAAAAATTATTTCATAATTTTTATTTAGTAATCAAAAAAAAATATTTTTTTTTTGATTATAAGTTAGTTACATTGTTTAATTTATACAAACTTTTGTTAGTAAGATTTAAAATCTAAAAGTTCTAATGAAAGGTAAAATAATATTGAAAAAAAGTTTCCAACCGTTGTAAAAGCTGTCAAGTGGAAACAAGCCTTTTAGGTGCTTTTACATCACTGAAAATAATGATGTTTTGTCTCATTTTTCTTTTCGGTCGGTGTAATATTCATTTATAATTTGCATCATTTTTTTCGGATTCCCACCAATTATTTTTTGTAATATAATAATAATGCTTCCATTTACGCCAATTAATAGTCGTGATACTAAGACGACAATCCGAGGATTTGAGAATAGCCAATTCATAATGGGTGGTCCTGTTTTGCAGGAACGTCAATCAACTAGCCAACACACTGATTTCCCAGTATTTGACCCCAAACTTTTTTCCATGGGCTCCCAATCTTCCAGCCCACAAGAGCACCAGAAGGAGCACAAAAATATCGACCGTGGTTTTCTCTCCCAGCGCAATTATGAACAAGAGACTTCTGAACGCTTAAATGGCTTCTCTATTATTCCTAAGGATACGCGTCATGATACAACTAAAAAAACAGCTGAACAGCAAATTTCTCCAATAACAAACAGAACAACTGGCGTCCCATTTCATAAAATATAGGAAAAATATAAAAATCTATTCATAAATTACTTATGAATAAAAATCAATTATTTAAAAAATTGCCGCCAATCGATTTATTTGAAAGATTAGTCAAAATATATGGTCTAACAGATATAAATGATTGCCGGAAATTTACGAAAGATCATCTCATAAAAAATAGAACACTTGAAAAAATAGAGGGTTTGCGCGAGGAATTGGAGGAATATTATCTACCTTGTAAAACGACTAAATATTTGTCGGATTTAGACGAAAAAAAACTAATTACAATCCTCCGCCAAATTGGCAAAGTTTTTGATTATCATGTGACTAGCAATGAGAAATACTTGAATTCGAAAAAAGTTTTGCAATATAGTCTGGAAAAAAATGGAGTTATGTTCGACGATATTAATTATAATTTGAAGATAATTGATTTCTAATTATTTTCTAAATAATAACTATATGAATAATTCAAGTGTATCTCATAAATCTCATCATTATATAATAGGTAAGCGCTTAAAAAAGAATGATGCAATGAAAATAAAAGAAATCCAGCAAAGGATATCTCAAAAAAATCCATATTTAGATGAAAATACTAAAATTGGTAATATATACACACCATTTGTTTATCTAGGATATTTTGATGAATCCAATGAAGAAAAATTAAAAAATATGATTCTCCCAGAATTTTTCGCTATTGCTGAAAAAATAACGCCATTAAAATGCCCTCTCAAAAGATATACATTTACTGGTCAATCTAAACGCTTCAAATATTTAGGATTAGTCTATGAATCCCCGCAAAATATTTTATTAAAAGTTATTATTCCATTTGTAAAACATTACATGGATAAGTATATCGGTAAAAATTTAGTATTTGAAGATGTCCCAATGATACCCCTTTTTCGTCTAGACAATAAAAATAAATCACTATTTCTTGAGACAAATCCTTACACGATTAGCGATAATCAGCTTGAATTTTCTGATATTCCTATGCCAAACGTTAAATTTGACCGCGAAAAAGACGAAAGATATATAGAAATAGATTCAATCGACTTAATTAGAGCAACACCCACAAAAATTAGATCAGGTAAGAAAACTTTTAATGATCAATTACACATTGATACTCTTATGAGTATTCCATTTAATAGACCAATGACTAGCCTATAAATCTAAATGCCAGGAATCCGAATATATGTTCCATCACCATTACTTTCATTAGTTTTGGATCCAAAACCTAAATATCTATTTCTAGACTGAAGCCAGGACAGATAATAATTATAATAATATTTTTGTCGATTATAAGGGAAAAATAAATCGAGGAATTGTCTTGGAATTCCTGGATCCTTCCCAAGTAGAAGTGTTTGTGAAATTGAAAATAGTTGATTCAAGAAAATATATGAAAAAAAAATCATATTATAAAAATTAACCACAGTTAATTCACCTACAATAGGTATTCCTAACGCCAATCTAATTACATTATAGTAATTCAAACGTGTATTATTGCGAATGCTAAAAACATTACTAAAATAACTAGTTGCTAAACTATAAATTACATATTGATCATATTGTGATATTGGAACATTTCTCCCATTTGTATAAGTAAAATTTGTTCCTGTATCAAAATTTTCACCTGGAACAGTTGATACTTGAAAAACAGCATCCCAAGGAATTAAATTGTTATTACAAGTTTCGCGCCCAATATTGAAATAAAGGAATGATTTTTCTATATTAAGAGCAAATGCAAAAAACTCATTTCTAAGATTATCTTTAAAAGTAGTTAGTTCCTCTGAATCATTAATACTTGGAACAATCCGAATGAATATTTCTTCTAAAGAATATAGATCAATTGGTCCAAAGTTAAGCTGTTTTCTTAAACATATTGATATTTGTTTTAATGGAATTGTAGTATCCATAAGAGCTTCTCTATAATTATTAAATCCACATTCTGGAAAATATCTTCTAAAATAATCTGGTATCAGGCGGTTATATTGATAGCGAAGTATGCTATTATAACTTATTAAAATTTCATCAAATCTTTGATTTTCATATGTATAACAAAATGTAGATGAACAAACATTATAATATATTCCAGAATCTGTTCCCAAAATTACATTATTACCTGATAATGATA
>Ga0194123_10006010_pt1 | contig 12740 bp, 11 predicted proteins | sample TA2MahsurfametaG_5_FD_155479 | JGI IMG/M metagenome (GOLD analysis project Ga0194123, IMG submission 155479) | Freshwater microbial communities from Lake Tanganyika, Tanzania - TA2015023 Mahale A surface | ecosystem: Environmental > Aquatic > Freshwater > Lake | place: Tanzania: Lake Tanganyika... | reverse complement strand
AGGCGGGCTCGCTGGTGGATTTCGACCGCCTGCGCTTCGACTTTCACTGCCCCCGGGCCGTGACGCCGGCCGAGCTCGAGCAGATCGAGGCCCTGATCAACGGCTGGATCGCAGGCGCCCATACCCTTCAGGTGCAGGAAATGGCGATCGAGCAGGCCAAGGCCGCCGGCGCGGTGGCGATGTTTGGTGAAAAGTACGCCGATGTGGTGCGGGTGGTGGACGTGCCCGGCGTGTCGATGGAGCTCTGCGGCGGCACCCACGTGGCCAACACCGCCGAGATCGGCCTGTTCAAGATCGTGGCCGAGAGCGGCGTGGCCGCCGGCATCCGCCGCATTGAGGCGGTGGCGGGCCCGGCGGTGCTGGCCTACCTCAAGGAGCGCGAGGCGGTGGTGAAGCCCCTGGCCGAGCGCTTCAAGGCCCAGCCCGGCGAGATCCTGGAGCGGGTGGGCCAGCTGGCCGAGGAGCTCAAGGCCACCCAGAAAGCCCTGGCGGCGGCCCGCAGCGAGTTGGCGGCGGCCAAAGCCTCAGCGCTGGCGGCCCAGGCCGAAGCCGTGGGGGCCGGGCCGGATGGATCCCCCTTTCAGCTGCTGGTGGCCCGCCTCGATGGCGTGGAGGGCGCCGGGCTGCAGGGGGCGGCACAGGGCCTGGCCGACCAGCTGGGCGATGGCGCCGCCGTGGTGCTGGGCGGCCTGCCCGATCCCGCTGATCTCGGCAAGGTGATCCTGGTGGCGGCCTTTGGCCAGGCGGTGATCGCCGCCGGTCCCAAGGCCGGGGCCTTCATCGGTGGGCTGGCCAAGGCCTGCGGCGGCGGCGGCGGCGGCCGGCCCAACCTGGCCCAGGCCGGCGGGCGCGACGGGGCGGCCCTGGATGGGGCACTGGAGCAGGCGCGCGCCGAGCTGCTGGCGGCGCTGAGCTGAGCGACTCGCGGCCAGCTGGCGAACTGCTCCCGCTGGCTGGCGTGGCGGGACAGCGCGGGAACTCTGGGTTCAGTTCGTGCTGTGAGGAGCTGCGCCATGGCCAGCACCTTCGTGATTCATGCCCGCCGCGACTGGACTTTCCAGCTCGTGCTGCTGGGCAGTCGCCTGCAGCTGGAGGGTTGGTGCGACGGCGACCCCAGCCGCTGCAGTGCCTGGGTGGATCCCACCCAAACCCCGCATGATGTGGCCGATCAGTTGATGCGCCAGCCAAGCTGTTGTTTGTAAGGGCGGGGGGACCGATGGGCCGGAATGTGGTCTTGTGGCTGCCCGCTGTGTTGGCCTTGGTACCCCTGCCGGGATGGGCCCAAACCCAGATCCAGCTCTCCTGCGGTGGCGCCGTGGTGGAGGCCCGCGGCAGTGCCGAGTTGAAGCGCCCCACCCAGCGGCTGCGCTTCTCCTTGGCGCTGGAAGCGGAGGAGCCCAGCAGCGATAGGGCCCTCGCCAGCCTGCAACGGCGCTTGGCTGAGGTTCGCCGTCGTCTCCAGGCTCTGCAGGTGAGCGATTTGCAGGTCACTTCGCCGTCCACCTGGAAACGACCGGCAAGCCGAGGTCTGCCTGAGGTGGTTCAGGCCAGCCTCCAGGTGTCGGGCCAGCTGGCTCCTGCTCAGCTGCAGCCGCTGGTGCGGCAGGTGGGGGGCTTGCCCGGCGTGCGTCTGTCCCCCGTGGCGCCAGAGGCGGATGGGGCCGGCGACCGCTCCGCCCGCCGCCAGTTGTTGCGGGCCGCTTATCAGGACGCGCTTCAGCAGGCTCAGGATGTGGCCGCGGCGATGGGGTTGCGGGTGGTTCAGCCCTTGGAGGTGCAGCTCGATGGTGGGGCGCGACCGGTGCTGCTGCGGGGGATGGCGATGGCTGATGGGGCGGTTCCCCCCTTTGATCCGGCAGAGCTCCCCGCACCCATCGAGCGCCTGAGCCTGCAGGCCCGCTTCTGCGCCCGTTAGCTCTGCAGATAGGTGGTTTGCCGCAAGCTGGCCTCCAGGTGGGCCATCAGCCGGCGGGCGTCGCTGATGCGCAGTTGGCCGCGGCCGATCGCCTCCTCGCTGGCCACCCGCAGCCGCTCCAGCAGCAGCTCTGGGTTGTGCTCCATGGCCTCCAGCACCTCGGCGTTGGTGTCGCCCCGCACCACGTGGTCGAGCTGGTAGCCACCGCTGGCCTTGAGGCGCAGGTGCACGGCGTTGGTGCTGCCGAACAGGTTGTGCAGGTTGCCCATCACCTCCTGGTAAGCCCCGCCGAGGAACAGGCCGATCCAGTAGGGCTCACCGGGCCGCAGGCTGTGCAGCTCCAGCAGCGGCTTCACCTGGCCCCGCCCCGAGTGCCCGGCTGGATCGATGAAGCGGGCGATCTTGCCGTCGGAATCGCAGGTGAGGTCGGCGAAGCTGCCCAGCCCCTCGGGCTTTTCGTGGAGCCGGTGGATCGGCAGCACCGGAAACAGCTGGTCGATCGCCCAGGTGTCGGGGGCCGAGCGGAACACCGAGAGATTGGCGTAGTAGGTGGAGGCCAGGGCCGCCGGTAGGGCCCGCAGCTCCTCGGGGATCGGGGTGTCCGCCGGCAGGGCGGCCAGGCGTTCGGCGATGGCCTGGCAGCAGGCCCAGGTGAGCTGCTCGGCCAGGCCCCGCTCCGGCAGGCTCAGGTAGCCGAGGCGGAACGCGGCGAGGGCATCGTCCTTGAACTTCAGGGCGTCGTTCCAGGCCTCCTGCAGTGCCTCAACGTTGGCCTCCACCGCGGCCTCAGTCGCCGTGATGGCGGCATAGGTGTCGCGCAGGTTGCGCAGGATCAGCGCTTCGTCGTTCTGTCGCGGCGGCACGGCTCCCGGCAGGCTGCCGGCGCCGAGCACGTCAAACACCAGCACCGAGAAGTGGCTGGCGATCGCCCGGCCGCTTTCGCTCACCAGGGTGGGCACCGGGATGCCGTGGGGCTCGCAGCACTCCTTCACCGTGGCCACCACGTCGTTGGCGTAGTTCTGCAGCGAGTAGTTGGTGGAGGCGGCACTGGCGGTACGGCTGCCGTCGTAGTCGATGCCCAGGCCGCCGCCCACATCCAGGTAGCCCATGGGGGCGCCCAGCCGGGTGAGCTCGCCATAGATCTGCCCGGCTTCCTGCAGGGCGTCCTTGAGCACGGCGATGTCATTGATCTGGCTGCCCACGTGGAAGTGCAGCAGCCGCAGCTCGCCGAGCAGGTTGGCGGCCCGCAGCGCCTCCACGGTGGCCAGCAGGTCGGGCACCGAGAGCCCGAATTTGGCCCGTTCGCCCACCGAGCTGCCCCAGCGGCCGGTGCTGCGGGCCGAGAGCTTGGCGCGGATGCCGATCAGGGGGGCGGCGCCGAGCTCCTGGCTGGCGGCGATGATCCGCTCCACCTCGTCGGCCTGCTCGATCACCACCACGGGCTGGCGGCCGAGGCGCCTGGCCAGGATCGCCGTTTCGATGTAGCGCTGGTCCTTGTAGCCGTTGCAGATCAACAGCGCTTCGGGGTCGTCGATCAGCGACAGGGCGATCAGCAGCTCCGCCTTGCTGCCGGCCTCGAGGCCGAAATGCCAGCGCTTGCCGCAGGCCACCAGCTCCTCCACCACGTGGCGCTGCTGGTTGCACTTCACCGGAAACACGCCCTGATAGCGCCCGCCGTAGCCGTACTGGGCAATGGCGCGCTCGAAGGCGGCGTGGATCCGCTCCAGCCGGTCTTCGAGGATGTCGTCGAAGCGGATCAGCAGCGGCAGGCTCAGATCGCGCCCCTGCAATTCCTGCACCAGCTCCACCAGATCGAGGGAGCCGCCCCGGTCGCCGCGGGGCTGCACCATCACGTGGCCGCGATCGCTCACGGAGAAGTAGGGGTCACCCCAGCGGTCCAGCCCATAGAGGGCCGCGCTGTCGGCAGCAGTCCAGGTGTCGCTGTTCGTCAGGGTCACCAGAGGGTCTGCACGTGGGGGTAGGTCCTGATTTTGGAGTCTGCACTCACCAGGGGGATCGCCAGCTCGCGGGCCTGGGCCACCAGGAACCGGTCGGCGGGATCGGGATGAAAGGGTTCGGGAAGGTTGGTGGCGGCCACGGCCACCCCGGGCTCCAGGGGGAGCAGCCTGAGCGTTGGGATCGAGCCCAGCAGCTCCAGCCAGCGCTCGCAACTGATGTTGAGTGCCAGTCGCCCCCGGCTCACCAGCATGGCCACCTCCCAGCAGCTGATGGCCGACACCAGCAGGCCCGGCTCCAGCGGGTTGGCGCCGGCGGCGTCGATGGCCTGTTTGGCGGAGGGGGAGAGGCGATCCAGATCGCCATTCACCCACCAGATCAGGACATGGGTGTCGAGCAGGATCACGCCAGCGCATCCCAGTCGTCTGCGGCGACGGGCGCGAAGGGGTCGTCGTAGTGCAGCACTGAGCCCCGCAGGAGCTGCAGGGGGTCGGACGGTTGGTTTGCGGCGGGGCGATAGGGGCGAACCTCCAGGGCCGGCCGGCCGTGATCGGTCACCACCAGCGGTTGACCACTGGTCTCGATGTCGCGGAACAGCGCCAGCGCATGGGCCTTGAACTGGGATTTGGAGATCCAGCGGGGCGGGGTGGCTCCTGGCATCCATTCAGCCCATAGTCATCTGACCCTAGTCATAACTGTGGGTGCTTGCCAATGGGCAGGCCTGCCGCACACGATGACGCCACCGTTGTTTTCCTTTCCTGTGGCCACCGAACGCTCTTTCATTGCCATCAAGCCCGACGGCGTTCAGCGTGGCCTGGTGGGCGAGATCCTCGGCCGCTTCGAGCGCAAGGGGTTCAAGCTGGTGGGTCTCAAGCAGCTCACCCCCAGCCGCGAGCTGGCCGAGGCCCACTACGGCGTGCACCGCGAGCGCCCCTTCTTCGCCGGCCTGGTGGAGTTCATCACCTCCGGCCCCGTGGTGGCGATGGTGTGGGAAGGCGACGGCGTGATCGCCAGCGCCCGCAAGCTCATCGGCGCCACCAAGCCGCTGGAGGCCGAGCCCGGCACCATCCGCGGTGATCTGGCCGTGAACATCGGCCGCAACGTGATCCACGGCTCCGACGCCCCCGAAACCGCCGCCTTCGAAATCGGCCTGTGGTTCCAGCCCTCCGAGCTGAGCGACTGGACCCCGGCCGATCAGGTGTGGCGCGTCGAGGGCTGATCGCTCGTCCTTCCGGACGTCCTTTCTGGTTTCTCAGCCAAAACGCTGTCAGTCACCAAAACGCTGCCAGTCAAACGCTCCCAGCAGCGCGCCCTGCAGGGGCGTGGCGGTGCCGGTGATGGCTGCTGTCAGCAGCTCGGCGCTGATCGCGGCCAGCAGCACACCATTGCGGTGGTGGCCAGTGGCCAGCCATAACCCCGCAACCGGACTGTCGCCCAGCAGCGGCCCTTCGTCGGGGGTGCAGGGGCGAAAGCCCCACCAACGCTCCATCGGCGGCCAGCTGGCGGCGGCGGGCAGCAGGGCGGCAATGCCCTGCTGCAGCTGGCGTTGTCCGGCGGGTGTCAGGCCTTCGTCAAAGCCGGCTTCGGGTTCGCTGGTGGCACCCACCACCAACAGGCCATCGTCGCGCGGCACCAGATAGGTGCCGGGTCCAAACACCACCCGCTCCAGGGCCTGACGCGGTCCTTGCAGCGACAGCATCTGTCCTTTGACCGGAAACACCGGCAGCTGGGGCATCAGCCGTGCGCTCCAGGCACCGCAGGCGAGCACCGCCTCACGGCAGGGCAGGCGGCGGTGCTCGCCGGTGGCATCGAGCACGTCCACCCCGTCAAGGTGGCCGCCATCGGCTGCAGTGGTGTGCAGGCGCTCGACGCGGCAGCCCTCTTCAAAGGCCACCCCCAGGCGGGTGCAGGCCCGTTCGAGGGCACGCATCAGCCGGCGGCGGTTGTCGATCTGCCCATCCTGCGCAAACAGCAGACCCGCCTGCCAGTGCGGCCCGATGGCGGGGATCTCGCCGGTGAGAGCGGCGCGATCCAGTGGTGCGCCCCAGGCGGCGGTGGGGTAGGCGTCGCGCGCGCTGGCCGTGGCGAAGGGCACCACGATGCCGCAGGGCCGGTAGCCGCAGGTCAGGCCACTGTCGGCTTCGATTTGCTCCACCCAGGCGGGGATGCGCGCCAGGCTCGCCTGGCCCAGGGCCAGCAGATGGCCCTGCAGCCCCTCGGCGTGGGGGGCCAGCATGCCGGCCGCCACGAAGCCGGCAGCCTCTTTGCGGTTGCGGCTGATCACCCGCACAGCGCGGCCGCGGCGGGCCAGCTGGTGGGCGATCGCCAGGCCGATCAGGCCGCCCCCCAGCACCAGCAAGGGATCGGCGTCAGCCGGGGCGGAAGCCATAGCTCTTGGTCAGGCGGAACACGGTTGCCGACAGCAGCACCAGGGCGATCACGTTGGGCAGGGCCATCAGCGCATTGAGCGCTTCGGTGGTGGTCCACAACCAGGGGACGCCGCTGACACAGCCCACCACCAGGGCACCGGCCCAGACCAGGCGGAACAACTGGTTGCTGCGGCTGCCGAACAGGTACTCGAGGCAGCGTTCGCCGTAGTAGGCGAACACGATGATTGTCGTGAAGGTGAACAGCACGGTGGCCAGGTCACTGACCCAGCCCGAGCCGCGCAGGGCCCACTCAAAGGCGCGGCTGACCATCGCCCGGCCGTCCTGCCTGGCGAGGTGACTCTCGCTGCACAGCACCACCAAGGCCGTCATCGTGGCGGTGAGCGCGGTGATCAGATTGCCAAGCATGGCCACCAGCCCCTGCAGCACGGGGTCGTCGGGGCGGGCCACCGCATGCACGATCGGGGTGGTGCCCAGCCCCGATTCCTGGGTGAACACCGCCCGGCGAACCCCGGCGGTGATCATGATCAGCAGGGAGCCGCCAGCCATCGCCTGGCCACTGAAGGCATCGTTGACCACGGCGCCCAGGGCGCGCGCCAGGCCGGCCGGATGGGTCAGCAGCAGCGCAGCGGTGAAGCCCACATAGCCCACCACCATCAGCGGTACCAGGATGCTGCTGACCCGGCTGATGCGGCAGATGCCCCCCTGGATGATCAGCAGGGTCAGCACCGCCAGCAGCACCCCGCTCAGCAGGGGTGGCAGGCCCACCAGGTGTTCGAGGCTTTTGCCCAGCTCCATCGCCTGGACTCCGTTGCCCAGGCCAAAGGTGGCCAGGCTGCCGATGCCCGCGAACACCAGCCCCAGCCAGCCCAGCGATGGTGGCAGTCCGAGACACATGAAGTACATCGGCCCGCCCACCAGCTCGCCCCGGTCATTGCGGTTGCGGTAGCGGACAGCCAGCAGGGCCTCGGCGCATTTGGTCGCCAGGGTGACCAGGGTCACCACCCACAGCCAGAACAGGGCGCCCGGGCCGCCCACGCTCATCGTGATGGCTATGCCGGCCACACTGCCCGTGCCGATGTTGCCGCCCAGGGCCGTCATCAGCGCGTCAAAGCTGGAGATGCTGCCTTGCCCATCGCTGTGGCGCAGGCCGTGCCAGGCCTGGCTCAGGGCAAAGCCCAGATGCCGGATCGGCAAAAATTCAAGCCCCAGGGTCAGATACAGGCCCAGGTAGACGATCCAATCCACCAGCAACCCCCAGAGGAAGTCGTTGGTCTGGTCCATCAGGATCGGCAGGTTCATCGACGTCGACGGCGGGCAGGCTCCTGCCAGAGGAGTTCAGCCGATCATCGCCTGGTCGCTGGCGAAATGCCCGGGCGCCAGGAGCGCAGATTGTGCTTCACCACGATCTGGCGCAGTAGGAACACGAACCACCAGCTCACCACCAGCGCCACCAGCACTGGCCAGGTCAGGGTTTCGAAGCGGTCGGCGATCAGCAGGCCGGCGATCAGCACCAGGGCGCCGAGAACGGCGATCTCTTCATACGGTTCGCCCTGAAAGGTGCGGGGTTCGCGACCGGTCACCACATCCAGCAGCATGCCTCCACCCGCGCAGGTCAGCGCGGCGCAGATGGCCATCCACCACCAGCCCAGATCGGCCTCGAGCGCCACCCGAGCGCCGATGATCGTGAAGGTGGCCAGGCCGATGCTGTCGCAGATGCCCAGCAACCGATTGAACCAGCGGCTTTCGGGGGCTCCGGTCTTCAGCAGGTTGGACAGCAGCAGGCCGCTGATCATCACGGTCACCACCAGCAGCAGATAGGTGCTGTCTTTGAAAATGAACGGGGGCGATCGCATGCCACCGACCAGCAGGTCCCGCAGGGTCCCCCCGCCAACGGCCGGCAGCATGGTCAGGATGAAGCAACCCCAGAGGTCGTAGCGGCGCTGCAGGGCCCGCAGAAAACCCGAGAACCCGAACGCGGCTGTGCCCACCAGGTCCAGGCCATAGAACCAGGGACTGCTGACCAGCTGGGCAAAGGCATGCCGCCCGGCCGGCCCCAGGGGGCCCTTCTGGGGGCCATCGAGTTGGGCCTGCCGCCAGACCTGCAGGCTCCAGGCGCCCTGTGCCGCCCGGGCGATGGCGGCGGGCTGGCCGCTGCCCTGGCCGACGATCGTGACGCTGCGCGCAAAGCTGACGGGATCCAGCAGGCCAAAGCCCCGGCGCAGATCCATCAGCTGCAGGATTTCGTCGAGCATGTCCCGCTGGTGGTCCTTGTCGCTGTCCTGCATGAACCGTCGGGTGATGGCCACGGCTTCACCGGGATAGCGGGCCGCATAGCGCCAACCGGCCGCCAGGCCCCGCAGCAGGCGCATCAGGCGATCGCGTTGGACGGGATCGCGCAGATCGGCGGCCCGCACATACAGGCCGTCTTCTAAGAAGCCGCTGTCCTCCTGGCCAAAGCGCACGGCGAAGAGGTTGGACTTCGGTGCCCCCGCGTTGAGGATGGTCAGAAATTCGTTGTAGCTCATGGCCATGGCGCAATCGACCTGGCCGCCGATCAGATCGCGGCCTGCGGGTCGTTGCCGCACCAGCTGCACATCGGCAAGGGTCAGACCATGGCTGCGCAGCCAGTACCCCAGGTCGTACTGATCACCCAGGAACCACGTGCCGACCCGTTTGCCCCGCAGGTCGGCCGCCTGCTGGACACCCGCATCGGCCCGGCAGACCAGCATCGTGCCCGGGCGTTGCAGCAGCTGGGCCACATTGACGATGTCGGCGCCCTGAAGGCGTTCCTGCAGGGCATCCGAAACCCAGCCCATGGCCACGTCGGTTTTGCCCTCAATCAGCCGCTGCAGGGGATCGACCTGGGGCCCCCCGGGTTGGAGGTCGACAGGCAGGCCTTCGCGTTCGAACAGGTCAAGATCCTGCGCTACATAAAAGCCCGCGAACTGGGCCTGGGGCAGCCAGCGCAGTTGCACCCGCAGGGGTGGCTGTGTGGCCACGCCGGCGCGGGCCCTGGGCAGGGCAGGCTGCAGCAGGCTGAACACCACAGCCAGTACCAGGCTGCCGAGGGCGATCAGCCAGTGGCGCCGGCGCCGCTGGCCGTTGCAGGCGTTGATCCGGGGGGCATTCATCCAGCAGCCGGACTGATGTCCGGGGTGTCGCCGCGCAGCCCCAGGCGGCGGCTGAGCGCCGGCAGGGTCAACCCCTGCAGCGTCAGATTCAGCACCACCACCAGAAAGATCAGCCCTTCCACCTCGCCGCTCAGTTTGAGGGTGGCCTCGGCGCTGATGCCGGGCAGCTCTGGAATGGCGTGAATCACCGTGTAGCTCAGCGCCAGGGGAACGGCACCGCGCAGCCCGCACCAGGCGATCAACACGTTTTCACGCCAGTTGAACGGTGACACCCAGCTGAAGGCCAGCACGCTCAAGGGGCGCGCCACCAGCATCAGGGCCAGGGCGCAGAGGATGCCCTCGGTCAGCACCAGGCCAATGTTGGCGGGGTTGATGATCACACCGAACAGCAGGAACACCAGCATCTCCATCAACGTGTTGAACGATTCGAGACTGTTTTCCAGAGATTCGCTGGTAATCAGCGGATTGTCGTAGATGTTGTTGGCCAGGAACAGCCCGGTGACGTAGGCGGAGATAAGACCCGAGCCCAGCAACAGGGTGGACAGTCCATAGGCGGCAACCGAGATGGCAATGCCGACGATCAGGATCTGGTCCTTGCTGGTGATGAAATGGCGCAGAATGTATTGGCCGAGGTAGGTGAGAATCAGCCCGACCATGATGCCGCTGCCGATGCTCTTGATGAACGCCTGAATCTGGCCTGGAATCCCGGTGATGGCCACATCGTTGAGGGCCTGGGCCGCCTCCGGCTTGCTGAAGCTCAGTCCCACCACCAGCAGCAGAAACAGGATGGCCGCCGGGTCGTTGACCGAGGACTCGAACTCCAGCAGCAGCCGCACCCGGCTGGGAACAAAGCGGCTGACCGAGCTCAGCACGCTCAGGGTGGCTCCGGCATCGGTGGAACCCAGGCAGGCAGCCACCAACAGGCAGACGCTGAGGGGCAGCGGCTCGAAGCCGGCGTGGCCGAAGCCAACGCCGAATACCTGATAGATCGCGTAGATCAGGCCCCCGAAGATCAGCGACGAGACCGCCACCCCACCGATCGCCAGCAGCAGTCCGTAGCCCAGAAACTGGCGGATCTGTTTGATGTTGGTCTTCAGTCCTGCATAGAACAGCAGCAGCGTCAGGCTGATGATGTGCAGGTTCTCAACCCCCTCTGGGCCGAACAGATGCTCTTCGGGGTTGATCGCAGCACCGAGCAGCAGCACGCCGAGAATGGCCGGAACCTGCAGCCTGCGGGCAAACTTACTGGCCACCAGGGTCGCCAGAAAGGCGAGCGCGGCCACCGTCATCATCACTGGAAAAGGCACCTTTTCCATCAGGGCCACCATGCCTGAAGGCTCGGCGCCTTGAGCCTCCGGCTGTGGGACCGCCGCCAACAACGGCCAGGCCCAGGGTGCGAACCAGCCCATGCTGCACAAACCTCGTGGGGCTCAGCCTACTGGCTCTGCCCCGGCACGCCCCCGTTGCCTCCATAGGATCGGGCGGCAGCAGCAGACAGGTCATGGCCGCAGTGGCAGCGACACAGGCGCAGTGGGAGGCCGTGATCGGCCTGGAGACCCACGTGCAGCTGAGCACGGCCAGCAAGATCTTCAGCGGGGCCTCCACGTGCTTCGGCGACGACCCCAACACGCACATCGACCCGGTGGTGTGCGGCTTGCCCGGCACCTTGCCGGTGCTGAATCAGAGAGTGCTCGAGTATGCGGTGAAGGCGGGTCTGGCCCTCAACCTGCACATCGCTGAGCACAGCAAATTCGACCGCAAGCAATATTTTTATCCCGACCTTCCCAAGAACTACCAGATCTCCCAATACGACGAACCGATCGCCGAAGACGGCTGGATCGAAGTGGAGGTGGCTGAAAAAGGCAAGGACACCTATCTCAAGCGCATCGGTATTGAGCGCCTGCACATGGAGGAGGACGCCGGCAAGCTCGTGCATGCCGGCAGCGATCGCCTGGCTGGCTCCACCCATTCGCTGGTGGACTACAACCGCGCCGGTGTGGCCTTGGCGGAGATCGTCAGCAAGCCGGATCTGCGCACCGGCCGGGAAGCGGCGGAATACGCCTCGGAGATCCGCCGCATCATGCGCTACCTGGGCGTGAGCGACGGCAACATGCAGGAGGGTTCCCTGCGCTGCGATGTGAACATCTCGGTGCGGCGCGGTCCCGATGCTCCCTTCGGCACGAAGGTGGAGATCAAGAACATGAACTCGTTCTCCGCCATCCAGAAGGCGATCGATTACGAGATTCAGCGCCAGATCAAGGCCTATGAGGCCGGCGAGCCTGTGGTGCAGGAAACCCGCCTCTGGGATGAGGGCAAGCAGCTCACCAAGAGCATGCGCTCCAAGGAGGGCGCCAGCGACTACCGCTATTTCCCCGATCCGGATCTGGGCCCGATCGAGGTGAGCCCGGAGCAGCGCGAGGCTTGGCGCGCCGAGCTGCCGGAGCTGCCGGCCGCCAAGCGCCACCGCTATGCCGAGCAGCTGGGTCTCTCGATCTACGACGCCCGAGTGCTCACCGACGAACGCCCGATGGCGGAGTACTTCGAAGCAGCGGTGGCCGCCGGTGCCGAGGCCAAAGCCGTTTCCAATTGGGTCACCGGCGATATCGCCGCCTACGTCAACGCCAACAAGCTCCCGATCGCGGAGTTGCCCCTCCGGCCCGCGCAGCTTGCCGAGATGGTGCAGCTGATCGAGGGCGGTGTGATCAGCGGCAAGATCGCCAAGGAGATCCTGCCGGAGCTGTTGGAGCGGGGCGGCTCCCCCAAGGGGATCGTGGAGGAGCGGGGCCTGGGCATGATCAGCGACCCTGCGGCGATTACGGCGATCGTGGAGGCGCTGCTGGCGGCCCACCCCGAGGAGGTGGAGGCCTTCCGCGGCGGCAAAACCAAGCTGCAGGGCTTCTTCGTGGGCCAGCTGATGAAGCAAACCGGCGGCAAGGCCGACCCCAAGCTCGCCAACCAGATCCTCAGCCAACAGCTCAAGGGTTAGCTGGGTTCGGGTGACGCGTTCAGGTTCAGGTGGTGCGTTCAGCAGTGCTTGAGGAGGTTGTACATCTGTACAAACTCTTTAAGCGCAGGCTTGAAGGGCCCGCTCCACCGCCTGCTCCAGCTGCTGCGGCCCACCGCGGTTGTCGATCACCACATCCGCCAGCCCCCGTTTGCGGGCCAGGGGCCATTGGGCCGTAAGGCGGGCGCGCGCGTCGGCCTCGTTGAAGCCATTGCGCGCCATCAGCCGTGCCAGTTGCTGGGTGTCCTCGCAGTCCACCAGCCACACCTCGCTGCAGAGCGCTTCGAGGCCCGCCTCAAACAGCAGTGGAATCATCAGCACCACCACCGGTGCTGCCGCGAGCC
>Ga0194123_10006009_pt1 | contig 12742 bp, 11 predicted proteins | sample TA2MahsurfametaG_5_FD_155479 | JGI IMG/M metagenome (GOLD analysis project Ga0194123, IMG submission 155479) | Freshwater microbial communities from Lake Tanganyika, Tanzania - TA2015023 Mahale A surface | ecosystem: Environmental > Aquatic > Freshwater > Lake | place: Tanzania: Lake Tanganyika... | reverse complement strand
TCGACGGGCTCGATGACGATCCGCCACCGCCGAGTGGCGGACAAGGCTTCGGCGGCCCTGCCTCCAGCAACAAGCGCGCCAAAGGTGACTTCCGCGGTCTGCTGCTCTCCAACCAGACCCACCGCTCCAGCACCGATGGCGAGGCGCGGTTGTTCAAAAAGGCTCCTGGCGTCGGTGCCTTCCTGAGCTTCGTGGGTCACTGCGTCATGGAGAACCGCAACGGCTTGGTGGTGGCCCGTGAGGTCAGCCAGGCCAGCGGCACCGCGGAGCGTGATTCAGCCCTGCGCATGGCCCGATCCCTCAAGGGTGCGCACCAGAAAACCCTCGGTGCCGACAAGGGTTATGACACCAGGGATTTTGTGGCTGAACTACGCATCAACGGCATCACGCCCCATGTGGCTCAAAACATCCAGGCTCGCCGGCGTTCAGCGATTGATGGCCGCACTGCTCGCCATCAGGGCTACGCCCAATCCATCAACGCCAGAAAGCGGATCGAAAAGGTGTTTGGCTGGATCAAGCAGGCTGCCGGACTCCGGCAGCTCAAGGCCCGGGGACGATCCAAGGTGGGGGCGGTATTCCGGCTGCATGTGGTGGCCTACAACCTTATCCGAATCAGCAACCTGCTCAGTGCTCAAGGCCCACAGGAGGTGATGGCATGAAGGTTCCGGTCAGGGGGGCTGACGCCCCTGTGGACCAGGACTCAGGCAGACCAATCGCTCCTAGAGGTAGTGCATGCGAGCTGCAGAGCACCGGTCAACCTGATTGGCGCTAATCAGCTGACGGTCGCGGACAGGGCAAAAGCACTGGTTTCCCTCGCCTTTTCAACAGACTCCTAGAGCTCTTCGATGGAGACCAAACAGGAGGCTACTAGAACACTTAGCTGAACATCAGCAGAGAACTTCCGTCAAAACAGAAGAAGCCTAATGGTGAGCTTGAGATTCAGCAATAAAGCTTCATGGTGGATAAAAGCTGCTGAGGGTCTGCATCAACACAGTCACCTCTCATTGTTCCTATTCATAGCGCGGTAAGGGTCACAGGAACACTTGAGACACCCCACTCGGAGTTGCGCTACCTAACATTAAAAGAAGGCAAAAGAACGACGCATCGATTCAATCATAGTACTCGGAGGCGGCTGCAACAACGCTGACTCGCTACGTTGGCTAAAGATAAAACAACCAAGCATTGAAGAGCTAGCGCTCATAACAAAACCAGGTCGTGGGATACACAACGAATGCTACAGATGAGAAAGAATGAATAAAGAAATGCTAAACTATAAAGCAGAGAAAAGTGGTCTATTTTTGGCAATCAACACAATAAAAATACATGGAAAGAAGAGGATACCAGAATAAGTCAGATTGGTAACAAGAAAAACTGAAAAGAACGAGGCATAGACCGTGTAAGCAAGAAAATAAGGGAAGACACAAGGGAATCGATGCGCTAACCTTACGATATAACAAAAGTGAATAAGCACGAATGTCAGCCCAATATATCCGTATTGGGCAAGAAGTGAAAACAATCCAGCTGCAGGCAATAAAGACTCACCTAATTCTGTGGAAATGGTAATTGCCCTTGCCGAGCTTAACAAACCTCCAAAAAACTGAGAGACAAGAGGTAGTGCATCAAAAAAAGATTGCGCGGAATAAAACTGTTGAGATCTGAAGCCTGAGAGAACAAAGAGAGTACTGGGGTCTCGAAGCAAGCTGAGAAGACGGGTTGCCAGAAGATCACCAGAAAAGAAAAGGGTTAAGGTAAAAAAAAGCAAGAATATGCTAGAAGCAAACAAAAGAGGAATAGAAAGTATATGCTTGCTAGGATTGCTAAATAGCCATCTTAAGAGGGCAACAAAAAGAAGAGTCGAGAAGAAAAGAAAAAGCGACAAAAAAACTGTCAGCGATCTTGATTCAAATAGGAGAATAATGGTAGGAAGAAACAGGGAAGATAAAGGCTGAAAAAGAGCGCTCAATTCATAAGAAATGAGATTAGTTTCTCCAGTAGGCAAACTACCCTGTGCAAGGTGAAGACAAAAGAGAACCGGCAACCACAATCCAATATAACTTGTTTCGAAGAACACAAATGGTGGGCGGTCGTAGCCTAGAGATATTTGCAGAAGTCCTAGAAAAACCAAATACCATAGTACGAAATCGATACGACAGGTATAGTTGCGTTTTGCATCAGCAGATGAGTAGGATAAAGAGCAAAGGAAGGCAACTGCCGAGATTTGAAGGAGAGAAGCTAAGAGGTTGAAAGAAAGGAGAAAATCCAGAGGTGATGCATTGCCGGCGAGGGTCGCGCCAATAAGTGAGAGGAATTGGAGAATAAAGGCAAAAGGTAAGAAAGCGCTAAAGTACGAGACCGACCTAAAAGCAAGTGACAAGGAAATAATAAGAGCAATACGGAATAGAGGGCTGAGAACATGTAGATCAGAAATTAGCAACAAGAAAAGAGATGGAGCTAAAAACTTACTCGAGATGAGTCCAGACACAATTAATGGGATATTTTGAGGGTAATAATGTTAAAGGACAAAATCAAGGTTCTACCTAGATTGCTTAAAGGAAGCGCTGCTAAGCAGCCCGAGGCAAACTCAAGGCTGGACATAATGAGAATTCCAAATGTGAGGCGTAAGTAATACAGACGCAAGGAGTCACTGATCGTATTTTATGAGGCTAAACAAAGCGACTTAATCGATAGGTATGATGAGGACTAGACATATAGATCGACATGAATAAAAAGAGATATATCAACTCGATAAAGTTCAATGCCTACGATAATTCGAGAAAGACGATAGTCGCAGGAGGAGACGTACAGTTAGCAGAGGAATAAGCAAGCAAAATGATCAAAGCCCAAAGCTCGCGGCTAACAATGAACAGAAATATACGTGTTTAGGAAGTGTAGCCAAATAATTGAAGAATAAAATGCAGAGCGTGAGGATAAATAATATAGATAAACTTAAAATAAGAGTAAGCGAAGAGATGTAGCAAGAGGAGCTTGACGGGCTATGAGCGAGATTCTGCTTGACTATAGGCAGAAGACAACTCAGGTAGGGACTCACAGGCCTGAAGACCGAATTCCGTACAATATCTAGTAGAATTAGAAGGAAAGGGAGTGTGAGCTCGAGAGGAAGGCCAAACGAATAAGGTGGGGATAGAAAGGGCAATAGAGTCCATTAAAAGTGAGCTGTAGTGAGAAATGAATATGTCGCAGTCACCGAGAGCGACAAAAGCAGGACGCCGTTCATGAGATAGAAACGGATAGTTATCATAGAGATATGAATAACGGTCGGTACCGAGATCGCGGGGGTGAATTGAAACAGACACCGACACACAGGGCAGAGACTGGAGAAAGTCAAGAACCAAAGAGGTTAGACGCAGGTTTTCGGCTGTCGATATTAGGGAGCAATCTAAAGGACGGAAAGAGATTAGAATTCTTTTACGATTTGCGACCGAAATGGATGGGATAGAGATCGGATGGGTGACAGACGAAAGAAGGTTGATCCATGATCGAGAATACTGCGGGTATCCACATACTACGGGGGTTGAATACAACTTATACAATGAAGCAAAATAAGTGTAGTCTAGAATATTATGACAAAGAAACTTGGAACCCACGAGATCTGGGCGTGGACTGATCAAAGCTTGAGGTAAACAACCACTAAGATGATCCTGAGGCTGGGTTCCGTGAGGAAAGAAGATAATGGTTGCGCGCGGGAATAAGAACTTAAGGTAAAGGCTGACAGAAGACGGTCCGTTAAAATCGACGTAGATCGCATCAGGAGACAGATCGCCTAGACTGGATATATATCTGAAAATGGCGGAGATACAAGATGCTAGCTTTGAGGGTATAAATCGAAAAAACTTAAAAATGAAGAACGACAGATATGAGTCAACTAGTGGCCAGGACAAGTAAGATACGCTAATGTGATCAAAGTATCCAGAGAGGAGGGTTGGAGGGTACTTCTGAGAAGTAAGGGATGAGAGGATCCTGCTCAGTGGTAAGATAGAAAGAGAGCAGCAGTCAGTTGTCTTCAGATAAGGAAGTAGCCATTCAAGCTCAGAGAGTGAAGAGCTTACTAAAACTAATATCTTTGAATGGACCACGTGGAGCTCCAAAAGAAGACAGCAGATCAGAATAGCTATATGAAATCAATCTCGGGCCGGCATGCGTGGGAAGAACAAGGGCTGCGGAACCAGGCGACAGATTTTTCTTGTCTGACTTAAGACCGTTAATGATACTTGCTAGAGAAGGGAGGTCAGTGTATTCATCAGAACAAATTTCAATTAGTTGGCTTTGGTGTAGAAAGATCGAAGAGACACTTGAAACGAGGGAATTGGGTAAAAGACCTTGATTATAAGAAAGCAAGTAAGCCAGGTAACATCCATATATTACGGCTACTCCGTGAGGAATCAAGAAATTGGTTGCTTGCTCAATGGAATGTGCAAAACTATGGCCAAAGTTTAGGAGCTTACGCTCATTCAGGTCAAATTCGTCTGCCTCAATGAAAGGCTTCTTGATATGATGAGCAGTGGACAAAAGTGGGAGGAAGTCAAAAGATGAGATATCAGGAGACTTTAGGAGTGAAGTAGTGAAAGATTCTAATAAGGGGAGGGATATCTCGGGGGTCATATGGAAGTAATGTGAGATGTCACCGTAGCCCGATAGCAAGTCTATACGGTTCAGACTGCCCAGGAACGAAGGGCAGACAAAGATACTAGAGGGAGGGTAAAAAAGGCCTACCTGATTCTTAATGCCTGAAATATTTAGAGATGATTTACTGCCAATACAGCTATCGCCCATACTGAGCAGAGTAGTAGGTACAAAAATCCAGTCCAAACCTCTTTTAATAACACCACATACAAATGTCATGATGTCCTGAAGAATGCCACCGCCAACAACAATTATTGGACGGAAGAGAAGGTGGGAGAAATCATGGAGAATATTGTTGATTAAGAACGAAGCGTGATCAATTGTCTTTGTTTGTTCAGAGGCTGCAACGAGCAAGATATTTGGAACAGCATCAAATAGCTCGGAATAACAAGACCTGACGTTGGAATCAACAACGAAAAGACAATCGGAGTACCGAGTAAAAAGTGAACTGGGAGACTCGTTATAGTTAACAGTATAATTATAGCGATAAGAACGAATATGTAGATCAGGAAGCATAAACAAGACCTTTGTCCAAGAGGAAAGATTGGGCGTTAAAAGAATGATTAGAGGTTAGCAGATAATGCACAAATTCAGCAACTTCTGAAGTATGTATGAAAGGATCAGAGGAGTCTGGAATGCGAGATATATGCTTTTGTATAATTGGATCGGTAGAGGTCTTAGAAGTTAAGGGTGTATCACAAAAGCCTGGCTGGATTGAATTAACGTAGACATTGTATGGTGATAGTTCCGAGGCGAGATGCCTTACCAATGAATCGATGCCCCCTTTAGTGAGACCATACAAGGAACGCATAGGTGCACCTTTGACAGACCAGATTGAAGAAATAAGAACGAATGACCTTCGAGGAGAGGAGGTTTGAGTGAGTATAAGCTTGGAATATGAATTTGCTATGTGAAAAGCAGAGATAACATTAAGGTTAAATAAGTATGAAATATCATCTTGTGTAAAAGATCCGATAGGCTTTACGATGTTGGAGCCAGACGAGAAAATTACATGCAGAGGGTTTACGGAATGAATAATGTCCTCTATTTCGCCAGAAACCGATGGTTTACTGAGATCTACAACAAAGTGCTTGTCGGGATTAAAGTGATCGGGGCAATTGCGAGATGCCGAATAAACAGAGAATGATGATGATAAATGACGAGAAATAGATGCCCCGATGCCAGACGAAGCACCAAAGATAAGAACTTTTTTCAATTATTTAGGGATGGGCAGACAGAGCCACAATCATGAATCAGTTGGTAGAAGAGCATAAGGCATAGCGCTTCAACAGTATGGTAATGGTGGCAATCTAGGAAGAGGTGCGAAATGGTATCATCGAATGGATTACGGCCTGAGATTAGAAAGGAGTCCCAACCCAGCTTGGAGACATAGTCAAACGCAGAAATAATGTTTTTAGATCTACCAGAACAGCTCATGCCGATGAGCAGGGCTGATGGAAGATTTGAGTAAGATAGCTTAAGCCAGTTGTCAAATATAGAGTCGAATCCGTTGTCATTTGCAGTAGAAGTTATAAATCCAAAAGAATCAAATGACAATACTAGCTTTGAAGGGATTAATCTTGTCATATCAGTAGCCATATGACTGGCTACGTAATGGAGCCCTCCATTGCCAATAACAAAAATGTATTGGTGCTTATTGCAGAGAGCTGCAAGACTAGCAAAACCTTTGGAACGAATTAAGTGGTCATACTTAGCTTGTATACTTTCAAAATCTGCAAAGACTCGGTCCATGGCTAAGTCGGGAAGAGTAAAAAAAACCCCCAGTACTTTAAAGCATCAAGCTCAAATGCGTTGGAATGGGGGCACCTACCTCAGGATTCTAAAGGCAGAAGGCTGAATGGGTGAGGAGGGGGATTTACAGAAGGAGAGTTCAGAATTAATATTTGTAACTTGTGAAGAACTGTGAGAAGCTCAAGTGTGGAATTGCGAAAGGGTTGACGCTCTCGCGGGTTAGGATCACTCATTGGACCAGAAATGTGGAAAACCAACTGATCTTGGTCACGCGGTTGACGTCACCAGCTTGAGCAGCTTCATCAGATAGGTGATGTTGTAGGTAATAACATGGAGTCCAGGGACTAAGGAGGCTCTGGAAAACCGAGGCTATTCACGGAACAATGGCCCTGTAATGGGAGGCCGGGACAGGATTAATGGGCGGCAGCTCGGCTTCTCGAAAACAAGCTAACCACCACAAAGAAGAAGAAAAGCCGGTAAAGATTTGCTACGAGATGGATGTGGGGGTGCGATGACAGTAGAAAAATAGTGAGGTAAAACGGAACAATTCGGTCCTGAGGCGCTCAAGCGGATGAGATATTGGGCTATTAGAGATAACTAGCAGGTCGAAAAAGTTGCCAATAATGGAAAGATCGAAATATTGCTTTTCATAAAGGCCAGGGGAAGAAGATAGTTGAATTAATCATTACGAGATGATGTCATCAAGTGTCATTGGCGTACCAAATGAATATGAGCGTTTTGCCTTTCTTCCCAGCAAAAGATCAAAAAGATACGGCGGTGCTCCATTGCCGGGTCGCACGATACGCAAATTGTCTGTGGTGAAACGCTCACCCTCAGCGATATCTGCTGAAACGTAGATCGAACGGCGACAATGCAGGCTATTACGCTCGGCTTCGGTGGGGCCGTAGCGCACCTCACCCAATGCCTGCCAAGCTCTCTCGCTCTCCTGCACCAGTGCTGCAAGCTCCTTAGGCTCAAGCGAGAAGGCACTGTCCACACCACCATCAGCACGAGATAGGGTGAAGTGCTTTTCAATCACGGTGGCGCCAAGGGCGACCGCAGCGACTGCAACACCCAAACCCATCGTGTGGTCCGAGAGACCTACTTGGAAGCCAAACAGTTCTCGCAGGTGCGGGATGGTGAGAATGTTGGTGCTAACCGGGGTGGCCGGATAGGTGCTGGTGCACTTGAGCAACACCAGATCTCGGCACCCTGACTCGCGGGCCGCCTCCACCGCCTGCTCCAGTTCACCTAGGCTGGCCATACCGGTGGAGATGATCAGGGGCTTGCCGGTGGCAGCAGCCTTTCGGATCAGCGGCAGGTGATTATTCTCGAAGCTTGCGATCTTGTAAGCCGGGGCACCAAGCTCCTCTAGAAAATCAACGGCACTCTCATCAAAGGGAGAGCTGAAGCAGAGCATGCCGTGCTCGCGAGCCCGCTCCATGATCGGTCCGTGCCACTCCCAGGGAGTGTGAGCCTTGGTATAGAGCTCGTGCAAGTTCTGACCAGCCCAGATGCTGGCCTGATCTCGGATCTCGAAATCGCCGCCGCGAACGTTCAGTGTAATCGTGTCAGCGGTGTAGGTCTGCAACTTGAGTGCATGAGCGCCCGCATCGGCTGCGGCGTCCACGATGGCAAGAGCTCGATCAAGGCTCTGATTGTGATTGCCGCTCATTTCAGCAATCACAAAAGGCGGGTTATCGAGACCGATCGGTCGCCCAGCAATGTGAATAGTCATATGGAATGGTTCGGCTCAAATGAGCACGGAGACGAAAGACTAGCGGAAAGACTGAAGACGATACAGCACGGACAACTCCGATTCTGTTTCGAACTTGAAAGCGTCAGGCTCGGACTCATGCCTACAGCAAAAGCTATAAGATGTGGAAATCGTGATGCAAAAAATAAGCATTGGGGAAAGAAGATCTATGATCGAGACAATCCATAGTTGGTACGAAGAAATAGGTCTATAGAACTATAAGTTGACCGTGGCATAAGCGCTAAGCCACAAGGGTAGGCTGGACTGAGCATAAAGCACGCCATAAGCATCATGAATTGTGATTCAGGGTTGGGTTAGTGTAACGTTTGCAGTAGAGCGGCGAGTTTCGACAGGCTGTCAATTCGGTGTTGCCCATCAAAGCCTGGAGCTGCAATGGTTTGTGCATGTTCACCGGTCATCACGCGCACCGTGGTGCCACCCAAAGCGTTTAACGAGATGAAGTCCTTGGCCGGATTGTCACCAACGTAGACTAGGTCTTTCCAATCGCAGTGTTCTGCACGCCGGATGAGGTTGAAGCAGTAAGGCGAGGGTTTCGCATGGCTAATTCCGTATCGATGGGTGATGTACACCCGCTTGAAGTACGGTTTGATGGAGAGTGCTTCGACCTTGTTAGCTTGTACGACCTTGTGGCCATCTGTGACCAAGTAAGGCCGGCATGGCCAACGCAGCAAGAACTCTTCTGCTTCGGGAGCAAGACAAATTCTCGGTTTATGGTGCCGATACAAGGCCACACACTCGCGCACGGCCTTTCTCGTATGCGCACCACGCGATTCAAGCAAAGTGTCGAAAACTGCGCCACGTCCACTAGTACGAAGGGTTTCATTCATTAGTGCTAGCGACTCTTGACGGTCCCAGGCATTAAGGCGTTCAAGGGTCTCAGCTACGGCAGAGAAGCCACTCTGTACGTATGTGATTTCTGGATAGAGAGTATCGTCCAGATCAAATATCAGAACCATAGAGATACGTATCAGCCGGAAGCCGTACTTGCCGGACCTCAGTGTCGGTTCGCATGAAGGGGTAATCGTCAATCCTTGCACCTGCGGCCTCAAGCAGGGACCAGCGTAGGCTGTCTAAGCCAACAGCAATTGAAGCTGTTGAGGCGCCACCAAATCGGGCATTGCATTCGATGATATTTAAAGTTCCTTCGCCGTCAATTATTGCTTGCAGCATCACATGACCGGTTAGCTTGAGAGCCGACAATACTGCGGCAGCCTGAGCTTCATAATTGGCACTGCGGAAGGTTGTGGTGATCTGCGATTCCCCTTTAACCACGAGATCGCGCCATCTTAATACCAGCCCCTTGACAGATCCGCTGCGATTCAGCCATGCATCGATGCTGATCTCTCTGCCGCTTACGTACGGCTGGTAAATCGGTGCCTCCAAATTGGTCGCATAATCAATGGCCTGAGTGCGATCTAAATCAATGCCGATAGCTCGCGAACCAGCCCCGAAGCGCTCCTTAACAACAAAGCGCTCGCCATGCAGATCTTTTACGGACAAGGAACTTGGAATAATCGGGAGGGATTGACTAGTACCGAATTCTGAAAATGCGAGCTTATCAAGGCAACGTTGCAGGGACGCTCGATCTGACACCATCACCTCAATGCCAGATTGCCGGAAGCGCTCAGAATTTCGGGCCCAGAACATGAGCTCACCATCGCGAGAGGGCAAAATCGCAGTAATGCCCAACACGCAACATCGTTCTAGTAGTATATCCACTACATTGCCGCCCAGACGCGGCATGGACCAACACTCATCTGCAACATGGAAGCTCAGTGAACTTGGCTCCATGTCGCCGGCAACGACGCTACCGGCGGGGTGTATCGCCCGCGCTGCTTGTTGCAGCGCCCGTATCAACGGGACCTTTCGCGAAGCGCTAGTCAAAAGCACCTTGGGTGGTTTTGCTGTGGTGATGATATCCGGGGAGGTGCGCTTGTCCCGCTCGTATTCAATGATGAGCGGGATCGCCGTTTCAATCTCAAATTCAGGTTTCCAGCCCGTAGCATCTTCGAGCAGGGATGTGTCGGCCTGAGATGCCTCAAAAGGAATATCAGACTCGCAATAATCGACCTCCATCCCAGGAAAGTGTTGCGACAGTAAATCGACAACCTCGCTGACACGACGTGCATGTCCGGTACCTAAGTTGACGATGCCAGTGCAATCAGACTGAGCTAGGCGAAGAAGCCCTTCAGCACTGTCTGCTGCATATACATAGTCGAACAAGCCCTCGGGGCGGTATACCTTCACCGGATCACCATCGAGTAACGATCGAACCCAGCGCGAGATAACGTCACGTGATCCTCGGCCATAGCCCCGGAAGATGCGAGCACATACCGAGCTGAATTGCGCTGAGCGAAACTGCTCTAAAAAGCCTAGTTCAATCTCGTGAGATAGCTTGGCTGTACCGGTCAAGTTGCGCGGTGACACGGGGTCTGTTTCGAGTAACGAGACAGCAGCCTCGCGTGCGGACGGGAACTGGTATAGCGCGGGCTGGTATATCAAGTAGCTAGAGGCAAAGACGACGCGTGTAATGGCCGGACAGTCCTTGGCCAGCGTCATGAGGTGATGGCTTAGCTGGACATTGTGGCGGAAGTTCTCATGCCAGAACTCGTAAGTTTCCGTCGAGCGTTCAAAGGTTGCCGCCAAGTGGATGAAAAGTTCCGGTGCAAAGGCATCGAATTCCAGCTGCGACATGGAATTGAGATCGCCTTGGCGGTATAGAACAGCCGACGGGAAAGCTGCGGGACGAGGCTTAAGGTCGGCGACCAAGACGGTTACGCCTAGAGCACATAGCTTCGGTATCAGCTCCATGCCGATGACGCCTGCGCCACCACTTACAAAAACTCGGTTCATAGTTTGCTTAGGATTGGACAATTGAGTGGATGATGGAATTAAAGAAGACCCCGCCTATCCTTACATGATCCCGCAACACTCCTTCGCGCTGAAAACCTCCTAATTCGAGAATTTGAATGTGGTGGTGGCGATTTGCATAGGTCTCTGTAAAAAGCTTATGAAAGCCAAGATCGTCGAAGGTCATCATTCGAACCAACGTTATAAAAGCGCTGAGATCACGTGCGTACTGCACAGGCTGCTTGGCCCGTAAGTCGTCGACAAGAAAGGACATCTCGGCACGTTGGTCGCTCCATCCAATATGTACAAGACCTCCGTAGCCGATCAGACGCCCCTCAAAGAGCAGGCTCATCAGGATATTTTGCGGGACTTCATGGGTCATTGTTGGCCATATACTCTGCGTGAAGTAAGTCTCTTGCTGAGCTGGTGAAATTGGGTTTTCCTGCCTAAGGACATCAAGTTGAGCATTGCGCCAGCAGCGAATTGGTTCGATGTGCTCATGCAAGATAGGCAATAGTGCATAACCCTGATATTCAAAACGTTGCTGCTTAAGGCAGAGCCAGGAGCCATTCATTTTTGGTTAAGCGTTAAGTAGGCAGTGATGTCTCGGCCCATCCCTACATCAGCCATCGCGCTGTAGAAAGCCCTAAGCTTTTGAAAAGAATGCTGGCCGAGAAGGTTCTCGATTGCAATCCGTGCGCCGTGGGCCTCGCGTCCCAATCCTCTGTCCCGAATATAGTTAGAACCTGAGTGTAGGAGGTACCAGTCGATCGGGAAGTCAGCAAGCACATCAATGCAGTGCCAGCCGGTGGCTTCGCAGGTAGCTACAAGGCTGTCTTTGTTGAAATAGGCAAGATGATCTGGCAGCGCAATCCAATATGGACCTGACACTGAACCATTGTCGAGAAGATGTTGTTGCAAGGCGGAGAAGTCGTTAGGGACGGTTACGACGGCAATACCTCCTGGGACGAGAAGGCACCGGAGGCGGCGTAACAGTTCAGGTGGATCGATTACATGCTCCAGGACATTAGTGAGCAAGACAGCGTCATATCTCAGCGATGATTGCAGCCGTTCCTCAAGAAGAGTACTAACATCGCCCGTCGACACGAATCTTTCGCAATGAGGATTCATAGCTTTGACGCCGGCCAGGCTGTAATCAAGCCCATCAACCGACCAGCCCGAGCGTTGAAAGTGCGACAGCGAGAATCCTTCTCCACATCCTACGTCTAGCAGTACACCATGCCTTCTACCTAAGAGATCTTCAATGAACAGCCTCTTCTGTCGGATCTTTGTTTCTATGTAAAGCAGCTCTTCATCTGAATAAATTGCACGATAACCCCCCAGGCTAAGTTGAAAGTATTGCTCGGCGTAGAAAGACTGAAGTGATTCGATAGTTGGCTTTTTGATCGGTTCGAAATACCCAAAAGCATGCTTTTTCATGGATTGCGTCATTTCTGCGTTATGGCCAGCTGAGGGATCCATCATTCTCATGGGTCAGTTGAGTCGCTTGAAACCTCCGTGACAAATTGGACCTGTTAACAGAGGCATGATGTCACGCCCTTCCTCGCACTGCTTAATGAGAGCGAATAGGGGATCTAGCGCATAAAAGTAGGCATCAAGGATACTGGGTGTATGCACGGTTGATACGTAGACACTATTTCCGGCTAAGTACCCCTTTGCGAGCATCTCTTGTGTGATCAGGGTCTTGTATGCCAGAGCATT
>Ga0194123_10006007_pt1 | contig 12744 bp, 13 predicted proteins | sample TA2MahsurfametaG_5_FD_155479 | JGI IMG/M metagenome (GOLD analysis project Ga0194123, IMG submission 155479) | Freshwater microbial communities from Lake Tanganyika, Tanzania - TA2015023 Mahale A surface | ecosystem: Environmental > Aquatic > Freshwater > Lake | place: Tanzania: Lake Tanganyika... | reverse complement strand
CTTAAAGAGTCTAAAACTTCACTTATTACATCTTGGTTAACAAAAGGAGGTGAGAATGGAATTTTATTCATAATTTTATTATACTTTCTTTCTATATTCTATAAAATATCTTTTTCTGCCATCCGGCAAGTTGATTTCCTTCAGAATTCTGGCTCCTAAAAATTTATGGAATAATACAATTTGCTTATTAATTGAATCCACTTCTCCTCTAAATGAAGAATAGCCAAACGAATAAACGATATCCCGCCATGTCTTAAATAATTCGGGAGATGTCGATTTATCGCAATCATTTCTCCATCCCCAATATTCATTTCTTACACCGACTTTGGTATTATACTCTATCGAATTTGAATCGTCAGAGATATGTTTTCTTCTTTTAATCAATTCACGTAATAATTTGGGCTTTCTCAGGATAGCAGGAATAGCGGCCAGGCCTAATTGAATTTTATTGCTTTTGATAGATCTGAGATGCTCTGCTGCATCCATTGTGCCTGAACAAAAACCATAAATCAATCCAGTCTCAGCTTCAGCCACAATTATGAGGCTATGCTTTTCCTGCAAGAGAATCTGATAATATTTTTTGAGGAAAAGGAACCCGAGCATGTGCATAAAACCACCAGGCTGATTTTTACCAGATTCAAGATGGATTTCAGTCAGCTGATTTGCATCGGTGACTTTTCCTATTCTGAATTTTACCATTTTACACGACTTTTTTTAAATCGGTCTGACTCAAAAGATTCATCTACCACCTGAATTTTAATTGGCACCTTAAATGATTCCAATTTCGTTCTGCAGTGCGATTTAACAATATTAATAATTTCTGCATTAGATTTTGAACCTTGATATTTGATTTTGGCACAAACAATTTTTCCGGTAAAAGGATGACTGTCTCCATATATCAATACATCACTAATCTCAGGCAATTCCAGAATCACATTTTCCACTTCCTGTGGATATACCTTTTCTCCACCAACATTAATCAATTCTGATTTCCGGCCCAGAATTTTAAAATAATCTCCATTTACTTCAACTGCATCACCGGTCATAAACCAGCCATCTTCTGTAAATGGACTCGGGGCATTAAGATATCCCAGCATTGCACTCTCTGATTTAATTTGAAGCATACCTTCCACCACTCTTACAGCGTAACCTTCTCCGCCAATCTTTACCCACAAGGAACCATTGGCTTCTGATTTAGATCTCATGACTCCCAACTCAATCAGGCCATATGTTTGCTGAAATACAATTTTTGGGAAGAGTGTGTTGAGTTTGGTGAGAAGTGATTCGGGCATAGGCTCCGCACCATAGCTGATTAATTGCAGACTATCGATAGAATATCTCTCATATGCTCGGCTGATTAACAGCATATTTAAAAATGTGGGAGATGTAGGAAGTAATTCTACCTGATGCTTTTCGATCAATTCGCAAACATAATCAGGAGTTCTGTTTTCTAATATTACAACAGCTCCTCCATTTGACATAATATGAAATAATGTATTCAAACCTCCCCAATGATCAAACAGAAGGAAATTGATAGTTCGCAATGCTTTCCTTTTTATCCTGAACTTCGAAAGAAGTTTCGAGAAGTCATGCAATGCCGCTTTTGGGGTGCCTGAAGATCCTGAAGTGAATAACAATAATCCGGGAGTATTCTGATCAATCAATTTTTTAAATAGATTGTTTTTCGACTTTGTAATAAAATTCATTTCGATGAATTCGATATTTTCTTCATCGTAGATGCTGATTAAATAATCCAGTTCAGCTATTTCATACTTTTTTTGATTCTTTTCCTTATGATTCAGATCAAAAGGAACGATAATGGTATTATTTCTGATTAGTCCATATAAAATAGAAATTGTTTCCGGCGAAAAATCTCCTTCTAATCCAACAATAGAATTTGGTCGGAGAGTTCTGATTTTGCTGTCCCAATGCTCTATTCTTTCGAGAATATGCTGATAACTGATATGTTGATTCTTCCAGATAATAGCTATGCTATTTCCATACTTTTTAAAGTATTCCAGAAAAAATAACTCTTTACTTAAGTTGCTCATTTACTATTATTTCAATTAGTTTAAAATTTACCAGATTTCCTACTTCTTCATCAGGTATCGTAATTCTGAATTCTTCCTCCAATGCCAATATTAGATTCAGATGGCGGATAGAATCCCAATTCTCTACGTTGTCAACAGAACTTTCTTCATTAATACTTTCATGTTCAGTTTCAAAAACACTACTCATAACCAAAATAATTCTGGATTTATTGTTTTCCATATTAATATTTCTTATTGTTATAAATAATTAATTTCTATATAATTAATATCAGATGATTTATAGTTGTGTAAATTCAACTCATATCTTTTTATACCTGAACTGGTTTCCGTTAATTCAAAACCAAGTTTTTCATAAAAATCCGACACCTGAGCATTTTTTGTAGTACTAATGAAACTTGAGGTGACAGATTTGATTCCGGATTCCTTCAATGAATTCAGGATCGAATTCAGAAATACAATTTCAATATTTCGGCCAATAATCCTGCAGCTCATAAGGAGCGTATCGATTCTCGCTGTTTGTCCGAAAGAATCTTTACATACAATACTTAATATTGTAATTCCGCTATCACCATACTTATCACTGATAGAACCGGTATAAATAGTGCAATTTTCATCTTCAATGAACTTCTGAATTTCTGTTTCTGAATATCGGACCGTCGTTAAATTAAACTGATTTGTTTTTTGCGTCAGTTGCGAAATCCGGACGATCTGTTCCCTGCTATCCTTATAAAAATCCAACCTGATTTTTAACGCTGCAATATACTTTTCTAAGGATTCAAATTTATTTTTCTCCATATCACGGTAAACTTGCGTTTTATATTGTTCCGTTTTTTGGAGATCTTCCTCAGTGATAGAAAAATTAAAATTTTTATAAATGAACGCTAAAAGATTGTTTTTATATTGGTACAAATTTTTTGGCACCTGAAGAGTTTCTACATCAGGAAGAGCCTCTTTAACCAGATTAATCTCGTAATCGGAATCATCAACAAATACTATACTGTCAATTCCGATATTGAGTTTTTTGGAGATGGCTAATAAATTGCTGACTTTGTCATTCCAATTCACTTCCTTAATCACTATATCCTGATTGGTTAATACAATGTCCTTATGATTTGCAAACACATGATCAACATCCTGCGCATTATTCTTACTGCATAATCCAACTAAAATGCCATTCCGGCTCAAATATCTGGCAATATGCTGCACCTCATTAAAAGGCTTTCCGTATGAGCTGGTTGATGTCATTTGTATATTATCAAAACCATCTTCACCCAAAACACCCTTCCATAATGTATTATCACAATCAAAAATGATCGCCTTTTTTACGGCCCCTGTTATTTTCTTAATAGTCGGCTCGATAGCCTTTATATAAGACTTGAAGAAGTGCAAACTGTAAGGTGCTTTGGAAGATAAATAAAATCTGAAATCATATGCCTGATCTCTTCCCAATTCAAAAACAATTTTATCTATATTTACGATTACAAGATTTTTATAGTTCAATGAATATAAAAATTCATTAAGATCCCTTACAAATTTTTCAAGCTGAGATACTCTTGTAAATGAAGTGTTGAACGCTGATGTGCTGAATGAATTAAATATGACGGAGGGCGTATCCTTCAAATTTTCCAAAATCAGGTGAATCTCATTTTTGATTTTTGCTTCCAATTCTGACACCATCTGGTGATCCAGCAATTCAAAATAATCAGAAACACTATCTGCAATATTGAGCATATCATAGAAAATAAAAATGATATTTTCATCTTTGACATGATGGCTATCCTGAACCAGATTATCAAAATTTCCAATCTCAATCTGTGGACTGATTTTCTTTAATCTTAAACTATATTCGAAAATTTCTTTAAATGCATTTACAGTTACATTGGAAAGAATTTTAACTGACAATATCTTGTCAAATGCCGCTGTGCTTAATTGCTTGTTTTTTTGAAGAATCTCAGTATACTTTAGACTATCCATACCTCAATTATAACATGATTTGACCACCATTTACTCTAATATTCTCGCCAACAAGGAAATCAGATTTATCGGAAGCCAGAAAACTGATTGCTCCGGTTACATCTTCAGGCTTTGCAAGTCTTCTCATCGGTGTCTGGGAAGCTGTTAGTAATTTAAACTTTTCCGGAATATCTGCAGTCAGTTCCGTGCTCACAAGACTTGGTGTTACCATATTTACATTGATTCCTTTTGGTGCAAGTTCAAAGGCCATGGATTTCGTAAGTCCTATGAGCCCGGTTTTTGCTGTAATATAATGTGACCAGTCGTTATTCGGTTTTTCTGATGAAAAACTTCCAATATTTATTATTTTTCCTTTGCCTTTCTTTACCATCAAAGCTGATACCATTTTAGAAATAATAAATACAGACTTTAGATTTACATCAATTTGCTTTTGATAATCAGACCAATTAAGGTCCTGAAATCTGGTATTGGTAATAGATGATGCAGCTGCATTTACCAACACGTCAATATCTTCGAAATAACGTGAAACAGAATTGAGCAGTTCCGTTATTTCGGATTCTTTGCTAATATCTGCTTTTGCAATAATGCACTTTACTCCTAAGGCATCAATATTCTCTTTTAATTCTGATGCCCTCTCTTTATTTGAGTTATAATGTATTGCAATATTGAATCCTTCTTTAGCCAATTGCAGGCATACCTCACTTCCTATCCCGCCAGAACCTCCAATTATTAAAGCATATTTTTTTCTGACCTCATTGGTTTCAGAAATTACATTTACAGGTTGCTCCTGCTCAATAATCTTAACCTTAGCAACTCCTTTGGTAACAATTTGTCTGTTCTGATTATAAATCTCAGTTTTAAGTTCGATGATTTGTTCTTTATCATTCTTTTTCAAAACTTCAGCCACAATCGTAAGCTGATCACCGATTCTTACCGGCAATAAAAATTCCAGTGTCTGGGAAAACCAGAGAGCACCATCTCCAGGAATCTTTGTGCCTATGATGGTTGAAATAAATGAAGCCCCGAGCATTCCATGCACAACAGGTTTTTTAAATTGTGTTGTACTCGCAAACTTCTCATCAACATGCAATTTGTTGTCATCACCGGTAAGTTCTACAAACTTGCCCAGATCTTCTTTTGTGATGGTGTGAGATAAAGTCTCCTTGTCCCCCACATGAATGTCTCTATACTTTTTCATATAAATTTCCAAATACTAGCTCCAAAATTAAAACCCGCACCCACTCCGGCGAGCAGGACGGTATCACCTTTTTTGATCAGGTTCTTTTCCATCGCTTCACTTAATGCAATTCCAATACTTGCCGAACCTGTATTACCGATTTCTTCCACGTTTATATAAGTCTTCTCCAAAGGTATTTTCAATTTACCCATTACATATTTGATTAAATTCAAATTTGCCTGATGAAAAATACAAAAATCAATTTGGTCCAAATGAACATCGGATTTCGCACACACCTCTTTTATCACAATCGGCATATTTGTGATCGCTTGTTTCCATGTAGCCAGTCCGTTCATTTCAATATAATCAATTGATTCATCAAAAACCCTGTTTGCATAAGGATAACTTGACCCACCACCTCTGAATCTGACTGCTTCATAGGTTGAACTATCGGTTTTAAATTTTGAATGAATGATTCCGGATCCAGTCTCAACTTTTCCTAATATGGCAACCCCTGCCCCATCACTAAAATAAATACTGGTTTCTTTATCCTTAGGATCTATGAACCTTGTATGTAATTCTGCACCAATTACCAATGCATACTTGAATGTAGCATCTATCCTCATTCTGTCACTGGCTACCGTTAATGCAGTTACAAAACCTGTACAGTTTGTATTGATATCAAGAATTTGTGCATTGACCGCATTCAGATTTTTTTGAATTTTCGCTGATACCGGTGGAAACATATAATCAGGTGAGAATGTAGCCACAACTATTAGATCAATTTCTTCCGGCTTTAAATTACATTTTAAAAGTGCCTTTAATGCTGCTTCAGTGGCCATACTTGAAGTGGAGTCTCGGGGAGATGCAATGTACCTTCTTTTGATTCCAGTTTTTGATAAAATCCAATCAGGAGTCACATCCTCCATTTTTTTGCAAAGATCCTCATTGGATTGTTCATGCTTAGGCACATAATGACTCGTACTGATAATTCCTATTCCGTAATTATCCATATGCTAGTTATTAATAAAATGATCTAATTCGATATTTTCGTTTAGTATTAGTTCTAAAATTTCAGCCTCGCCATGTCCCGGATAAACCATTGATCCTCTATCATATTCATTGATGATATTTTTAATTGATTCCCTTAAAAGATCCTTATTCTCACCAGGAAAATTATTGAAACCCAGGCCCCTCCTGTAAATGATATCTCCTGAAAACAACAAATTTTCATATTTAATCACGCAACTGCCATCTGAATGACCTGGCATTTTTCTAATACTAAATGAGTAGCTATCAATGTTCAATAATTCATGAGTCTGTGAAAAAAAATAGTCCGGCTCAATATATTCAATCCAATAATTAATCTTGGCCAGCTTTAAAAAAAAATTGGCAGACTTTGCCATTTTAGCATCCGCTTGATGCAAATAATAGGGCAAATTATCATATTTTTTCTTAAAATAGGAAATACTGGCTATATGATCAAAATGCCCATGAGTACATAGGATTGCTACAGGCCGTAGTCCATTTAAATGAATTACTTCATCTATTCTCTCCGGATCTAAACCAGGATCGATAATGATGCATTTGTCGGAATCCTTTTTAGATAAAATATATGTGTTCGAAGAAAAAATTCTGTTTTTGACTGTATAAACCATATTAATTTATACCACCCAAATATATCGTTTGGGCAGTGATATATGAACTTCTGTCTGAAGCAAAAAAATCAATAACATTCAAAATGTCATCTACTTCCGCAACCCTAGGTATTGGCATAGAGGCAATTATTTCCTTTATTTTATCCTGAGCCGTATCATTGTGGGAGCGCAGCATATCTGTATCAATTGCTGTAATAGCCAGTGTGTTGCAGGTAACATTCATCGGAGAAAATTCTTTTGCCATAATATTGGCCAGGGAAATGATGCCTGCCTTTGTTGCAGCATAAATAGAATCACCCATTGGCTCCAGACTGGATGCCATTGAACCTATATTGATTATTCTTGATGGATTCTTTCCGCGCATCAATTTTGCAGTTTCCCTCGATATCAAAAACACTCCCATCAAATTCACATTAATCATATCCATGGCATTTTTGATCGGCATTATCATGGAATATTGAGAAGTCAATACAGCTGCATTGTTTATCAGAATATCGATATTCTTAAAATTTTTCGAAATCTCTTTTCTAAAACAATTACTTATACTTTCAGAGTTTCCGATATCAACCTGAAAATGATGATAACAATTATGACTGATATTCTTATTTTCGCTTTTGCTCAATCCAATTACAGTGCCCCCATTGTTTAAAAAATGGTTGGTAATATGAAGTCCGACACCTCTGCTGGCACCGGTTACAATGATGACTTTTCCTTTATACATGAATTTTATTGATTAGTAATTTCATACAGATAGTCAACCAAGTTGTTGACGTTATCGAATGGGCTGATTTCTCGGGTCATAGCCTTGTCATCAGTTAATGATATTTCCAACCCCTTCTCATCAAAAAAATAGTCTTCCAAGTCAACAATCACTGATACAAGTGACATTGAATCGATGCTGGAACCACGACCAAATAAAATGGTATCATTACGTACAGTAAATTTCTGATCTTCTGGCAATGTATCATTTAGAACATTTAATTGGCTAAAAACAATTTCAAAAATTTCGCTCCTTTCCATATTTTCTTTACATTTTATAATTTGCAGTACAGTCCGTTAAATCCTTATCCTTAAGAATTGATGGATTGTAAAATATCGTTATTAAGTTTATTCTGTACATTTTCAATCACCCCATAAACAAATACAGCAGTTTGGGTATTTATTGATTCAAGTAATTCTAACTCATTTCCAAAGATCATAACATCTGTAATTCTACGACCTAAAATATCGATAGCATCTTCAAATTTTTTTTTGCTGCTGACCCTGTCGAGTAAAAATGAATGCCTTCATTATAAAAAATTAATCATTCAAGCAATTATCAATGTATTTATTTGTTAGTTCTTCATAATTGTAATTTCTGGATGCAATCACAGAATTATTACACAATTCTTGATACTTTTCTTTATTCAATGAATAAATATAAAAAATAGCTTCCGAATATTCTTTAGCACTGTTAAATTCTTTAGAAATACCTAAATTATATTTTTTAATTGGACAGTAGGACATCTCTACGTTTGAAACAATTGGTTTTCCTGATGCCATGTATTGAAACAATTTACTTTGACTTCCACCAAATCTCCAAATTTTACTTTTTGCATAGTTAAGTAAGTTTAATGAGCTTTTTGATAAAATATATGGCACATATTTTAATTCAATCCATTCTTGTTTTAATAATACATTATCAATAGCTTCTGATTTTATTCTATTTTGAATTTTAATCCTTTCTGGTCCTGACCCATAAATTAAAAATCTTATACCTTTCACATGTGCTATTTGTTTAGCCGCATCTAATAATAAATCAACCCCGTTAGCTAGCCTTATCGAACCCATGTAAATAACTTTAAACAAGTTTTTATCTTCTAAATCAATGTCCTGAATTTTGTACTTATTTTTATTCAAATTGAAATCATATAAATCTACCCCGTTATTAATATATTTAACTTTACGTAAATCAATTTTACCTCCAGAATTTATATCCCATTTTTTTTCGATTATGTAATCTTTGCCGCCTTCCATTGAAAAAACTATAAGATCAGCTTTTTGATACATCCACTTTTCAGCACTATAACTTAACCAAAGTAGTGGATTAAATTTTGACATTAGACCTAATTCTAATATAGATTCAGGCCATAAATCAACTACATCAAGAATGAGCTTACATTTATATTTTTTTGCCAGAAAATAAACAATATTACTAAAGGGAATTGCGGCATATAATGAAATATAATCTGGTTTTTTCTTAATTTTTATGATTTTGAAAAGCTTGAAATAAAACTGTATCAAACTATAAATTCTCAATAAATTACTATTTTTATATTTTGCAGTTCGAACATGAATATAATTTATTCCATCATAATCAATATCAACGAATAAAGAATTATCAGAAATTATACCCTCATCCGAATTGTGAAAATTACTCCCAGTAATAATAAATGCTTCAAAACCTCTTTTTTGTAAATATTCAGCTCTTTTTATGGTTTGGATTCGCTGCTCTTTATTAGGAGGCATTGCATAAGCATTAATAAGCCAAATAGTCTTATTCATATCAATTTTTCAAACTAGTTATCCAACACGTGTAATCCACTTTCTTGCAATTTTTACAAACCAATTAAATCGTCTCCATAATGAATCTCTGTTAGGATAGTCTGCAAAAGTTTTATTTGGTACTTTTAAAATTTGTTCAAATTCATGTTGAGTTAATCCTAGTTTTTTAATTACATACTCTTTATCTTGATTTAGTAATTCTTTAGGGGCAGGAGGATTTAATAGTTCTTCCAAGGCCTTTTCTCTAGTCATTTGACCTGAGCAAATCATAGCTGAAAGATAAGATTTCCTCAAATCGTACCCGAATTTTTCAGGTAAGTAATAAGTATGAAAAAATCTTGTAAAAATAGATTCATAATGTTTTCCGCCATAATCGCGCCAACCTAATTCTTCCATCAGAAATTTTTTGGCTTCGTCTTTTTTAAAAGAAATATAGTTTAAGATAGGTACCCATCTTATACCTCTTACAAGTAAATAATCAATATAATTGAAAGTAGTCAAGCTAGGGTAAGTTTTTAATTTAACTTTTCCAAATTTTCTATGGATGGCTTTAATTAATTTTGAATCTTTTGAACCATATAACCAAGATTCAGGCATAATAGATTCAGTAACTACATTATTACCAGCAATAATGTAAGGAATTCGCATTTTGCCTGCAGTTTTAATTAAAATCGCCCATATAGCATGATCAGTAGGAATTTCAATATTAGAAATTGAAGATTTAAGAAAAGATGTTTGAATATCTTTGAATTCCTTCCAATCTAAAACATAAGTTTTTAAATCAATTTCCAATCTCTTTACTAATTGCTCTACATTGGCTACGGCTAACTCTGTATTCCAACCGTTATCTAGATGAATAGCCAATGCTCTTAAACCAAATTTTTTTACTAGGTAAGCAACATATGAGCTATCAACCCCACCACTTAATCCAATTAAACAATCATAATCACTATTTTTTCCTTTTTCTTTAATTTGTTTAATTAAGGCTTCTAATTTTTGTTTTCCGATATCATCTTGATATAAATCTTTTGTTCTTACCTCATCATAATATTTGCAAAAATTACAAACTCCATTTTCGTCAAAAATAATTTCTCTTGCAGTACTATCCATTACACATCTAGTACAAACTATAGTCTCATTTATCATAATAAAATCCTTTAAATAAATTATTTAAACTATATCAATTTTTAAGAACTAATTCTAATTCTGAACTTTTTATATAGCTAATCAAAACTGCTCTATGAACTCCATGATAAATAAACATGGAACCAGCTGCAACTGCAGATGCTCCGGATTGAATTGCATTAACAAAATCTTGAATATTACCTGCACCACCTGAAGCAATTACAGGAATGGAGACTTGATTAGCTAGTTTTACAAATAAATCTAAATCATACCCAGTCATAGTACCATCTTTATCAATAGAATTCAACATAATTTCTCCCGCACCAAGTTCTTCCATATTTTTTACCACTTCTACACATTTCCTTTTGATTTTTTTGTTTCCAGAACGAGTATAAAATTTATAATCTCCCCAAATATCCTTTTTATAATCTAAGGAAACTACAATACTTTGATTTCCGTAAATGCGAGAAGCTTCTGTAATTAATTTTTCATTTTCAAAAGCAGCTGTATTTAAGATGACTTTCTCAACTCCGATTTTAAAAAGTTTTTCAATCTGTGCTAAAAGATGTATTCCTCCCCCATAACCAATTGGCATAAATGCCTCTGAAACAATATCCTCAATTTCTCTATAATTTGGTTCTTTATTCTCCTTCGTAGCAGATATATCTAATAAAATCAATTCATCTACTTCCTTTTCATTAAATATTTTTACAGCATTAATGGGGTCTCCCACATACTTAGGATTTTTAAATTTTACCGTTTTTACAAGCTCGCTATCTTGTAATAATAAAGTAGGAATGATTCTATTAAATTGCATTTAAAAGTTTTCAATAAAATTTCTAAAAAAAGTTATGCCATATTTATGACTTTTTTCTGGATGAAATTGAACTCCAACTATATTATTTTTTTCAAAGGAAGAAATAAACGAATGGCCATAAAGCGATCTTGTAAGAATATCCGATTCATTATTACATTTTACATAATATGAATGAACAAAGTAAAACCGGGCATAATCAGTTAAACCTTTTGTTATAAGTGAGTTAGATTTTGCTATTTCAATTTTGTTCCATCCCATATGAGGAACTTTTAAGTTTTGAGATTTTTCAAAATTGAATTTAACAACTTCAGCATCTACAAATGCTAACCCCTTATCATTACCCTCCTCACTAAAATTGCATAGCAATTGCATACCCAAACAAATACCCATTATTGGGACTTGTTGGTCAAGAGCTTTATATTGAATAAGGTTAAACAAATCCAATTGATTAATATTTTGCATAGCCCTATCGAAATGTCCCACTCCAGGTAGTATTAATTTGTCAGCCTTTTCAATGAGTGTTTTATCGGCAGAAATTACTGCACTAGCCCCTAAGTATTTTAACATATTAGCTATAGAGCCAAGGTTTCCCATTCCATAATCAATTACAACTATACTTTCACTTTTCATTTTGTTATTCTTTCCAATTATTTAACGTTTCAATTACTCTCTTTACTTCTTCTATACCCATAACTGAACTTATAGGTAAACTTAATTCTTGTGCATGAATTCTTTCAGTGATTGGAAATTCCAAACATTGATACTCAGCATAACAAACTTGTTTGTGAGGCGGTATAGGATAATGTATTAATGTTTGAATTTCATTTTCATCAAGATATTTTTTCAGCCTATCTCTTTGCTGAGTTAATATGGGAAACAAATGAAAAACATGGGCATCCCAATCTTCAATTTCGGGTAATTGAATTAATGGGTTAACAATATTTGATTTATACAATTTTGCTACATTTCTTCGAAGACTAGTATCTTCATTTAAATACTTTAATTTAACAGATAAAATGGCAGCCTGAATTTCATCTAATCTACTATTTACTCCTTTGTATTCACTTATATATTTAATTTTTGAACCATAATTCGCTATTGACCGAATTACCTCAACTAATTTCTTATCATCAGTGGTTATAGCACCAGCATCACCCATAGCACCTAGGTTCTTCCCTGGATAAAAGCTATGACCTGCAGCATCTCCAATAGAACCAGTAAATTTATTTCCATTGTATTTACAACCATGAGCCTGTGCGTTGTCTTCAATTAATTTCAAATTAAACTTCTTACATATTGCACCAATATTTTCTGTATATGAACATTGTCCATACAAATGGACTATCATGATAGCTTTAGTTTTAGGGGTAATAGCCGATTCTATCAGATTATCATCCA
>Ga0194123_10006001_pt1 | contig 12747 bp, 10 predicted proteins | sample TA2MahsurfametaG_5_FD_155479 | JGI IMG/M metagenome (GOLD analysis project Ga0194123, IMG submission 155479) | Freshwater microbial communities from Lake Tanganyika, Tanzania - TA2015023 Mahale A surface | ecosystem: Environmental > Aquatic > Freshwater > Lake | place: Tanzania: Lake Tanganyika... | reverse complement strand
AAAAAAAAAAAAAAATTTTAAAAAAAAAAAAAGAATAAACAAAAAAAAAAAAAACTATTTAAATTAAAAAAAAAAAAAAAATTAAAAAAAAAAAAAAAAAAAAAATTAAAAAAAAATTTTTTGATAGATTTAAAAAATTATATTCTTTTGAATGAAAAAAAATAATTAAAACTAACCATAAAATTAAAGAAATATTTTCAATGGGATCCCAAAACCAAAATCCACCCCAACCTAATTGAGTATACGCCCAAATTCCACCTAAAATTATACTAAATGATAAAATTTTAAATTTTTTTAGATTCTCTAGATGTTTAAATAAAACAACATCTTGAATTAAAAAGTTTTGTCGAAAACAAAATAAGATTTTTGATAAGATATAAATTATATATGTATATGAAAAATATATTAATATTGGATGAATTAATAAAATTAAATTATACAATAACATATTAATTTTAAATTGAATAAAAATTTGTTTATTATATTGAAAAATTATAGAAATTACAAATAAATAAATTAATAATATATAAATATTTATAAAAAAAGAAAAAGTTTTATATTTTTCAATATACATCAATTTTATATTAATTTTATATTTATTTATTAATCCAGAAAAAAAAAAAGATAATAATATCCAAATAATTAAAGTTGTATTAAAATCTGAAAAGATATTAAAAATTTTATACCATATTTTTATAGAATTAGAAGTTAAAAAAGAAATTATTTCAAAATTTAATTGATAAAAAATTAATTCTTTAATTAACTGAAATAATAATAAAAAAATTAATACAAATAATAATTTTATTATAAAAGATATAGAAAATAAATTTATTTTTTGTAAACTAAACTTTTCTAAATATATTAATTTATTAAAAAAAAAAAATAGAAAAAAAACACAAAATAATTTTATTAAAAAAATAAACATATTTGACGAACAACGTTTAAACCGTTAAAAGTTTGTTTTTAATTTTTTTTTTATATATAAGTATAATATTTTTTTCAAAATAAAAAATAATAATAAGTAAAAAAAAAATAATAAATATTAAATTAAAAACTATTAAAAAGTTATAAATATAATTTGTATTAAAGTTAGATAAATTAATTAATTCTTTTGAATTTTGATGTATACTTTGTTTTTGAAATAAAATATTTCTTATAAATGGAATTCCGAATAGTGTTAATAATGTAAAAAAAAATAAATTATTTATTGCTGTTTTAGAAATTTCTTTGATTTTAATATAATATAAAGTTGTTGGTTTAAATTTTTTAATAGTTACTTTTAATAAATAAAAATGATTTTTAAAATTAAAATTATTTAATTTTAAAAATTGTTCTTTATTAAAAATTTTAGTAATTTTAAATATAAAAGATAAAAAAAAAAAATAACCAATAATATATAGAATTAAAAAAATTCTAGGATCTTCAAAAGAAATATTTCCCCAAGTTAATAAAGCCCAAGAAAATCCAGTTAAAAAATTTAAAATAGAACAAAATAATCCAGTTAAAAGAATAAAATTTATTAATAATAATAAAATTATATTTTTATATATTTTAATTATAATAAATAAAAAAAAAACAGATAAAAATAATAAAAAACTAAATATAGCAGAGCTCACATGTAGATATAAAAATTTTATTAAAAATAATTGTTTAAAATCTAAAATAAAATTTAGATTTATAAAAAAAAAAATTAAACAAAGTATTTGCATTAAAAAAAAAAATTTAATAAATAGAAATCGATTATTAAAAAGTTTTATAAAATGTAAAATAGTTTGTTGTAAATATTCAATTAGTGTTTGTTTATTTAAAAAGTGTTTTTTATCCTGTTGTATTTTTAAATTAAAATGAAGCTTTCTTTTAAAATTTTTTAAAAACATAAATAAAATTATAATGAAAAATGTATTTTGCGTATAATATTTTAAGTACTTTAATAAAAAAATAAACTTTCCAGCTACAGGTTCCCCTACAACTACCTTGTTACGACTTCATTACGGTTAAATACTAAACTTGGATACATTCTTTTTTTTTTTTTAGTTTAATGAAAAAATAATAATATTTTTTTTTAAAACTAAAAAAAAAATAGAAATATACTTAGAATCTAGTAAATTCCCATACTGTGACGGGCGGTGTGTGCAGAGTTCAGGAACATATTCACCGTAGCGTTCTTTTCTACGATTACTAGCGATTCCAACTTCATGTAGGCGAATTTCAGCCTACAATTCGAACTAAGATAAATTTTAAAGATTTGCTTAATTTTACAATCTTGCTTCTTTTTGTATTTATCATTGTAGCACATGTGTGGCCCAGTTCATAAGGGACATAACGGCTTGACTTCTTCCTTATCTTCCTATTAAACAAAGTTTAATACATATTTATTATATATTTATTATTTAAATAAATAAGAAATAATAAAAAAGGATTTCGCTCGTTTTTAGAATTAACTAAAGGTCTTACGACACGAGCTGACGACAGCCATGCATCACCTGTGTAAAAATTATTAATAAATTTTTTATAAATTTATTTTAAAATTTACATGTCAAGAACTGGTAAGGTTTAGCGCGTATTATCGAATTAAACCACATGCCCCACCGCTTGTGTGAACTCCCGCCAATTCCTTTGAGTTTCAACCTTGCGATCGTACTCCCCAGGCAGAATGTTTACGCGTTAGCTTACATAAACTATTTTAAAATAATTCATGTTACATTCATCGTTTACAGACGTGGACTACCAGAGTATCTAATTCTGTTTGCTCCCCACGCTTTCATCCTACAGCGTCAATTACAATTTAGATAGTTGCCTTCGCCTTTGGTATTCCTAATGATTTCTTAGGATGTAATCCCTACATCAAAAATTCTACTATCTTCAATTGTATTCAAGAAATTTGATATAAAAAACCGTTCTAAAGTTAAGCTTTAGGATTTTATTGAATATTACAAATTTCCGCCTACAGATACTTTACGCCCAGTTAATAAGAATAACGCTCATCCCCTTCGTATTACCGCGGCTGCTGGCACGAAGTTAGCCGGGATTTCACTTAGTTGGGTACTGTCATTATCTTCCCCAATGAAAGAGCTTTACAGGTTTTCCCTTCATCACTCTTGTGGTATTGCTAGATCAGGCGTTAGCCCATTGTCTAATATTCCCCACTGCTGCCTATAAAGTTTGGACCTTATCTCAATTCCAATGTGGCTGTACATCCTTTCAGATCAGCTAAGGATCGTAGGCTTGGTAAGCTTTTACTTTACCAACTACCTAATCCTGCATAAAATTATCTTATAGCAATTTGTTAAATCTTTTTTTTACTGCATGTAATTTATTTTTTTATATTACTCTTTGCATAATTTTATTCGGTATTAAATTATATTTTATCCCGAACTATAAGGTAAATTTTTTATGTATTACGCACCCGTGCGCCACGTAAAATAAATTTCTTTATTCACGTACGACTTGCATGTGTAAGGCATACCACTAGCGTTCATTCCGAGCCAGGATCAAACCCCAACTTTAAATATTCAAGTAATTTTTAAATTTTTTAAATTTACTTTAAATTAAACTATTTGGCTTTTTATTTCTATATAAATTTTAAAAAATATAAAAAGATAATTTATAATGTTTTGCTATTTTTTTGTATTTTTAAAAAATTTTTAATTTTTATATTTTTCTTTTTTTTAATACTTAATTTAATATAAGTTTTAAATTTTTTAAAAAGTTTAATATAATTTTTTTGTTGTTGTAAATTTAAATATTCTTCAGGTGAAATAATTATACCTAAAATTATTTTTTTTAATTCTTTTTTTTTATTAATATTTTTAAAATATTTTAAAAAATTTAATTTATTTTTTCTTTTAAAATTTTTTTTTATTTTTTTTTTTAATTTAGATTTTAATTTTTTATTTAATCTATATCGAAGAATATTATATAATTTTAAATTTATTTTATTATTTTTAATTTTAAGATTTATATATTTTTTTTTTAAACCAGTATATAAATTTTTTTTTAATAAATTATTTATTAAAAAAAAGACAGAATATATTGCTTCTGTATTATTCATATTTACAGGAATATTATATGTTGAATTTTCGAAATTTAATAATAAATTATTTAATGTTAAAATTGGTATTTGTTTTTGAGTAATTTTAATTGTTTCATGTATTAAATTAAATTTTGTAGAATTATTTAAAATAAAAAAAGTATCTGGTAAAGAAAATAATCTTTTAAAATTTAAATTTATAGATGCAATTTCATCTTTTGATTGAAGAACATTATTAAATTTAGTTATTAAATATCTAGGTAATTTACCTGTAATATAATATTGATTATAGATTGTAGTTAAATATTTTAAACAACCTAAAGTTTCAGGCATTGTTGAAATAAATAAAATTTTTTTATTATTTAATATTGTATTTAATAAAATTTTTTCAAAATATTTTATATTTATATATGTATAATTTAAATCAATAATACCTATATTGTTTTTATTTGATAATAAAAAAATACGATTTTTATAATAAATTTCTTTTATATTAGGACAAAGAGTTAAGTTTGTTTTAGAAATTAAAGTTAACATATATAATAAATATATTTTAAAGCACTTGGCAGGAGTTGAACCCGCAACTTACGGAGCCGAAATCCGATACTTTATCCATTAAGCTACAAATGCAAAAAAGCTTTATGTTTTATTTTAGAGAGTTTTTATTAAAAAATAAAATACTCACTATCGGACTTGAACCGATAATCTTTTTACAGAGACAGATTTTAAGTCTGTTGTGTCTACCATTCCACCAAGTGAGTTTTTGGTCTAAAGGTTACCTTATTGCTCAGAAAATGCCGTGTTTTCTTAGTATAAGGGTTTGTTATCAAAAGATCAAAAAGGGTTTTTGATATGTTATTTAACTTATTAATTTTTTTAGTATTGTTTTGCTGAAAAAATTACTTTTCTTACACAAACAATCTATAATGTAATAGTCTCTTACATTTTTTTTAAAAATAGTTTTAAGGTAGATTTCTTGCTTAGATGCTTTCAGCAATTAATAAATCAAATTGACGTAACTTTCAAGCAATGCAGTTTAAAAAAAACAACTTGTAAATCAGCGGTCAACCTTCTCCGGTCCTCTCGTACTAGGATCAGATCCTTTTATTTTTAATACATCTACAGTAGATAGGGACCGAACTGTCTCACGACGTTCTAAACCCAGCTCACGTACCACTTTAATCGGCGAACAGCCGAACCCTTGGAACCTTCTTCAGCTCCAGGATGTGATGAGCCGACATCGAGGTGCCAAACGGCCTCGTCGATAAGAGCTCTCAGAGGCCATCAGCCTGTTATCCCTAGCGTACCTTTTATCCGTTGAGCGATGACTTTTCCACACAAAATCACCGGATCATTATGACCAACTTTCGTTTCTGCTTGATATGTCTATCTTACAGTTAAGCAAGTTTTTGCCATTACACTCCACAGAAGAAAAATCTTCTTGAACTTACCTTATGTACACCTCCGTTACCTTTTGGGAGGTGACCGCCCCAGTCAAACTACCAATTATACACTGTTTTATAAATGAAATTCATTTAATAATTAGTTTTTAATGTATAACAAGGGTGGTATTTCACTTTTGTTATTAATTAAAATAACTTCCACCTATTCTACACATGTTAAACTTAAAAACAATGTATAATTATAGTAAAGGTGCATAGGGTCTTTCCGTCTAGCTGCAGAAAGTTCGCATCTTCACGAACATGTCAACTTCACTGAGCTTATAGTGGAGACAGTGGAGGAGTCGTTATACCATTCATGCGCGTCGGAACTTACCCGACAAGGAATTTCGCTACCTTAGGACCGTCAGAGTTACAGCCGCCGTTAACTGGGGGTTAGAAAGAATGCTTGCACATTCTCTTTTAGCCTTACAGCACCGGGCAGGTATCAGACCCTTTACATCATCTTACGATTTTGCAGAGTCCTGTGTTTTTATTAAACAGTCGCTCCTCCCTATTGTTTGACACCATTACAATATTAAAAATATTGATGGTTCTCTTTATCCCGAAGTTACAGAGCCAATTTGCCGAGTTCCTTCACCATAATTATCTCACACGCCTTTGTATATTCTACAAGTTTACCTGTGTCGGATTAAGTACGATTTTTTTTAACTGTTTTTTCTAGGAAATATTTAAATATTTCGTCACAATTAAATCACCCATCAAATTTACTTTTCAGTTTTTTTTTAGGGATCGCTTTACTCTATTTAAACGATTTTTTACAAATAGAAAACTTTTAACTTACGGCGACAATTATTTTCAAATTGTTTTACGCTACTCATATCAGCATTTTCACTTCTGTGCTCTCGAAGAAACCTCACGATTTCTCTTTTTAAGAGAACAGAACGTTTCGCTACCAATATATATAAATATATATATATTTTGAAGTTTCGGTGCATTTTTTTAAGTCTCTCTACATCTTCGGTTTAATAAAATTAGACCAATGAGCTATTACGCTTTCTTTAAAGGATGGCTGCTTCTAAGCCTACCTTTAGGTTGTCAATATTTTATTACAACCTTTCGCACTTAAAAAAGTCTTAGAGACCTTAACTATCAATCTGGGCTGTTTCCCTCTCGACTTAGGACCTTATCACCCAAAGTCTGTCTATTAAAGTACATATTTTCGTATTCGAAGTTTCCTTAGAATTCGTAGAATGAATAATTCCCTTGTTCCAATGAGTGCTCTACCCCAAAAATAAATTCTTTAACGCTTTACTTAAATAAATTTCGCGAAAAACCAGCTATCTCCGAGTTTGATTAGCCTTTCACCCCTAATTACAAGTCATCCCCGTATTTTGCAACATACGTGAGTTCGGTCCTCCACTACCTTTTAGAGTAGTTTCAACCTGCTCATAATTAGATCACTCGGTTTCGGGTCTTATTATAATAACTAAATGCATTTTAAAACTTGTTTTCACTACGCCTTTTAAGCTTGCTATTACAATAAAGTCGCTGATCCATTATACAAAAGGTACGTAAATATTTTTTCCCTCCTTTAGGGATGCGGTGGAAAATATTTACAGATTAAAAGTAATTAGTTTGAGATCTATTTCAACACCACAGATTTTCTTTTCACCTTTCCTTCGCAGTACTTGTTCACTATCGGTCTTATTTATTATTTAGGTTTAGAGAGTGGTTTCCCTGTCTTCACAATTAATTTTTGTGCTTAATTGTACTTTTAACTTTTTTTATATCTAGTCTACAGGACAAGAATCCTTCTACGTTCAAGAGATATATTATTTTAAAGTTAATACCTATTTTATTTTCGCTCGCCACTACTAATAAAATCTCGTTTGATTTTTTTTCCTTTAGTTACTAAGATGTTTCAATTCACTAAGTTGTTTTTTGAAAAGTTTCCTTTAGGAGACCTGTCGCATCATTATTCCGTCTAGTTGCTTAATTAGCTTCAGATTTTCGTATTTTTGCACGTCCTTTTTTTAAATATAACCTTAGGCATCCACTAAATTACCTTTGATAATTTTAAAATTTATATTATATTTTAAAGTATTTTATTAAAAAAACTAAAAAGAATTTTTGTTCTTTTTCTATTAAAAAGTAAATAAAATTAAGAAAGCCATCATTAATGCAAATAAAGCGATTGCTTCAGTAAGTGCGAATCCTAAAATACAAATTCTAAATAATCTTTTTTCTAATCTAGGACTTCTTGAAACCCCTAAAATAAAAGCTCCAAAAACTGTACCAATTCCGATACCTGCACCTGCTAATCCAATTGTTGCTGAACCTGCTCCAATTAATTTTCCTGCGTCTAACATATATTTTTTTTTTAATATTAAAAAAACAAAAATTTTTTTTAGTTTTTTTTTGGAAATGATCGGATTTGAACCGATAACCCCGTGTATGCAAAACACATGCTCTAGCCAATTAGAGCTACATTCCCTGTTTGTTTTATATTTTTTAATACTTTAATTAAGTCTGTTAAACCTGTTTTTTGGTATTGACAAAAAAAATTAATGTTTTGTTCAATATTTGTGTTTAACAAATTAAAATTATTTTCTGTAGAAAAATAAGAAGCATCTATTATAAAATTATAATAACTATCTAAGTAGTTAACAAAAAAAATATTATCTTTAAAATTTTCACAAATATTTTGTATTTGTTTTATTTTTTCTAAAATTATATCATGATTTGTTTCTTCTGTAAAAAAAATTAAGTTTTGGCCATATAGAAATTTTTTAATATATTCTTTCTTAATATCGTTATTTTGAAAACTAAAACCTATTTTTTTATTTTTTAGATTTAATTGAACAAAATTTAAATTTTTTATTTTTGTTAATATATTTTTTAGATCATTTTGTTTTAAAGAAACTGAACCTATTTTTAAAATTAATAAATTATTCATTTTATTTATTTTTTTTTTTTCTGAAATGTTTTTTAAATATTGTTTTTTCATTTTTTTATTTTATTTTTTTTTACCTTCTTTTTGTTTAATATTTTCGTTTTTTAAACGAATACCTTTAGCTTTATAAACATCAGGTAATTTAATATTTTTTATTTTTCTAATCGTATCATTTAATAAAAAAGAAGAACCACAAAATAGCTTTAAATTATATCTTGAAATAGGTCTAATCCAAATACCTTTTGGTATTTTAAAATACATTTTATGACTTTTTCCAATTTTAAAACCAAGTAAATTTTTTTCTTTATTTAAATATACTCTATAACCTACCCCAGTAATAATTAATTCTTTTTCTAAACCAAAGGATAAATTTTTTGAAATACTTATTAAATTATTTTCTATTAGAGATATAAAATTAAATATATTTTTTTGTTTTAAATTTAAATTTTTATTTATGTTATTAAAAAAAAATGAAAGTATAAGTTTCTTATCGACTTTTCCAATAGAAAAATTAATTGTTTTTGGATATTTTAAAAATTGTTCACCAAAAGGTCCTTTAATATAAACTAAATTAAATTTTAAATCATTTTTAATACCAATTTCTATATTGTTAGGTAAACTTATATTATTAATAAAATTATTTTTAAACATTTTTTAATGAATTTATTATTTTTTTTTCTTTATTTTTTTTATGAGACCAAGCATTATGATTTAAAAAACTATTTTTTATAATCAAATTTTTTAAAAATTTAGTATTATCTAAAATTGCTCCTTCATTATCAAAAATTTTTACTTTTTTATTTAAAGAACTATAGTGTAATAATTTTTTCATAATAATTAAAGCGAGAAAAACGGGATTTGAACCCGCAACCTTTAGCGTGACAGACTAAAACTCTAACCAATTGAGCCATTTTCCCAAAAGTATCCCTTACGGGGATTGAACCCGTATTTTCGCCGTGAAAAGGCGATGTCCTAACCATTAGACGAAAAGGACTTTATTAATAAAAAAAGGTTAAAAGTGGAATCGAACCGCTATTAAAAGATTTGCAATCTTTTGTATTACCATTATACGATTTAACCTGTAAAAAAATTACCAAAAAAGGGATTTGAACCCTTATTTTTGAAATAAATCAAAAACTAGTTTCTAAGACTAGCGTGTCTACCAGTTCCACCATTTTGGTTTTTGCGAGTAATGGGACTTGAACCCATAACAATTGCTTGGAAGGCAATAGATTTACCATTAATCTATACTCGCTTCGGATAAAATGGGATTCGAACCCACGATAAGAAGTATAAATTCTTATTTTGGCTTAGCAAACCAATACTTTAGACCACTCAGTCATCTATCCGAAAATATTTAATTATAAAAAAGTTAGATATTTATTTTTTTAATATTGAAATTTAAAAATTTTCTTCCGGCAAAGAAAATATAAAATTTTATTAAGTATATTTTATTTTTTTTTAACTTTAAATAAGCTAATCTATAAAAAACCAAAAATTAATTTATTATGATTTTAATTCATGAAATTTTTCAATATCTATATTATTTTTTAATTTATATTGAGAAACTAACATTGCTAAACCTATTGACGATTCTGCTGCTGCTACAAGTAATATAAATAATAAAACTACAATTCCTGTAATATCATTTAAATTTATTGAAAAAAAAACAAAATTTAAATTTGCAGATAATAATAATATTTCAATTGAAAGTAAAACTGTTAGTAAATTTCTTTTATTAAAAACTAAACCAAAGGTTCCAATACTAAATAAGCCAAAGCTTAATAACAACATGTCAGATAAAGATAAATAAGTGTGTAAATAAGTTAGTGCATTCATATTTTTTAATTATTTAATTGAAAAAAATTATTTTTAATTATTCGATAATTTTTCCCTTTTTGTAAATTTTTTGAAAAATTTGAAAGAAGATCAGAATTTAAATGATCTTCATTTTGATTAATATATAAATTTAAATATAACAAATGTTTATTATTATAGTTTTTTTTATTTTGAAACTTGTCAAAAAAATTATTTGTTAATTGTAAGTTTTCTTCTTTTTGAACATTTTTAATTTCAAATAAATTATTTAAAAAAGAACTTAAATTTATATTATTATTTGATAAAAAACTTGCAGTTTTTTTAATTTCACCAAAATAATTTATAAAAATATTATTTTTTTCAATAAAAAGTTTTGTAGGTAATATTAAATTAAATTGTTCTATATTTTTTAGTAAATGTGTAGAAAATAATATATTTTTTTTATTTAAAAAGTTATGTAAAAATGTATAATTTTTATTATTAAATTTTAAAGTAAAAATATTATTATTATTTTGCGTATTTTTTATAATTTTTTCAGAAAAATTATTAATATTTATTAAAAAATTTTTTTCTAAATTAAAATTTTTATTAAATAAAATATCTAGATTATATTCTTTATATAAAATTTGATTTGAAATTTCAGGAATTATAACTATATTTATAGTTTTTTTTAATAAGTTTAGATTTTTTTTTAAATTGAAAAATAAACTATAAATAGTTTTAAAATTTGTATTATTTTCTGATAAAAAAATAGTTAAATTTTTAAATTTATTATCTTTTGATAAAGATCCTTCTAAAAATAATAGTAAATTATTTATATTATTACCAATATGTTTTGAATTAAATGTATTTATTGTATTTAATCCATATTCATATATATTTAATATTCCTTGTTTTTGTAATAAATTTAAATGTGCGTTTATTAAAGGAGAATAAACTTTAAAATTAGTATTAACTAATAAACAATTTTCTAAATTTGTATTTTCAAGAAAATTTTGATTTATATATTGAAAACGAAAATCATTATTTAAATTAAAATAATTTAAATTTGAATATAAATTAAATTTTAAAATTGTTTTTTTTAAAGATAATAAATCAAAATAATCATTTAAATTCGATAAGTTAAAAAAAAAACTGTTTTTATTTAGAATTTTATATCTTCTTTGAATTATAGGATTTTTTTTATTTTTTTTTATTTGTCTTTGATCAATTAAAAAAGTATTAAAAAGAAAATTTAAATTAGTTTCTTCATATTTAGTATTTTTTAAAGATAAGCCTTTTACAATAGTGTTTAATCTAAATTTATTAAAACTATCGTAAATATATCTTATTCTATCTGTAATCCAATCTTTATTTAAATTTTTATTAATTGTAGGTAATATTCTAATAATTTCAGTATTTTTTCTATCAATTCTTATAGGAGTGTATAACGAATCTAAAATATCAACATTTTCAAAAGTATCTAATTCCCAAGGACGAGCTTTAAAAGAATAAGGTTTTGAAGTTAATGCTCCTACAGGACAAAGATCAATTATATTACCAGATATTTCTGAATGAAAAATTTTAGTTGATGTATATGTTCCAATTTCTGTATTTTTACCTCTATTTGTTGTACCTAAAAAAGTTATTCCTGCAATTTCAGACGCAAATCTTACACAACGAGTACAATGAATACATCGAGTCATTATAGTTTTAATAAAAGGCCCACAATTTTTATCTTCAACTCCCCTTTTATATTCTTTAATATTTAATCTAGATAAATCACTACCAAATAAAAAAGTTTGATCTTGTAAGTCACATTCACCTCCTTGATCACAAATAGGACAATCTAATGGATGATTTATTAATAAAAATTCAAGTACACTTTCTCTTGCTTTTTTTACTAAAGGACTATCTGTAAAAATAGACATATTTTCTGTAACGTTTAATGCGCAAGAAGCAACAGGTTTTGGAGATTTTTCAATTTCAACTAAGCACATTCTACAATTACCTGCAATATTTAATTTATCATGAAAACAAAAACTAGGAATTTGAATTCCAATTAAACTACATGCTTGAAGAACGTTTGTTCCTCTTTTAACGGCTAAAGGTATATTATTTATTTTAATATTTATCATAAAAAGAATTTAATTTTAAAAATTGATATAAATTATCTAATATTTTTATAGTTAAAATAAAAAAAAGAAAATAAAAAAAAAACCATATATGTTCAAAAAAAAAGAAAAAGTTAAATAATAATATTAATATTGAATTAAAAAAAAGATTGTATTGAAATATAAAAAAAAAAATTAAAAAATTAAATAATAATATATTAAAATATTTAATTAAAAAATTTAAAAAAAAATTTAATTCTGGTTTATAAATAATATTAATATTATCTTTAATATATATTTTTTCTATACAAATAAAACTATTAAAATTAAAAAAAATAAATTTTTTAAAAAAAAAAAAATTAATTATTAAAATAAATAAAAAAATTATTAAAAAAAAAAAAATAAATTTTTTTTAATTTAAAAAAAATAAATTTTTAAAAAAAAAAAAAA
>Ga0194123_10006000_pt1 | contig 12748 bp, 13 predicted proteins | sample TA2MahsurfametaG_5_FD_155479 | JGI IMG/M metagenome (GOLD analysis project Ga0194123, IMG submission 155479) | Freshwater microbial communities from Lake Tanganyika, Tanzania - TA2015023 Mahale A surface | ecosystem: Environmental > Aquatic > Freshwater > Lake | place: Tanzania: Lake Tanganyika... | reverse complement strand
CATGACAGTGCTCCGGTTTTGCCAGAAAACTGCACCTATATTATCAATTTCTGGCAATCTAAGCACGCCTTATCCAATCAGAAACATCTGGAAAATAAGTTTTAAATGAATTGTTCAGGGACGACTCAGTAAATCTCGACTTCTTCATGCCCGATCTCTCCTTCGGAAATCGGACTCTACTCACCTTCCCGTGGCACTGAAATCGGGGGTCAGGTCAGAATCATTTTTATTTTGAATTTACGTGGCGGCAAAACGCTATTCCTTGGGAAGCTTTCATTCCTCAGCGATAGCTATAGTACGCGGCAACCTGTCAATTCAGTTTTAAGCAATGCCTTGCTGATCGATGAACATGCCCTTGTTCCTGCTCCACCCCCACCCACATCGGCAGCCTAACCAACCGATCTGACAACTCATCAGTCACCAATAACTCACCGCTAACCCGGGCCACTTCTTTGCCATAAGGCGAGCTATGCAGCGGCACGTAGTGAAACACACAGTTCACACCTTGTTCTTTCATTGCAGCGATAAAGTCAGTGCGGTCGGCAAGGTCGCGCATAAGCAGGTAGTACATGTGCGCATTATGTTCACACCCTTCAGGGATAATCGGCCTACGCAAACGTCCCGAAGCTTCAAGAGAAGCGAATGCGGCATGGTACTGCTGCCAAATGGTCAATCGCTTGGCGGTAATTTTTTCAGCATCCTCCAACTGCGCCCATAGAAAGGCTGCAATAATTTCACCCGGCAAATATGAAGACCCAATATCGACCCAGGTGTACTTATCCACTTGCCCACGAAAGAACTTGCTGCGGTTGGTGCCCTTTTCGCGAATCATCTCGGCGCGCTCGACAAAAGCCGGGTTATTGATTAGCAACGCTCCACCCTCGCCCGAGAGAATATTTTTAGTCTCGTGAAAGCTGTAACACCCCAAATCGCCAATGCTCCCTAATGCACGCCCCTTGTATGTGGCCATCACGCCTTGCGCGGCGTCTTCTATCACTAGCAGTCCATGGCGTCGCGCAATGTCCATGATCGTATTCATCTCGCAGGCCACGCCCGCGTAATGCACCGGCACTATGGCTTTGGTGCGCGGCGTAATGGCCGCTTCAATCAGGCGCTCGTCAATGTTCAGCGTATCCGGGCGAATATCCACAAAAACCGGCACACCACCGCGCAAGACAAAGGCATTGGCAGTGGATACGAACGTATAAGACGGCATGATGACTTCATCGCCCGGCTGAATGTTTGCCAGAATCGCGGCCATCTCCAAGGCGGCGGTACAAGAATGTGTGAGCAGCGCTTTGGCGCACCCCGTGCTCTGCTCAAACCAGGCAGAACAGCGCTTGGTGAATTCACCATCGCCCGCTAATTGGCCACGCGTATGCTCCTCGGCAATGTAGTCCAGCTCTTTGCCGGTGAGGTATGGCTTATTGAACGGAATGCTCACAGATGCCCCTGGCGGGTTCCAATAGCAACTCTTTGTAAGTAATCACGGTATTCGCAATTGGGCATTGCACCCAGCAGAGCTTCAAATTCAGCTAAGGGAATAAACCCGCGAACCAAGGCGGCTTCTTCCGGACAACCAATTTTCACGCCTTGGCGACGCTCTATGGCTTCAATGTATGCCGCTGCCTCCTGCAATGCAGAACTGGTACCGGCATCCAGCCAGGCAAAGCCGCGGCTCAAGCGATGCACGCGCAATTGATTGCGGCGCAAATACTCCAGATTCACATCGGTAATTTCCAATTCACCACGCGCTGAAGGCTTGATGCTACGCGCAATCTCCACGACCTCGTTATCGTAAATGTACACACCCGGAACCGCAAAACTGCTCTTGGGCTTGGCGGGCTTTTCTTCCAACGACAACACCTTGCCCTCCCGGTTGAACTGCACCACACCATAGCGTTCGGGGTCTTTCACATGGTAGGCAAAAATGGTTGCGCCTGCCTGAAAATCCGCAATAGCGCGCGGAAAATCATCCCCACCTGAAAAAATGTTATCGCCCAGCATGAGCGTTACCGGCTCTGTCCCAACAAAATCATCGGCAAGCAAAAAGGCTTGAGCGATGCCATCGGGCTTGGGTTGTTCGCGATACTCGATACGCACGCCCCACTGCCGCCCGTCCCCCAGCAAGTGCTGAAAGCCAGGCAAACTGACGGAGTCGGAAATTACGCAAAACTCACGAATACCGGCTGCCATCAATACCGTTAGCGGGTAATAGACCATGGGCTTGTCGTACACTGCCTGCAATTGCTTGCTCACGACGCGTGTGAGCGGATACAAGCGCGAACCAGAACCGCCGGCAAGGATGATGGCCTTCATGCCAATGCCTTCTGAGGAAAGACATAATAACGGAACAACAAAAACAAAATGCCCGCAACAACAAAAATTGCGATGGCTTGTATAAACGGATGCGGATAACCCAGCAGATCCACAAAAGTATAAAGAATCGCGATATTGGTTCCGTACCCTATAAAATGCGCTAGAACATAGCGTAAAAGACCAAAAAGATGTGATCCGGAATAAAAAAAGGCCAATTTGGAATTACCAAAGTAACCCAAAAAAGCACCAATAGGATACATCAGACTCACCGCCATCTTTGGATCAAGCCATTTCCACGTGAGTAATAAATAAATCAAAAAACCAGCAAGGTTTATTGCAACCCCAACGAGGCTATAAGAAGCCAACTGCGTCAAAAAAGAGTTTTTTGTAAGCGCTGCAAAGTGTTTATGCATCCAATACCGCCAAACCAAACCCAGTTTTCCCGTAACCATTGCCGTTGTAAAGCATGTATCTCCCACCATTGTGATCGAAAACAAATGGGTATTCGATCATTTCTGAATCCCACCCGCTGGGTGAAACGTCAATTCCAGCCCTCTTCAAGTCCAACATCCAATTTTTCCCAATCGCTGATTTGGCGTAACCGATACGATATTTCTCGCCGGAACCGCTACGATAAGAAAACCACATCTCGAAATCCCCGCCATCATTAATCACCACCGTAGGCCTTGAAAAGGCTTGAGCAATTCGAAGCTCGTATGGCACGGCTAGGCCGGTACGACACCAATTACTGCCGTCATCAGAAGTAGCATGGTGAATTACGTGCAACATTTCGCCATTGCCCGCATCCCACTTGAGTGTTGATCCATACCACATATCGAACCCACCCGATGGCCTTCCTTGTACCCAAGGGTAAGACAAGCTGATCGGGTCAGTTGAATCGATACCCATGTAGGGTTCCTCGTCTTCCAGTTGAAGGGAGAGTCCCGGGGTCACGATCAATCTGCCGATATCTCCTCTCCAGTGCCCACTCGTAGGATTCTGCCAGCCCATGAATAACATATATCGAATGCCATCTGCCTCGTAGCAATTGCCAATACTTACACCATCTGAATAAAAGCTTCCAGCTGGCCCGTGCTCAAAAAATGGAGATTGATGTTCAGTGATGACTTTGCGCTGAACGATATCAACGTCTACTGCCCCCACAGATGATCGATTCTGATAATCACGACCACTAAAAAAGATCCGATAAACATCGCCAGATATATGGATAGGCAATGGATTAGCGGCATGGGAGATCAGCTTAGGGTGTTGACCAATTTTCCGCGGGACGTAAAGCTGGCCAAGTTTTTTCCAATACTTTGTCATATTCTCTTCAAACCCGTGCTAGGCCTCTGCGATCGCTCAGTAGCCGAACCAATGTAGAGACCTTCAGGTGCAGCATCTGCGAGTAATAGTGCTCCAGCGCCGACAACACATCTATCCCCGATTTTGATGTGATCACGCAACGTCGCATTTACTCCAATGAAACACTGCTCACCAATTTCCACTCCCCCAGAGATGACTACATGTGAGGCAATAAATGTATGATCGTGAATCACTGAATGGTGCCCAATGTGGTTACCACTCCACAATGTAACGTTGCTGCCTATCGTGACGAACGGCTGAATGGTGTTGTCTTCAAAAATGAAACAGTTCTCGCCGATTCTTCCTTCATTGAGCACGGTTGCATGAGGGCTGATGAAACTCGCCAGCTTGTACCCTTTATTTTTTGCAGCGAGAAACTTTGCTTTGCGAACAGCATTCAGCCTCGCGTAACCAAGCGAAATGAAGAATTCAAAAGAGTCGGGAGGATATTGTTCAACGACGTCCTCAAACGCAACAACCGGCAAACCACAAAACTCAGATTCTACTATGTATTTTGCATCCAAAGTAAAGGCAACGACTTCATAGCTGGACTCGGTAGTAAAGTATAAATGCGCGATTTGCGCAATGTCGCCAGAGCCGAATATCACAAGAGGTCTTTTCATAAAATATCCTTTACCATAATCCTAAATCCATATGACTAATAATAATGAATCACTTCGGAGTAATTGGGGCTGCGATGTTTGCGAAATCAAAATACTGCTTCATAGTTATAGCCGCACTTTTTATCTTTACCCAGGCATGAGGTCAGACAGTAAAAAGCGAATCCAAGACTGCTGGTTCGGTTAAGAACGTCCAAGGTGGCCTGCAGATAATCAAACCACTCTGCATCCGAGCGCCCCATTCACACATTAAAGATACCACTGGCCAAGCTATAGTCAGCCACTTCGTCTGGTTCTGAAGCGGTGATGAAACGTGCTTGATCGGCAGTAGCGTGCCGTTGCTCTGCCAGATTGATCATTTCCTAGGAAACATCCACCTCTAGATATGTGCAGTTTGCGTGCTTGTCTCGCAGATAGTCAAGCAAGGCGCCGTAGCCGCAACCGAGGTCGTTCAGGAAAAATTTGGTGTCTTGGGGTCAATGATTTTGCACAATTGCGCAAACCTGACTAACTGGCTTTCTTCCCCGTTCCAATCGACGCCTTGGGGTGTAACACCATGATCCGAGAGCCTTTTAGTATAGTAATTTGCAATTTCAGCCAACAAACTGTTTGAGTTGTCACTCATTGGAGTCTTCATTCATATTCCTAATTTCATCGAGTTCGGTTCGATAGATATTGTTCAATTGAACCCGGTTCTTCGAAGCCGACTCCGAAAAGCTCCATTTGATCGGGCTTGATATCAACATTCCTCAGAAGTTTAGTCAGCTTGATCTGCTGCTTAAAATAAGGAATGGTGTATACATGGTTGACCGCACGTCGCTCCACATTCGAACGGTTAAATCCGCCACTGTGAAAGAGCATGCAATCCAACAAAATGTATTGACCAGACTTAGCCTCAACTTGCAAGGCATTTCTCTGGATATATGACGCAGATGGGAAGTTTACCGCTCGATGTGACGCCGGCAAGATAAATGTTGATCCGTTTTCTTGCGTGAAGTCATCTACACAAAACAGCGCGTTGACAGCCAGAGGAGTATTGGAAACAAAGTGCTGATATGGCAAATCGCGATGCCATGCCCCCTGGTTGTAGGTTTCGCCAGGTGGGTTAATTACGCAATTTTGCTGATTTAGGATGAATTTTCCGATAATCAGCTTAGCCAATACACTCAATAGGTTTTGATTAGTGGCGAGATGAACGAACGCAGGATCCCCATGTGTCAGAGGAGCCCTTACCGTATGGAGTTCATTCGCGCTTTGTAGGCGTGCTTTTCCGTACTTTTGCACATAATCGGTACGTGTTTGATTAAAAGCCTCGGACAGTTGAGTTAGTTCGCCCATGGTATAACCAGAGTCGAGAACAGCATAACCAATACGCCTGACCTGCTCAGCAACTTCATCCAATTCGGACGCAGGATTGTCTTGAGCGAGCACACCGTAGCTTCCAACCGGAATATGATTAGGGACTTTCGCCATAAGATTAGTCCAACGTTTATTCTTGACGGTAGACATGACGAATAATGCTGTATGGGCGTTGCTTTACCTCGGAAAAAATCTTAGAAAGGTATATGCCTTGTACACCCAGGAAAAAAATAATTAACCCTGAAAAAAGCCAGATAGATGCTACAAGGGATGTATAACCAGTTGGCGGCGATGCAATCAAGAAGAAGCGGAGAAAGAGGTAAGCTATATAAAACAATGCGGATATCGAGACAAATAAACCCGAATAGAACGTATAAACAAGTGGAAGGCTACTAAAAGATGTGACGGCATTGACTAAATGACCGAGCTTACCTGATAACGTGTAAGTTGTAGGACTTGTCGAATGCTTGCGAACTAAATGACTGGCTTGCTTGAAGCCAGTAATGATCCATAAACCCCCAATGTTCAACTCGCGTTCTCGGTGGCTTAGGAGAGCTTGGACATAGCGTTGTGTCATGAGCCGCGCAGTCACGATATTGTCAGGTTGGTTAATGCCGGTAAGCTTGCGGAAAAATTTGTAAAAAGCAGCGCCCGTAATTCTTTCGAAAACACCGCCTTTTCGAGCTCCTTGCACACCATAGACAAGATCGCATCGCTCTTGGACCATTTGCTCATAAAACTTTAGTAGCCATTCAGGATCCTCTTCCAGGTCACTGTCGATCAAAAAAACCAGTTCACCTTTGGCGTGCGCCAATCCAGTCATCATCGCCTTGTGATGCCCAAAGTTACGGGACAAATCAACTACAACAACGTGTGAATCCTGTTCGGTGAGTCTGATAGCCAGATCCAGGCTATTGTCTGCTGATCCATCATTCACAAGCACAATTTCATAATCGTCTCCAACCATCCGCTTTGCACTAGCGCTCGCACGTTCGTGAAACTCGTTTATATAAGGAGCAGACTGGTAGAGGGTTGCGACTATTGAAAGCTTCATGCCACATACCTCATGTATCGAGGACTGTCTTTGCCACAGTTAAACAAAAGATCAAGGATTGTGACACCATGAGTGAACTCGCCCCAAAGCTGTGGGTACGCGGGGTATCCGGCGTAGTCGAACCAGGTCAGCTTAATCCCCAGATCCGAAAAGACCTTTTCATCGACATAGTCCTTGGCTGCCGGTCCTGAGATGTACTCAGTGCCACCTGCCTGTTGACACAGTTCCGCTAACCGCTCAGTTTTCCCATCAGCCAGTGTGTAATCCCAAGAGTTAGTGATTTTTGTTTTGACACCCAAATAAGCACACACTTGTTCAATCAACCTTCGGTTGAGCCCACTGATATGGGTATAGTGCTCGCTCGTGTAAATAGGCTCAAGCATTGCTGCAACAGCCTCAAAGAATAGCGCTCTTTTGTAGTTCTGAACTAAAGCCTGCCAATGCGCGGCAGCCCAATCGACACCATCGATCTCAGTCTCGCGGATTTTTTGATGGTATTTACCTCTTACCAAAACGGGAACCGTTAGCCATTGAACACCTCGCGGTGTTTTGATCTGGTTCCGGTTTCGCCAATCTCGACGCGTGTACTGCATATCATCGTAAAGAATGAATTCATCGACGGATGCAATCATATCGAAGTAGCCCTTCCACGGTATGTAGTTGGACTGGACTATCGCGACTCTTTTCATGCTTTTTGGAATACACCCAAGATGGATGTCCCCCATGGAAACCGTATCCAATGCCCTACTAGCGTTTCTGCATTGAAAATAGTACTCAGCACACCATTGATGGGTTTTGCTGGTATGGCGTGTTGCTTCAGCACAAGTATTTTTTTCTCGGCGTCTCTTAACTTGCCAAAACCCGGTTTCATGCGGCTTAGTAGGTACAATGGGCTAAGGAAAAACATGAAGTAGCGGGCATCGAGCAATGTAAAGCCAGTTGCTTTTGCCAGGCGCGCGAAGTCGGCGCGGGTGTAACGGCGCAGATGATGCGCAAGATCATCGTTGTAGCTCCAGAATTGTGGGAACGCCGGGGTTGTAACGAACAGCAGCCCACCGGGTTTGAGCGCTTCTTTCGCCTGTTCCAACGCGCGCTGGTCATCGGGCAGATGTTCGATCACATCCAACAGAAACGCCGCATCCCATTCTTCATGCATGTGCAGGTTCATCAGGTCAATTTGGTAACGCTGCGCATTTGGCGGCAATACGGCCTCGGCATGCGCGAGCGCTACCAGCGATGAGTCGGCAAGTGCCAGTTGTGCAAATAGCGCCGGCCGCTCTTTGGCGAGGTACTGCACCCAACCACCGGCGCCCCCACCTAAATCGATAGCGCTGCGTTGCGTTGTAGACTTGGGGAGATGCCGCTCTAGTGCGCCAAGCAAAAAACGATGTCTCCCGCGATACCAGAAGTGCCGCTCTTGCATTTCGCGCAGCAACGCAAAACCATCCTGCTCGTATTCTTCATCACGATGCATGACTGGCGTTGGCGGCACGAAAATGTTGTTGGCATTGAGTTGGTAGTTCATTTGACTAAACCGAGGCGTTGCCGTTGATAGCTGCCGTTTTGAATGTTTTGGTACCAATCGAGGTTGTTTAGATACCAAACAACGGTCTTTCGAAGCCCGGTTTCGAAGGTTTCTTGCGGCGCCCAGCCGAGGTCGCTGTGGATTTTGCTGGCGTCAATGGCATAGCGCTGGTCGTGGCCGGGGCGGTCGGTGACAAAGGTGATGAGGTCTTTGTAGCGGCCCTGCGCGCTTGGCGCGAGTTCGTCTAGGTTGTCACAAAGCGTATGCACCACTTCGAGGTTGGTTTTTTCGTTGTGCCCGCCGATGTTGTACGTTTCGCCTATCTTGCCCTCGGTAACCACTTTATACAGCGCCCGCGCGTGGTCTTCGACGAACAGCCAATCGCGGATGTTCTGACCATTGCCGTACACCGGCAGCGGCTTGCCTTCGAGCGCATTCAGGATCATTAGCGGAATCAACTTTTCCGGAAATTGATACGGGCCATAGTTGTTTGAGCAATTGGTAATGATAACCGGCAGGCTGTAAGTACGATGCCAAGCACGCACAAGATGATCGGAGCTGGCTTTGCTGGCGGAATACGGCGAGCTGGGGTCGTAGGCGGTGGTTTCGGTGAACAGGCCGGTGTCGCCCAGGCTGCCGTAGACCTCGTCGGTGGAAATGTGGTGGAAACGGAAGGAATCTTTGCAAGGGCTATGGATTGCCGCGTCGCTACGCTCCTTGCAATGACGAGAAGTAGTCATCGCGAGCGAAGCGTAGCGATCCATCATTGACGGCAATGCATTCCAATATTCACGAGCACATTCCAGCATCACCGAGGTGCCGACGATATTGGTTTGAACAAAGTCCGCCGGGCCATCGATGGAACGATCCACATGCGACTCAGCGGCCAGATGCATCACGATATCGGGCTGGAATTCATTGAATAACTTTGTGACCAGCTTTTGGTCGCAGATATCGCCCTGCACAAACCGATAACGCGGGTGATCACGGATGCTTTTCAGCGATGCCAGATTGCCGGCATAGGTCAGCTTATCCAGATTCAGCACTTGATGATCCGTTTCATCGATTAGAAAACGCACCACTGCCGAACCGATGAAGCCCGCACCGCCTGTGATAAAATAGTTGTTCCTTAACATTTCGCTTTCACGCTGGCCGCAAGCCGATTTCTTGGTTTGGCAGACCAAAGATTCCAGTGAAGAGCCGTAAAATCAAGACGCAAAAAAGCGCGATCCAGCGTAAGAGCCAGCGCAGGTTGTAGCCGGCGGCACAGGCGAGGCCGTGTAGCGCATCACCGAGCGCTCCTTTGAGCCGATTGCGGCGTAATCGACAGTCGTCTTTCAAATGTCCGATGACAGGCTCAACGGCTTGGCGACGTTTGACCCATGACCATTGCCGGCGGGTGAGGCGTTTGGGTTTACCGCGATGTAAAATATTGACTCCGTCAATGGCGCGACCCCGGTAGCCGAGATCCACGATGGCGGTGTGTGGCTTTTCGCCACTCAGGATTTCCGCTTGCTCCAGTTGCTCGGCGAGCGTGTCGCCATCATACGGGTTCCCAGGGAAACTTCTTGCGCCAACAATGAGTCCACGTCGGGCGGTAATGGCGATACCGACCTTCACGCCAAATTCATACGGATGTCGGGAGTTCCCTTTGCTGATGCATTCGACTTCCGGGGCATGCAGGGCATAGAGCTTGTTCTTCGCCTTGCGGTGTTGGGTACGCAGTTGCTCGGCACGCGCCAGCATCGTGCGCAGTGAGGTCGTTACCGTGGCGGTGTCGATCTTTCGTTCGATGTCGCGGATCACACGGCCAAGGACCGTTCTTTGCCGGCGCAGAACGCGCTTCAGGCGCTTGAACTGCTTGGCATGGGCATAGCCCCCTGCACGGCGTCGAAGCTTCGGACCTTCGCGCTCGTAGCTCTGGCGTAGGGTGATCCCTTCCTGTTGGGCAAGCTTCACGAGGTTTTGGCGCGCGATTTCCAAAAGACGACTGTCGGTCGGATGGGCAATGGCTTTCTCCTGCACTGTGGTATCCACGATCACCCGGCGCAGCTCGTTCGGTGTCACCGCACGCATCGTCTTGGCCGCTTCAATGGTTTGCGACAGAAGCTCCTCCAACCCCGCCTCTCCCAAACGGCTCCGCCAGCGCGTGAAGGAACTCGGATCACAGGGCAGCCGAGTTTGGAAATACACCTCGCCGGTGAAATACTGCCAGTAGCAGTTCCCGAGCCAGCGTTCACAGGTCGCCTCGTCCGAAAGGTCGTAGGCGTGTTTGAGATACAAGAGCCCGGCCATCAAACGGATCGGTAGCGCGGCTCTCCCCGCACCCACTGGCGCCGGTGGCAATGTCGCCGAGACCGCCCCGTCGATCTCCGCCCACGGCATCACTCGAGCGAGTTTCGCCAGCGGATGCGAGAGATCAATCAGCGCATCAAGCCGTGCTCGAAAGAACTCCTAGCTCATCGCCTCCGCCCCCTCACTCGCCGTGCTCAAATGCCGCATGACAGTGCTCCGGTTTTGCCAGAAAACTGCACCTATATTATCAATTTCTGGCAATCTAAGCACGCCTTATCCAATCAGAAACATCTGGAAAATAAGTTTTAAATGAATTGTTCAGGGACGACTATCGCACAACGCGATAGTGATGTAAGAAACAGAATCCCCCTGACTGAGTTGCGCTCTCTTTAAGTTGTCCGCAAATGTACCGTCTTCCGGAGGCGTCCATCCGCATATCATCCCGCCTAATATAAATCTCATTCTAACCACCTCTTTGTTTGAATCTCCAAGCTTTTCGCGGTACTCGTGGTAAACTTGGAGGTGTTTGCGAGCGATCATATTTGCATGGACTCCTTCGCTGTACCACTTGAATCCATATTGATATGAAAATAAGCCGGGCCATTCCTTTGGCCGAGCCATAGAAGTTATTTCCGGATACCAGTTTGAAATTCCAGCGTTGGGCGATATGTATATCTCGCCTGTTTCTCCCGCTGGCACCTCTTTAAGGTTTATAAAACCTGAGGCGCTTCTAAACGAATAAACTACACCCACAGCGAGCGACTTTAGTTGAGACAACAAACTTAGCAGAACGCAGATAGCAATATATAAAAATAATGATTTTGATACGGACTTTTCGAAGTTACACCCCGCGCTCCAGGTTCGCTTTGATATCAGAATGAACGACGCGGCTATCGATAGGCTCGCCCATATATTTGCGCCGTAGTCAATAAACCCCCTAGGCTCAAACAAGAACCCGGAAACTACTTGGACATTTGTTGACGCTAGGCTCGAAAATGCCATCACCATAGAAAAGAGAAATAATTCATCCGAAAAGCCGGTCGATTCCGCGATATTTTTTCTACGTGAGACTATAAAATATACCAATAAAAAAACGATAGAGGCAATCGATGCGATCGCGAGAGACGGCTCGCTATAGTTTTTAAACAACCTTCCATTTAACTCCAAAAAAACAAATAGATCCTTGTGAGGACCGCTTGCCGAGAATTGTTCGCTAATTTTTACGCCGACCACGACCGATACCGCAATAAATGCCACGAGAGATACGCCACAAGCGATCAATGCTTTTCTTAAGAACTCATCATCAGATTTGTATTTATATTGAAGCATGGCCCACGCACATAGCGCGCACACATACCCAGGCAACAAAAAAATATACCCTACGAAAATCCACAACCCAGAAGTAAAGAATATTAAATAAATTTTTTTATTGTTATTCATTCTAGATATTAATAGCAATATCTGCCCGGTGATCAATATCAGCGACAGCTGTGGGTTTGGAGTCCTAAAATATGGATTCCACTGATCCCGCCCGCTAGTCACCAAACTGCGGGGGTCGTATAAATTTAGGAGTTCGTTGATTGGATTCAGATAACCAAACAGCAGCGTTCCAGCTACAGCGATGGAAACAGCTCCGATCGCAATAACATGTGGAATCCTGAACCTACGTGAAAGTAAAATTGTAAGGGCGATCAAAATTGACCCCATTACCAGGTCAAGACAGACATTGATTAAGGTACCACTCAGACCTAAATTATGCCCGACCCACACTATGGCAGAGCCCAGCCAATAAGCCCCCTCTGACATTCCTGGATATGTCTCAAACTTTGCGTTGCCCCAACTTAGATATGTGGCCTCATCCCAGCCATTGACGAATACCGGAAACTTGCCTGCTGCTACTGCGATAATGACCACGAGCAAGCCGGTTGCTGCGGGACCCAAAAAAGAAGACGTTATGAATAGTAAAGTGACTTTTTGGATTTTTTTTCGCCAAGCGAATGAGTTCATTTTTCGATCCAGCCAGTGTGACGATGAGATTCAAAATATCGGGCTTTCGGCAGCCAGCCCTTCAGCGGAGTGACTAGGTAGTCGTTCCTTAACATTTCGCTTTCACGCTGGCCGCAAGCCGATTTCTTGGTTTGGCAGACCAAAGATTCCAGTGAAGAGCCGTAAAATCAAGACGCAAAAAAGCGCGATCCAGCGTAAGAGCCA
>Ga0194123_10005999_pt1 | contig 12753 bp, 10 predicted proteins | sample TA2MahsurfametaG_5_FD_155479 | JGI IMG/M metagenome (GOLD analysis project Ga0194123, IMG submission 155479) | Freshwater microbial communities from Lake Tanganyika, Tanzania - TA2015023 Mahale A surface | ecosystem: Environmental > Aquatic > Freshwater > Lake | place: Tanzania: Lake Tanganyika... | reverse complement strand
TTATAGCTCATAAAACATCTCCTTATTAGCTTTATCCACATTAGCTTTCTTCTATAAAAGCTCCCTCTATTTTAACCTCGCGGTGTTGTTTTTATTTTTATATGTTGATTATTAACAACTTAAAGATACTTGGATGCATTTTTTAGATGAAGGCTCATGAAGGTAAGACTTGGAGAACTAGATAAGGTCAATTGTATAGAATGCCTTTAAAAAAGCCTTTCACTAAAAGGAAGTACTTTATTGCTATATAGCTCATTTATAGAGGATAAAAGAAAAAGAGCCCCAGTTATCTTGAGGCTCCTAAAGAACAACGTTCAGTCAATCAAAAAGACTCATGCCAAAGCGATCGGTAGTGCTTTTTGATAAGCTGTACTGATCTCATTTTTTTTGACCCTAAGGTATCAAATAGATGATTTTTTATTCTTTTGATCGTCAGAACCAGGACCTGAATTGAAAATCGAAGTGAGCAGTTTGGCAAGATTCAGAAGTTCATGCTCGTCTTGCGGAGCTTGTTTTGATTTTTTAGATCTTTTTTGTGTACTTTGTGTTTCATTGCAATTTTCATCTTTTGAGCCATCTGGTCTATTCCAGCATTTTCGTGGCTTTGGATATTTTGTAATATAAAGACTGTGATTAGGTGTTTCTACGTAGACAACTACGCTGCCTTCTTCTTCACCACGGCTTAAAGTAAGCTGTGTATCACCTATTGTAATAGTATTGCTTCTAGATCCTCGATCACCTTGTTGATCGATAGAAAATGGTTTTGTACTTTTAGACATACATCTTCCTTTGGTTTGTATATCCTTTAATTGTAAAAAAAAGGATTTTTTTAAATATTAAATAACTGGTATTCAACTTTTTGAAATTTAAATCCGGGAATAAACTGCTGCAGATTGACTTAGATAAAATAAAAAGCTCCTCGTGAAGAGGAGCTGATCTATCACTGCATTTGAATGAATGAAAGCTTCCTCTATTTTATCGCCGCATCTTTATTATTTTTTACGCATTGACCATGAATAGCTTAATTAATGTTGACGCTCTTTCTAGATAAAGTTTCTGAAGCCAAGCGTAAGAGAACAAGACAAGATGCATCGTGTTGAAAGCTATAAAGTTCTCTATTTTTTAATAAGATGCTTTTAATGTAGATTCATCATATTCGGGTTACAGGCCTTAGCTATTCCATCTATTCATTTTTTCTTCGCAGGCTTCGATAAATTTTTGATCTATGATTTCTACTTGAGATGGGTCTGTTTGATTTAATTCATCTAATTCATTGAGGGCATCTTGAAAAAAATCTTCTAAACTTGAATAAGAACATGTTATTTTTTGAGGTGTGATGCCATAGGATACATAAATATTATATACTGAAATGCAAAGGCTGTATACTTCCATAGATAATTCGAATTGTTGATCGTATGATAATAGGTTGTATAATTTCGAAGCGGCCTTTAATGCATCTTCTAAACTTGAATAAGGGCATGTAGACATAAATTCTCCTTTTTTTACGCTTCCCATCTCATATCTAATGCGATAAAAAGCTTCTTAAATTTTAACAATCCAGTTGCATTTTATTTTATACAGTTGATTGTTAAGTATTTAGCTCATTATAAAGGGGGTTTGTAGAATGGCGGCTATTGCTTGGCTAAAAGAGGCCGTGGTATAGGTGGCAAAAAGGATAAAGTAGATATGATGCGCGCACAAATACTCAAAGAGCCGAAAGGGCTGGAAATGGGTCCGCTAGAGCTTGTAGATATGCCGATACCTGAGCCAAAAAGAGGGCAGGTGCGCATCAAGGTGTGTTGCTGCGGCATTTGTCTTACTGATAAGCACATTTGCGAAGGGGAGCTTTTGCAAAAGAAAAGCCCACTCATCCCTGGGCACCAGGTGGTAGGCGTCATTGATAAGAGTTCTTCTACAAGATTTGAGAAGAATGAGAGGGTGGGGGCGGTTTGGCTTGGCTATACTTGTCAAGGGTGCCGTTTTTGCAAAATGGGGATGGAAAATCTTTGTGAAAGGGCCCGTTTTACTGGATGGGACTTTGATGGGGGCTTTGCAGAGTACATGATCGCTGATGAGGAGTTTATTCATAGATTGCCCTCTAATATGGAAAATGAGCACATTGCTCCGCTTTTATGTGCAGGTGTCATTGGATACCGTTCATTGAGACTCACTCAAGCCGGATCTAAGGCAAAAATTGGTCTTTATGGCTTTGGCAACTCAGCCCATATTGTCTGTCAGATTGCTAAACATTACGATATGGAGGTCTATGCGTTTGCAAGAGGTGAGGCGCATCGCCTGCTTGCTAAAAAACTAGGTGCAAAGTGGGTGGGAACTCCTTTTGACACACCTGCTGAAAAACTCACGCATGCAATCATTTTTGCTCCTCAATCAGAAATGGTGATAAAAGCCTTGCAAGATCTTGATCGTGGTGGGAAAATTGCGATCAATGCGATCCATATGAATCCGATCACTTCACTTTCGTATGCCGATCTTTACTATGAAAAGACGCTCCAGAGTGTGACTCATGGGACAAGAAAAGATGCTGAAGATCTATTTTCTTTGATGAAAGAATGCCCTATCCAAACGGAAGTGGAGCTTTTTAGCCTCGATAGAATCAACGAGGCTCTTTTGATGCAAAAACAGTCAAAAATGCAAGCGGCCGGAGTGATTACATTTCAGTAATCGAAAGGGCGGCTACATGCACAGAAAAAGGTTGTTTGCTCATCAATGTTTGCAGTTTCTTTTCCTCATCGACAAAAGAAATCAGGTACTGCTTTTTTGCATGCAGTCCTACTTCACCCATAGGCTCAAGAGATGCGACTTCTTGATTTGCTAGATGGAATGAAAACAAAACAGGTTTTGCTTTAACTCTTAGCTCTTGATAGGCTTCGTAGTCTTCTTGGCTAAGCTCGAGATTGTAATCGAAACTAAAGCCGCAAGAGCCTCTTTTGGTTTGATGGAGATAGAGCTTTGGTTGTTTAAGCTTCATAGTTTCTAATGAAGCGTGGATCTCTTTAGAGCCAGGGAATTGCCATACCGGTATTGCTAGAGGTATTTCACGTCCAAAAAGGGAAAAGGGGTGCTCGTGGGATTCTTTTTTGCGAATCTCGTCTGTCAAAACAATTTTTACCATTAGAAGCTTCCAGTGTTCTTTAATTTAATTCTATCTATAGAGAAAGTTCCTGTAAATGTTAATAAATATTTTAATCGCTTACTAACTTTACTTATATTTAATGTTTTATTATAATATTTGTTATTATGAATCAAGTTTTTAGTATTAATGGAAATCGTCACTATATACATGACTCTCAAGGTCAAATTGTAGAGAGTGAAAAAGAGTTCCTAATAGAGAAAAAACGGTTTAGCTTAGCTACTAAAGTGTTAGGTTATAGCGGCTTAGCGATTGGCTATGTAATCGGCGCAGCCCTATTTATACCTATTTCATTGACTTTCTTAGCTTTAGCAACAATTCAAGGGCAAAGCGTTAAAGAATACTGCGCTCGCTATGTAGCTCTTCCTTCATTGCGCTACAATAAAGAGATGCTTAAAGAAAAAGCTAATGAGTTTTTTTCCAATCTTCCAGCCGATATAGAAGGTTCATTTTGTGACATTGATGGTATCAGCGGTGTTATGTTTTTCCCAGCCGATCGGCAAGCTGACTTCCCTCATGAGCAAAAGTGGCTTGTAATGATGACAGGCAGAAGAGGGTCATATGAATTGAATCTTGATGCTTATGCAAATTATGCAAAACACATGGGCGTCAGAGTTCTTGGCTTTAACTGGAAAGGGGTAGGCAATAGTGAAGCAGCCACATTAGATGGCGAAAGCATGATCCAAGATGGCCTAACAGTTGTCAATAAGCTGTTAGAGCTAGGGGTAAAACCTGAAAATATCTGCATTTACGCTCACTCGCTTGGCGGCGGGGTAGGATCAAACGTGGCAAAACGGCTCCAAGATGAAGGGCATTTAGTTGGATTTGTGAGTGATCGATCGTTTGCAGATGCAAGAGATGTTGTTCGTACCCACCTAGATTTCATTCCGGGTTTAAAGCAAGGGGTCTCTTTTTTAACAAGCCTTTGGTGGGATCTTGAAGCTGCAAAGAACTTCATTTCGCTAAAGGGATTTAAAGGAATTGTCTATTCTAAAGAGGACATTGTGATCCCTTACGAGACTTCAAGTCTTTATAAGCGGGTCAAAATCCTGACAGGTGAAAAACCTACCTACAGAATGCGCATTCAAGAAGCAGATGGGCTAGAAGCACACATAGCGCGAATTCCAAAAGAGGTGATGAAAGAGTTTTTAGATCCTTTCTTGAAAGGGGAATATGAAACACGTACGCATCGATTGCCCTCAGATGGACCTATGTACGATATTAACGAAGAGTGCCGCTTCTCTATGGGCCAAGATCATACATCTGAAGATTGGAAATTACTCAATCCTGAAAAAGAGTTTAGCGTTGCCAAAGCTTTAGTTTTTGCAGGTCTAGTTACAGCATACATTGTGGGTGCAGCTTTAATTATCCCTGTTAGCATCACCGCAGCTTTTTTCTTTGCTATTACAGGAATAGATCCAAGAGCTAGCATTGCGAAGTATATGATGGTCCCGGCTCTTCAGCTTTCTCAAGAAAGCCTTGATGAAGTCAAAGAAAAGACCTTAAACGATCAAGAAGATGTCTTAATCCAAGATGATGTCCAAATTGAAGGGATGCTCGATGGGGTAGAGATTTATCAAAAAAGCAAAAAATGGATCATCCATTTACCTGATCGCTCTTATGGTTATGAGCATAGACTTAAAGAAGCGATCGAAAGCTCCAAAGAGATGCAAGTCAACGTATTGACCGCAAATTGGAAAGGTGTAGGCAAAAGTCGAGGTATGACGCTCAATAGCCAGAGCATGGTAGACGATGCACAGATGATGGTAGAGCATCTTTTGAAAAAAGGGGTAAAAAAAGAAGATATCGCGATTTATGGCCGCTCGATGAGTGCAAATATCGCCGTAAAAGCAGCAAAAGATACAGGTGTCAATGTCATTGCAGATAGAGGCATGAAAAGTATTGAAGATGTCGTCACAAACTTCTCTAGCGCTCTAAAATTGCCTGGAATTTACTCTTTTCTTTCTTTACTGAGCTATATTGGCTGGAAAATCAACGCTACCAAAGAGTTTTTCGAGACAAAAGCGTTTAAAGCCTTGATCCATTCTAAGCAAGATGGGGTTATTTTACATAAGCATGCTAGCATGATCAGTGATATTTATCGCGAAAACGGCAAACAAGAAAATGTGATGAATATTTCTTATCCAGTATCAAAAAAAACAAGCTATCTAAAGAAGATAAAAATTGCACACAAAGCGCACGTAGAACCGCCCGCTTTTGACGCTCTTAAACAGTTGCTGTCTCCTTGGCTGCAAGATACGTCTTCTTATGAAAAGCCTCCTGAAGTAGTTTTGTAATCTTGCCCACTTTGCCGTCTTTTATGAGGATATCATCGATTTGGACAATCGGGATGAGCTCTTTAACAGAAGAGCTATGGAATACCTCATCCCAGTTTTTGATATCAGACAATAAGAGCGCTTCTTCATGAACTTCAATACCTAAAGATTGAGCGATTTCTATCACCACTTTTCTAGTGATTCCATAGAGAATTCCCTCTTTAGCAGTCCATAGAGCCCCATTTTTTACAATAAAGAGATTGCTTCTAGTCAGTTCAAGCATCTCGCCACGTTCACTTAGGTAAATCGCATCCTTAGCCCCTTTCATAGAGGCTTCTTTTAGAGCAAGAGCTGCCGCTAGGTAGCTTGTTGTCTTGTACTCAGGAAAAATCCTTTTTTGCAAAGTTGTGATCACATAAACGCCGTCATCGTAGTACTGTTTAGGTAAAGGCTCAATAGCGATACTTTGAATGATCAAAACCGGATCTTTTGCATAAAAATTGGCTTCTTCATTGATTCCAGCAGTCACGAAAATCCGAAACGAGAGCTCTTTTTCAGGATTTTTTTCGATCAGATTGTCAATAATAGATCCAATTTCATCAATATTTTGCGGTATATCAAAAAAAGCAAGTGCACTTTGAAGACGAAGAAGATGATCTTCTAGACGAAAAGGTATTCTGTTATAAGTTCTGACCATTTCATAGATAGCAAATGATCTCATCAAACCAAGATCACACACAGAAATTTTTGCTTCTGAGAGGGGAACATAAGCCCCATCGACATAAAAAATTGGCTCAAGCATAGATCAAAACTATTGCACAATATCTCAAAAACTTCTATGGGAAAGAATTATATACAATAAATATTTGAAAAATTTATGACGATGTCCATCAAAACCGCCGAAAAAGCGATGAGAGAGCTGTTAGAAGAGATGCTTGTCGATTTGACAAAAGCAGAGAAAGGAAACAAAACAGCAGCGCAAAGAGTAAGAACCAAATCGATCACATTTGCTAAAGTAGCCAAAGTCTTTCGCAAACTATCGGTCAGTTCTGAAAAGAAAAAGCTTTTAAAGAAAGTTTCGGTTGCACCAAAAACACGCAGGAAACGATAATGTCTGGCCATGCAGTGCCAACATTTCGGAGAATGCGGGGGGTGTAAGACCCAAAATATCCCCTATGAAGAGCAGCTTAACAATAAGCAGAAGTTTATTGAAGAGCTTTTTTTTCCTCATCAAGTGGAAAGGATCATCCCATCTCCTCAGATCTGGGAATATAGAAACAAGATGGAGTACACCTTTTCCCAAGACAAAGCAGGGAAAAGATTTCTAGGCTTATTTGCCAAAAGAGGCAAAGTTCTCACACTCCAAGAGTGCCTTTTAACAGATCCTTGGTACATCAAAACCAAAAATGCCGTTTATGAGTGGTGGGAAGAAGAAGATCTTCCAGCCTTTCATCCAAGAAAAGCAGAAGGGCTTTTGATCAATTTGATCTTACGCACATCTCCTAACGGCGGCAAAATGGTCAACTTATTAGTTTCAGGCAACCCAGCCTACGCTCTCACTAGAAAACAGCTCGATAACTTTGTCGCCAAAGTGCAATCAGATCAAGTCTCTGTGTTTTTAACCTTAAAACACGCTAAAGAGGGCTCAGTTACAACCTATTCAGAAATGCATCTAGCAGGACAGAGCTACTTAACATACTCTCTAGCGGGCCTAAGCTACCATCTAAGCCCCACAAGCTTTTTCCAGCCGAACAATTACACCTTTCCAATACTTTGTGAGACGGCCTTAAAAATGGCCCAACTTACAGGCAAAGAAAGAGTCATCGACCTTTTTTGCGGACTTGGAACACTAGGGCTTTATTTCGCTCGTCACGTCGAAGAAGTTGTCGGTGTAGAGATCAATAAAGCCGCAGTCGCAGATGCAAGAGATAATGCCGAAAGAAGTGAGATTCACAACATCCTCTTCTTTGCAGAAGATGTTTCTACATTCATCCGCGATTACGAAGAGCTCTTTGATCTTGCCATCGTAGATCCCCCAAGAGCAGGCTTAGAGAAAAAGGGAGTCGAGGCGCTTTTACAGCTTAAGCCCAAAAAGATCCTCTACATCTCTTGCAACCCCAAGACCCAAAGCGAAGATCTCAAGGCGCTACTTCCATTTTATAACGTCCAAAAGATCCAGCCTCTAGACCAATTCCCTCATACAGAACATGTAGAAAATTTGTTACTTTTATCCTAATCTTTTTGTATCATAAGAAAAGACTAACGAATGAGGTCTTATGCTAGCACAGATTTTTTTAGCAGCTGCAGAAGCGGCTAATGATCAAGGATTTTATCAAACACTCATCATGATCGCCGTCGCGCTCATTTTCTTTTACTTCATCCTCTGGAGACCAGAGCAAAAGCGAAGAAAAAAACTCGAAGACATGCGCACCGGACTCCAAAAAGGGGATCGCGTAACTGCCATGGGCATCATCGGCACCATTGCTGAAATCAAAGAAAGAACCGTGAAGATTCAAGTAGAAGGGGCATGCATCGAAATGCTCATCGCCGCAATCACCGACGTAGAGAAAAAAGAGGAAAAGTAATTTCCCCCCCATCTACAACCTATGCAAAAGGGGAGCGCTATTTTCTAACGCTTCCCTTTTCTATAGCTCTGTGGATTTGCTTACCATCTTGACCGAAAGTTAGTTGAGAACCTCCTTTAGTTCTTTTTAGCTTAGTAACTCCTTGGGGATCATAGTGAATCGTTCCTTGCTCTGGGTCAATAGAAATTCTTGAAATTAGATCTTTAAGTGTTTTAAGTAGATTTTTGTATTTACCGGCATTAATATTTCTAACTTTACAGTATGCTACTACAAAGGTGAGATCTCGCATGATTGTAGGATTTTTAATCAATATTTGTGTTAAATTCTCTACGCTCAATTTTATCGCTTGTTGAATTGCTTTGAGATCTTCTGAAGAGCAATGATCAGCATTCTTAATTTTTTCAAGGGTTTTTTGATAGCTAGCAGTGTTCATAGGTAAAATATTAGCAACTTCTGTAAATATTTCTTCTAGATGCCCTAACTGATTATGAATAAAGTCTTCTTTAGTCGTATATTTAGTATCAGAGGCTAGCCAATTTTTTAGCGTTCTTTTGCCATCTTCATATTGTCTTGAAGTTGATTTCCTACGTACCGTTAATTCGACATTTCCATTAGATGTAATTTTAGCGTTGTAAAAATCTCGATTGCAAAACAAAATAGGTACAGTTTCTATACTAATATTCCATCCAAAAGGAGTGTATAATCCCCATTTATTAAGCATTTTCTCAATTTCAAAATTCCCATTATGAAAATCAAGCCATTCATCCATGGTCGTATTAAGTACTTCTTCAAGAGTTGCATTTTCTTGTTGAGAGGCATCCAGTCGATTTCTAAGTTCAGTATTTTCGTCACGAATTGAACTCAAATCCTCGGTTAATTTTTGTATTTTTTCGTTAGCTAACCGATTAATTTTCTGTAATTCTGCGTTTTGCACTTCAAGCTCTTGGCATTTTGATTGTAGAGCTATTAGGGATGTTTGTAGGGTTTCAATCTCTTTTTGAGATGTCGTTCTTAATTCAGCAAGTGCTGTTTTAAGCTTTTCTTGTTCTTGAACAGCATGCTCTGCTTGTTCCCTGAAGAATCGGTTTTGCTTTTCAAGTAGCTCGATTCGCTGTTTTAGTGTGTAGTTTTCATTAGCCTTAGCGTCTAGACTTTCATGGGTTTTTCGCTGAGCTTCTGATATCTTATATTTGATTTCATTAATATTGCCTTTTAGTTCTTCAAGTTCTCCATTTTTTGCGCTTAATTCTTTTTCTAGTGCGGTATTACGTTGTTCTAAACCTCGTCGTGCTGATTCAGAAGCCTCTAGATGCTGACGCAATGCTAGGAGAGTGTCTGCATACGCAATTTCCTTTTCAGATAGGGTTCGCTCAAATTGTTGCTGTAATTTTTCTAGCTGCTGATTTAGCCTTTGGACTTCTGTTTCTAGTTTGCTTTTATCTGATGCATGCGAGTTGGCTTCTTTTTCAAGACGTTCCATTTCGCGTTGTAGTGATTCATAAGAGGTTTGATATTTGTTTAGCTCTGATTTTAAAGTTTCTAGTTCTAATGAATGGTTTTTCTTCACTTCTTCAAGAGCTTCTTGGTTTTCTCTTTGTAGCGAAGATAAACGTTGTTGAAAGTCTTCTTGTAGCTTTTGGATTTCGAGCTCTAATTGTTGGATTTTTTTATCTTGTTCTTTAGCAGTTTTGGTGTAAGTGTCTTTTTGTGTGCTAGCTGTAGTTTGTAGATCTCTAAAAGTTTGTTCTAATTCTTCACGGGCTTTTTGAGATTCTAATAGCTGTAGCTCTAAACGCTGTAAATCGGATGAATAATGCAGCTTTTGTTGTTCAAGTTCTTGGTTGTAATCAGCTAAAGCTTGGGTTTGTTCTTGCTTTAGTGCAAGCAATCGCTGATTATGATCATCGCCGAGTTTGGTTAGTTGTTGTTCTAACTCTTTGATGCGGCTTTTTAATTGAGTAGATTCATTTCCTTGGTCATCTAAGAGTTGATTTTGTATTGATAATAGCTGTTGAAGTCTAGCGAGTTCTCGTTGCTCTGCAACTAATTTGTTTTGTAAAGCTTCTTGCGCTTCTGTATGATTTTCAGATAGAGCATCTATTTCTTGTTTGTATTGACTTTGTAAGACGATAATTTGGGTTTCTTTTTGTGCTTTTTCTTGTTCTAGCGTTCTTAATTCTTCCTGAAGAGCCCTGTGATTGTTTTTGAGCTCATTGAATCGTATTTTTAATAAATCAGTTTCATTTTTTGCTGCTTCAATATCTAGTACTTGATCTTTATTTACCAATTTTTGAAGATCAAGGTGCTGTTTTAGGGCAGCATTTTCATAGTCTAAGGTGACTATTGTTTGCTGTTGATCTTGAAGTCTTGACTCTAGCAATCGCTTTTCTTCTAACGCTTTAGCATGAGATTCTTGAACAAAAGTAAGCTCAGCTTTTAATTGATAGATTTTTTCTTCTGCTGCGAGCTTTTGATGAAGATTTGTTCTTTTAGAAGAGGTCTCGACTTCACTAAGCTTCTCTTGTAATTGATAAGAGAGCTTTTCAGCTTCTAGAACTCTTCGTTCAGACTGTTGAAGTTCAAGAAATATCAATTCGTTTTCTCGAAGCAGTCGGTCTTTTTGGTCTTTATTCTCTTGGAGTAATAAATATAATCGCTTGATAGTTTCATCTTTATCCAAAAGCTCATCCTGAGCTAATTGTAATTCTCTGGCTGTATGCTGAGCTTGTTTTTGAATTTCTTCGATTTCTGTAGTTTTTGATGCAATAGCCTTTTCTAATTTTTCAATCGTAAACGCAGTGTTTTCTTTAAGCTTCGCCTTTTCAGCTTCTAATAGAGACATTTGCTCTTCTAGACGGATTTTTTCCAAATTGTTATTAAAAAATAGGAATCTGTTTCCTGCTTGAAGCTCGTTAATCTCCTTACGCTGGGCTTGAACGGTAGCTTTTAATTCATCAATTGATTGTAAATCAGCTTTCGATTTTTCTTCTTGGGCACTGATGAAGGATTCCAATTCTTTAATTCTAGATATACACTCTCTAAGCTCTTCTTCGTAGACAATAAACTTTCTACTACATTCTTTAGCGGCTTCATAAAGTTCTTGATTCTCTTTTAGGTATGCTTCGCGAACTTCTTGATCGCGTTCATTTTTTTGCTGTTTAGCTTCGCTATTTTGACGTATTGCGTCTTCGATCTTTGAAAGTAATGTTTGTAGAAATGATGTATCGCTGAATCTATGATCTGTTGCTTGTACAGAAGCTGTAATGGCTAGACCTCTAAATCCAGATGGGGGGTTGCTGTCTGTAGAATCTGTATCTTCATCGGTTGTAAGGCCTTCTACGGCTAGTATTTTTTTGATCGAATCTCCGTGATCAGGATCTTTTGATAATGCAATTAAGAGTTGTAGAATCTCATGTCGAAACTGTGTAATTTTTTGATCAATGCTTCTTTCTTCTGCTTCATTTTTTGTCGAATGAGCTAATTCTAAATGAGCAATTCTAGTCTGAAGTTTTTCGCAATAGGACCTTAATTCTCTAATGGCATCATTTTGAGAGAGCGAATGGGCTTCAGAAAGCATATTTTGTAAAAAAGTATTTTCCATACGGAGCTGATCATTTTTGCGAAGCTGAGCTAAATCTTTTTGGAGCAAGCGCTGCTCCAGCTCATGAACTTGTCTATGCAGATCAAGGACTTCTTCTCTTTGTTTATCATATCTATTCGCAAACCTCTGATCAGGAAAGCCTTGATGAATATGAATTGCGGAAGCATGTGCTGGCTTAGAATAGTGCTTTGCTAAAGCTAGTATGCATTCTGCGTGATATCTTATGGACCGATCTTCTACCGGTACTTGGCTTTGGATTGATTTAAATTGCCCACGGTCTTCAACATAAACCTGATCGCCTTTGACTCTTAGATGGCAAAAATTGTGGGGATGGCGGTCAGGAAAGGCCTTTTGAAAGGCCTCAGTAGCTACAATTGCATCCACATGTTCTTGCATTTCAGGGTGGATACCATTAATTTCATTACCTCCTGAAAAAGAGGAGGTTACCCTATTTATACTGAAGTGAGAGGGATAATTATGAATAGTATTATGCATATATAGCTTTAATTATAAAAATTTAATATAATTATTATAACATACTATTAAATTAATGTAAATTTTTAATTAATTTATATTATAAAATAACAATTTTAAATAGGGTCTTCATCTGTGGTGAAATCTGTTTCGGAACTATCACTTTCCTTAACTAGGTCAGAAAACAAATTTTCTAGGTATGCTATTTCAGTTGAGGTTTTGTCGCCAAATTGACCTAGTTCCTCTATGAGTTCCTTATAATAAGTTAATCCTGAATCATTTTTTCTAATTAATTCTATAAATCCTTCTTTTCCATGAGTTGAAACCGATTCTTTTATCAATTGAACTGTCGATTTTAACTCTAATAAATTATTTTCTTTTTGTACTTGCGAAAGCTCTTCCTTTAATTTACGCAATTCTAAATTAAGATTTTTAGCTTCAGTTAGTATTCTATCTAGCACTTCCGGATGCTCTGATACGTATGTAGAAAGATCGCTTTCACCTAGCTCTGGAATTAAATACTGTTTTTGATGGAGCTCTATCCAATAAGCTAAAGCGTTTACGTAGGCACTCTTTTTCTGCTCTGCTTTAGATTTCTCTGAAATTAATTGATTACGAGTTTCTTCTGATTTTTCTAGCAATTGACGACGGCCTGGCTCAGCTTCA
>Ga0194123_10005995_pt1 | contig 12754 bp, 9 predicted proteins | sample TA2MahsurfametaG_5_FD_155479 | JGI IMG/M metagenome (GOLD analysis project Ga0194123, IMG submission 155479) | Freshwater microbial communities from Lake Tanganyika, Tanzania - TA2015023 Mahale A surface | ecosystem: Environmental > Aquatic > Freshwater > Lake | place: Tanzania: Lake Tanganyika... | reverse complement strand
CGCCGACCGCAACATCATCCCCGCCCCGTGATTCCGTGGGCTCCATTCAGCAGATCAATCAGCCCACTCAGTCTTCGCCCATGCCAGTAATTTCTCTTCACGTCGATCGATTGTCTGGGCGGTCCAGCCTTCCCTATCTATGGTGTGGGCAACTTCACTGGCTATAAGCAAGCCCGTTTTTCGGTAATCCTCGAATTTCTGCTTGGGGTGTAAGTTTTGAAGCTTTGAGTTTAGTTTCGGTGGCAACAGCACGAGATTACCAAGACGATGTTTATATTTCTCTTTGGCTTTGCTCCTCGCCCAGATGTGCTCAATTGAATCCGATGGGCTCACGAGCCAGATCTTCTGCCACTGTTCGTTGCTGAAGTTAAGACCCTGTTCTTTCGCCAGATGTTCTTCGTACCGGAACATGAAATACCGCAGTTCGCTTTCCCAGCCCTCGTAGCAATTGCTGTTGTGGAATGCTGCTACCGCATCTTCGATCGGGAAGTCTACACCGATTTCACGGATCCCAGATTCGATGTCTTTTGCAGACAGTTTCGAGTTCACGATGAGCCAAGCGAGCCTAACATATTCGCCAACCCGCGTTCGAGCGTCATACGCCAACATTCCATAGATTCTAAACGACACTTTCTCCCATCGGCTCAGCAAATTCGTCCGGTCCTTCTCCTTGATGTCATCTCGCAGGTGAATAGCAGTCGCAAGCAGCCGAGCTTGGGAAATCCTGGTAACAGCGTTAAGCCGAGGATTTGCCATCACGGTGTGACAGGCTTTAGTGACCCGAAGTAACCAATCAGCAACACCTCGAATATTCTTCGGATTGTCGGCTTGAGCTCGGAGGAGTTCAACGGAATCCTCCTCCCCGAGTGGCCGGCTGGGAGCATCTGCACATCGCAGCGTGGCAGCAAAACGCAGGGCTTCAGCACTCAATCCCTGCCGCATTCCGATGACCGAGTAAATGTCGCGCCAGACCGTATGCAGTTCTTTCGTGATAACCCCACGATTTCCGGACTTTAGCTCAAAGGCGACCCCCATGAGGATGCTCTTGAGACGATCAATCCATGATACAACAAGACCTCGACTATTGAGGACTTCAAAGACCGTGTAAACCGCCTTTTCATCGTCGATCTCGTGAAGCAGGAAAAAGAGCCGATTTTTGAGCAGAGCCAAAAGGGCCGAGAGACCATGACCTAGTTTTTGCCACTTTTCTACAAAGTCGCAGCAGTTCTCGACAGCCTCGAGAATTTCACGGTCCGCAAGTGTGGTTGCAGTGCTGGACGCCAAGTTCTTGCCTTTGCGAAGAAACGTGGCAAAGTGATGGCTGCTGTCGTGATTAGTTTGCAGTAAGAGAAGCTCATCGCTTTCAGTCTTCACCAGCAAGTCTCTTAACTCATTGGCAAGCTTTGCCTCCAATTTATTCTTCGGATCGAGTGCCAGACAAATCGCTTTCAGCAGGATGACCAATGTAGTCAATCTCTGCTGCCCGTCGACAACTTCCATCACATGGAATTCATCGGTACCAAGGACCTCCTTCTTTCGACGCAGGCACACAAGGGCTGCCATGAAGTGCCCTTCGTCTGGCCCTTTTTGATGAGTCTTGAGAATGTCGTTGAATAGATCATTTCGCTGCTGAAAAGTCCAACTGTACGCACGCTGATACTCAGGAATGCGAAAGAGACGACCGTCGAGTAGTTTGGCAAGAGTAAGGTATTGAGGCTGGATTGTTATCATCAGGGAAATCACCTTTGGTGAGTTAGGTTCTTCTGGGATTTCTGGGGAAGCAGTCAGAATTCACCGGAATTCGTCACATGCGAAAATGCGGCCTTTTTCAGGCCAACTCATGCATGCACCCTCAATTCATTATCACCAGCCTGTGGCGCTGAATCAAGACTGGGTGATCGCTGCTGGTCAACTGGATATCCGGACGAGGACATCAACTTTGCCGCCGGAATTCGGTGGCGAACGAGTGGTTCTCCCGGTTCGTGGGGCTCCTCACCCCACATGCGCCAGTACATTCGCCTGCCTCGGCATCCCCACTTAAGTTCAGTTAACCCCCGCTTCACCCACACATCCCTTCAGCCAGTCACATTTGCCTTCCGCCCCGGTTGTGCATCATGATGCTGCGTTTCTTCTTTGCTTTTGTCTGAAGGTGGTGGGATGTCAGGTTCACTGCAGGTGCTGCGGCAGTGGAAGCTGCTGCAGCGGTTGTCGGACGAGCAGGACGGGGTGTTGTTGACGCAGCTGGCGGCAGAGCTGGGGGTGTCGGCGCGGACGGTGCGGCGGGATTTGGGCGGGTTGCAGGCAGCCGGTTTTCCTCTCGAGGAAAACGTGGGGGTACGGGGAGTCAAGCGGTGGCGGATGCAACCCCTCGGGCCGCAGCTGCAGGTGGGGTATGCGGATTTGATCTCGGTGATGATGAGTCGTCGGCTGCTGGAACCAATGGCCGGGACACCACTGTGGGACGGACAGCAGCGGCTGCTGCGCAAAGTGCGCGGTGTGCTGGGGGAACGAGCAGTGCGGTATTGCCAGCAGTTAAGCGGCATGCTGGCCAGCAGCGGATTCGGTGTCAGCGATTATACGCGGCGAGGCGAACTGCTGGATGCGTTATTGCTGGGGATGGAGGAACGGCGGTGGGTCCGGGTGCAGTACCAGGGCGGTGCCGGTGAAACGTCGGCCCCTGCGGCTGCGTCAGGAGCAGCGGGGCAATGGCAGCGGCTGGGACCGCTGGGACTGATCTGGCACAACGGTAGTTTGTATTTGATTGCGTGGTCTCAGAAGCGTGGCGAAGTGAGGAATTACAAGGTGGACCGAGTGTTGTCGGCGGAAGCCGAGGGCGGACCTCGGGACCAGTTTGAGATTCCGTCGGGTTTCAGTCTGGAGTCTTGGCAGGAGATGGCTTTCGGGGTGTACCGCGGCACGGGCGCGCGGATTTGGGAAATCCGGGTACGCTTTCGCGCAAGTTCATCGCGTTATGTTCAGGAATCGTGGTGGCACGGGACTCAGCGGTTTGTCGAATTACCGGACGGCGGTGTGGAGTTGCATTTGCGGCTGAACGAGCTGACGGCTGTCAGCAAATGGATTCTGGGATTCGGCAGCAGTGCCACGGTGCTGGCCCCGGTCGAGCTGCAGCAGCTGATACGTGAGGAGGCCACCGCCCTGCTGCGGGACCTTGGGGAGCTGGACCGGCAGGGCGAGTGAGAACACAGCCAGCCCCTGATGCAAGCAAATTCGCCAAAATTCCGCATCGTTTTTTGGAAAACCCCGCCCGCCACAACCACTTTTTCCAAAATTCCGGCTCCACCCCCCGCCAGGTTGGACATGATCTGTCAGGGGTCGTGTGTATGCTGCCGGAACTGAGGTCTAAGCCTTCCAGACCTGCCGGTGTTTTGTGCATCTCGCGGTGAACATGATGAACTTCACGGAAACTTTTCAGCAACTCACAGGAAACCCGCCGTTTCCATGGCAACAGGCGTTGTATGATCGGTTCGTCGGAAATGCGGACGGCGGGATCCCGCAATCCTGCAGTCTGCCGACTGGTCTTGGAAAAACGTCGGTGGTTGCTGTCTGGCTGATTGCATTGGCCATTCATCCCGCTCGTATTCCGCGCAGGCTGGTCTATGTGGTCAATCGCCGAACTGTGGTAGACCAGACCACAGAAGAAGTTGAACGTTACCGTGCACAGCTGCAGTCAGACCAGCTAAGACCCGTGGCTAACGCTCTGCAGGGCTTGTACCTCGAAAGTGGCCACCGAACTGCTGAAAGTGTGCCGCTGGCTATCAGTACGTTGCGGGGCGAATTTGCAGACAACGGCGAATGGTGTGAAGATCCGGCTCGTCCCGCAGTGATTTGCGGGACAGTGGACATGATTGGCAGCCGGTTACTGTTCAGCGGTTACGGCATCGGACGATCACGACGGCCGCTGCATGCCGGGTTTCTGGGGCAGGACACGTTACTGGTACATGATGAGGCGCATCTGGAGCCGGCATTTCAGGTGCTGATCGAGAGCATACAGCAGCAGCAGGAAGCAAATGAACCGGCCGCAGGCTGGTCACGACTCCAGGTGATGGAACTGACAGCCACCAGTAAATCACGGACGCCTTTCACATTGTCGGACGCGGACATTGAACACCCTGTCGTATCCAGGCGAATTGACGCTGCCAAGGCGTTAACTATTCACCAGCTGAATGATTCGAAGAAACCCGAAAAAGAACTGCTGCAAATGGCACTGTCGTTTCGCGACAGCCAGCAGGCAATCATCGTTTTCGCACAAAGTGTCGAAACCGTCCACAACGTTTACCACGCACTCGAGAAAGCGAAGCTGCCTGTGCGGACGCTGACCGGGACAATGCGCGGGCTTGAACGTGATCAGCTGGTGCGTGATCCCGTCTTTCAGCGGTTCCAGCCTGCTCCTGCAGACACCGCCGCTAAAGGGACTGTTTATCTGGTCTGCACCAGTGCGGGCGAGGTCGGCGTGAACATTTCTGCCGATCACCTGATCTGTGATCTGACGCCATTCGACAGCATGGCACAGCGTTTTGGGCGAGTGAACCGATTTGGACAAGCGACCAATTCAGAGGTGCATGTTTATGTGCCCAAGGAATGGGACGAGAAAAACCCGCTGTCGGATTATCGAAAACGCACAGTGGCATTGCTGGAACAGCTGCAGGGCAACGGAAGTCCGCGAGCGTTGAGCAGTCTGTCGGCTGAGGAGCGATCTGCTGCATTTACTCCGCCGCCGGTAATCCTGCCGGCGACTGACATGCTGTTTGACGCGTGGACTCTGACCACAATACGGGGCAAGCTGCCGGGGCGGCCTGCGGTCGACGTCTACCTGCACGGGTTGCCCCAGGACTGGGATCCTCCGGCGACGCAGGTGGCATGGCGAATCGAAGTCGAAAAACTGCAACTTTCGTACGCCAGCGAAGCGGATCGCGAGCAGCAGTGGGCTGAAGACTCACGGGCACTGGCTGCGGAAGCAGCCGGTATACTTGAAGACTATCCGTTAAAGCCACTGGAACTGCTGTCGGATCGAACCGTGCGAGTTCGAGATGAGTTAAGTCGACTGGCGAAGCTGCATCCGGACGCCAATGCATGGCTGGTTGATGCCGAGGGCGATGTAACAATTTACCGGCTGGCTGATTTAGAGGTGAAGGAAAAACGTGACGGTCGAGCTGGATACAAGGTCAACTCCGACAACTGCACAATTCTGCTGCCGCCGGCTGTTGGCGGGCTGAGCGAGCAGGGGATGCTCAGTGCTGATTCGGTTGCGCAACCGTCAGGTCGCATGGACGTGGCCGATGAATGGCTGGACGCTGGCACTGGACTGGCAGCTCGCTGTCGAACTCTGGATCGTTCTGATGCCAGGGCTCGCGGGATGCAGTTAATTCGCTCAGTCGCACTGCCGACTGCTGCAGGCGAGGAATCTGAGGCGGCTTACTGGTATCTGTTCGTCCGCAGAAACAGTGGGCAGGTGCGAGCACGGAAGCCGGTATTGCTCGATGTGCATGTGGCGGATGTGGAGCGGCGGGTGACGGAAATTTCTGCCGGGCTGGGGCTCGACGCCACACTGTCCAAATGTCTCGCGATTGCTGCTCGGTATCATGATCATGGCAAACGTCGCAGCTTGTTTCAGACGATGTTGGGCAACCGTCGTGCTCCGGCTGTCTGGTGGGCCAAATCCGGGCCTCGCACCGGGCTTCCGCTCGCTGAGCATTATCGGCATGAATTTGGTTCGCTGCACGATTTGCCAGCAGCGGCGGAGCTGGGCGTCACTGAGACGGAGCGAGATTTGGTGCTGCATTTGATCGCTGCTCATCACGGGCGCGGGCGACCGCACTTTCCGCTGGAAGAGGCGTTTGATCCAAACTCCAGTGTCCCTGCGGATGCTGCAGTGGCAGCGGGTGTGCCGCAGCGATTTGGGCGGCTGCAGCGACGATTTGGGCGCTGGGGGCTGGCCTTTCTGGAATCTCTGTTGCGGGCTGCCGACTGGTCTGCCAGTGCGAATCCGTCATCAGAGCTGGAGGAAACAACATGACAGTGACATCCAGTTTTTGGGTCAGTGTAGATCCGGCAAATCCAGGCCAGTTTTTCGCGTGTTGCGGTCTCCTCGAACTGGCAGACCGCCTTTGGCCTGGTGCCGAAGGTTGGTTTGAAAACCAGGGTCGGCAGTTTCATTTGGCCTGTGGGCAGCATTCGCTGGACGAATTGGTCAAGGCAATTGCCACTGCAAATTTGGTACACAGTGATCCGGAAGATCCGTATTCATCACCAGTGATAGTGGGCAGCCCTTTTCGTCCGTTCGAAATTGACTGGTGGGTTCGAGACCAGACAGGTGCTCGTGATTTGAAGGTGTGGGCTGGCACTATGGAGAGTTTTGGGATTGCCGTTGCGATGCAGCGAGCACTCGGAGATTCTCGATTCCTGTCCCATGATCTGTTTCAAATCGGGCAGGTTGTGATGCAGCCGGATAATCCGAAGAAGAAGAAAGAGCCGTTTTATTTCGACGCCAGAAGATCACCGAATGCCCACTCAATTGATGTAGGTTTTTCGGCCAATGACCTTGATTTGACCAGCACGGCACACCCGGCTGTGGAATTACTGTGCCTGATCGGCATCCAGATTGCCAGACCGGCGTTCACCGATGAAAAGAGAATCTATGATTATTCCGTCTGGCCAATCGCGTTGCCGGCCAATTTGATCTTGCCCGCAGCCACCGGGGCTCTGGAGCTTTCGGGTGCATTGACCTTTCGATTTGAGAACTGGTTCCGCACTGGTCAGAAGAAACACAAGGCGTTTCGTTCAGCAATTCCATGTAGTCAGGCAGGAGCAAAATGATGAGTTCACTGAAAAACTATGACGCATTCCTTGAACATAGTGGTCCGGCAGCAATTGTGCTGAAGCAGCCATTGATGCCTGTCGAGGGTGAGGACGGTGTACTGTTCCCGGCGACATACGCGAGTGGTGACGGATTTGACGGAGGGTACAACATCGACACTGATGCCAGTGGCGGCAATGTTTGTTTGATCGACAGCGTGGGTTCCCAGGCAAATCGCATCGAACCTATTTTCGGTCAGGATCCGTACGCCAAACTCGTGCCGCAGATTGTCGTCACAGCAGGTGAAAAACACGTCAGTATTCTGGAAGCCGGGCATCGTGCAGGAGATGCACTGGTACGCTGTTCATCGCTTCACGCGGACTTGCAGGCGGGATTCAGGGCAGTCCTCAAGGGAGATGCCTCACCGCTTGCAAAACTGGCACCGACATCGCTGGTGTTCGGTGTGTGGGATTCGCGTGACACTCAGGCCAAGCTTCCGCGAGTGATTGCGTCAACCATCCGCGCTTACAATGTCCGAAAGCTGAGAAGGTCAGCCCAGTTTAATCCGGCTACCGAGTATGTTAATGATCTACTGCTGGATGAGCCTGTGGACAAGGCCACCAAAGATGCTTATTCTGAACGGGGATTCATTCACGTCCCGGCCACTGCCACACATGGCGGCGTGATTGCTGATGGCGGGGTGGTGCGCACGGCGACGCTGGGCCTGGCCGCTATTCGGCTGCTCAACGCTGGCAATGACGCAGAAAAAACACTGGCGTTGCGCCGGTACATTCTGGGGCTAAGCCTGGTAGCATTCACTTCCAACCCTTCCGGTTACTTGCGGCAGGGCTGTATTCTTGTGGTTAATCCAAACAAACCGGCAGAGTTCGTTGAGGTCTATCCCTCAGGAGAGCGGAGACACTGCGAGATTACACATCAGAACGCCATCGACTTTGCGACCGAAGCGGCAGCAGCCTTTGGCGTAGGTGAAAGCCGTACCGTCCCGTTTGATCGCGAAAAAGCAAAAGCTGACGTGAAAGGGGAAGGCGACACAAAGACCAAGGGTAAAAAGGGCAAGAAAGCCGCAGCGGAAGGGGCGGGAAATGAGTGATTACTTCAGAATCACGATTCGCTTCCTGCAGCCTTTGTCGCACGGCCGCAGTGATGGGGATGTCCCGGAATGGCCTCCGTCACCACTGCGGGTCTTTCAGGCATTGATCGCAGCTGCTGCCGCACGCTGGAACGAAAGAACGCAGGTGTCAACGGCAGCGCCGTCCCTGCGGTGGCTGCAGCAGCAGTCGCCGCCCGTTATTGTTGCCTGTCGCGCGACCGCATCAAAGGTGCCGACGCAGTTTTATGTGCCGGATAATTCTGCTGATTTGCAGGTGCCAGCGTGGAAACGCGGCGAAGCTACTGCAGTAGTCAAGCGTACTGATAAAGTGGTATTGCCGAACCACCTGGCCGGCGACACCGTGTGCTATCTGTTTCCACTCGTGCCCACGGATGCTCAGCATGCGGAGACGCTGCAAACTGCAGCACGCAGCATTACGCACGTCGGCTGGGGGATTGATATGGTGGCAGCCGATGCTGACGTGATTTCTGCAGCAGAGGCCAGTGCGATTAGTGGCGAACGCTGGGTTGTGGCAGAGTCCGGTGGCGTGGAACTGCGAACACCCACGGCACGAACCTTGGATGACCTGATCCGGAAACACGAAAACTTTCTGAATCGACTGACGGAACAGGGGTTTTCACCGGTTCCGCCGCTGCGAGAATTTGCCATCACCCATTACCGTCGGGCCAGTGACCCCGTGCCGCGGCCGACATGTGTCTTCAATATTCTCAAGCCGGATGCGTCGGGAAATCTGGGGTTCCACACCGCTCGCAGGACCCGCTGCGTGGCCGCATGGATTCGCCACGCAGTGGCCGAAGTGTGTCAGGCTGCCGGCTGGGACGACTTCCTGCCGTTTGTGCACGGGCACAATGCCGATGGATCATTGCCGAACGCCGCAGTCAATTCCAGCCAGCGATTTCAGTACTTGCCTCTTCCAACCATCAACTCGAAACTGCAGCGGGTCGAATCGATTCGGCGGGTGATGGTCGCGGCCCCTGCTGGCTGCGAAGCGCGGATTGACTTCATTCGCCGCCGGCTGCTGGGACACGAGCTGCGGTGGGATGACAAGGTCGTGGGATTGCTGAATCTGCAAACGGGACGGGACTGGGTTCGCGAACAATACGTCAGGCCAGCAAGGGTCTGGTCAACCGTGACGCCTGTGATCCTCGATGGTTTCAATGACCACAACGCACGGAAAACTGAAAAGCTGCTGACAAAGGCTTTGGTGAATGCCGGCGTTTCCGCGGAGCTGCAGTTTGAGCATGGGGCGTTTGGCTTTCGCGCAGGGGTAGAACCGGTGCGCGAATTTTTACGTCCAGAAAAGCTGACCGGCTCGATGGTGCATGTGCGATTGCGCTTCCGCGAACCATACTGCGGACCTCTGGCCATCGGTGCCGGCAGATACCGAGGGTTCGGTTTATTCGCAGCAGAGGAATCGTAACTCGAAATGTTCGTCCACTAAAGCTGCAGCTGCGATGTGCCGTGGATCGCCAGGATCGCGTCCCCAGTGCTGCCTGTCTGTCCCTCGGTGCTCAGCCAGAAAACGGGTCATGTAAAACAGGCAGTTCGGGCTTTCCAGCCCGCGATCTGCCTGGACAGCACCCTGTTTTGGCCACCGATTGCCCCTTCTTGCGGTACGATCGGACTTTTTTCCGCCGCGTCTGGAAGGCCTGAAAGGTCTGCAGGCTGGCGCCCCGCACCGATCTGCATTCAGGTTGCCGCTGCACCGCACCTGTTTCCAAAACACCACGCTGTTACAGACTGCAGCACCGCATCTGTTGCGGTGCATTTTCCGTTCTCAGCCAAATCGCACCGCGCAGGTGTGACACGATCTGTCAGGGGTCGCCGGTAGCGTAACGTCGCCAATTGTCGGAGGGTGAGTTTTTTCACGGAGGACCGTTCGTTTACTTGGCGAAAGGTCTTGATCATGATCCAGCCGTGCAATGTGGCAGAGTCAGTCTCACAGCAGACTGCCGTACCAGATCTCATTCCCGTCAGAATGCTGAACGAATTCACGTATTGTCCCAGACTGGGATATCTGGAATGGGTGGACGGTGAATGGGCAGATAATCTGGAAACCATGGAAGGATCGTTTGGGCATCGCCGAGTCGATCGGGTCACAACGAAGAACGTACCGTTGCCCGGCAGCCCGGAGGCTGCGGCCGAGTCTGACTCGGAACTGAAAATTCATGCTCGTTCACTGTTGCTTTCCGCCCCGGACGAAGGACTGCTCGCACGCCTGGACCTGCTGGAACTGACCGGAAGCGTGGCCACGCCGGTGGATTACAAGCGAGGTCATGCCCCCGACATTCCTGAGGGTGCGTGGGAATCGGAACGCGTCCAGCTGTGCGCTCAGGCGCTGATCCTCAAAGAAAATGGATTTCAGTGCACAGAAGGGGTGCTGTATTTCATTGCGTCGCGGCAGCGTGTCAGGATCGAGTTTACAGATGAGCTGATCGCTCGAACTCGCCAGCTGAGGGACGAATTCCGTGCTGCAGCCGCAGCGGCCGTGATCCCGCCACCACTGGTGGACAGCCCGAAATGTCCTCGGTGTTCACTGGTGGGGATTTGTCTGCCTGATGAAACGGCTTTGCTGCAGCTGGGGGGTGTGACGGGTGAACTGGTCGATGCTGCGGAGGCAACGGGTGCGGAACCGGTGGAGTGTGCAGTGAAGCCGCGGGTGCGGCGGCTGATTCCGGCGAACGATGATGCATTGCCGCTGTACCTGCAGACTCAGGGTGCCATGCTCGGCAAATCGGGTGATCGTCTGACGGTGAAGCTCAAGGATGAGCTGCTGGCGGAGCGGCGGCTGATGGATGTGTCGCAGGTGTGTTTGTACGGCAGTGTGCTGGTTTCAGCGCAGGCGCTGCGTGAGCTGACGGTGCGGGGCATTCCGGTGTGTCATTTCAGTTACGGAGGCTGGTTTCATGCGCTGACGGCGGGATTTGTGCATAACAACGTGCACCTGCGGATCCGGCAGTTTGCGGCGGCAGCGGATGCCGAGCAGTCGTTGCGACTGGCGCGGTGGTTTATTGCCGGCAAGATTCGCAATGCGCGAACGCTGCTGCGGCGGCATCTGGCTGACGGTGGTGAGCAGGATGCGGGGGCCGCGGTGGAGGCTGTGGCGGTACCGGCGGATCGACGTCCGGTACTGGAGCAATTGCGGGATTATCGGGTGCGGGTCGAGCAGGCTGGCAGTGCTGAAACGCTGCTGGGTCTGGAGGGTCTGGCGGCAAAGGCGTATTTTCAGCACTTTTTTGGCTTGTTGCGGGGCCGCTTTGAGTTCGATGTGACGGGGCGAAATCGACGGCCGCCGCGAGATCCGGTGAATGCAGTATTGTCGTTTATGTATTCGCTGCTGGTGAAGGAGCTGACGGTGGTGCTGCAGAGTGTGGGGTTTGACCCGCTGCTGGGCTTTTTGCATCGTCCGCGATTTGGTCGTCCGGGACTGGCTCTGGATGTGGCCGAAGAGTATCGGCCGTTGATTGCGGATTCAGCGACGCTGATGGCCTTTAACAACGGTGAACTGGGTGAGGGCAGTTTTCTGGAGCGGGCAGGGGCGGTGGTGTTGACGGAGGGTGGTCGAAAGTCGGTGATCGCGGCGTTTGAGCGTAGGATGTCTCAGGAGGTGACTCATCCGATCTTTGGATACCGGGTCAGTTACCGGCGGATTTTGGAGGTGCAGGCGCGACTGCTGGCGCGTGTCGTGTCGGGCGAGCTGCCCGAGTACGTACCTTTTTGTACTCGGTAGAGTCAGTTCTGATGGCGGGGTGTCAGGGCGTGCATTTCCGGTTGAATTGAAGGGGAATCCGATGCGTCATGTGTATTTGATTTGTTATGATGTGGGTGAGCCGAAGCGACTGCGTCGTGTGCACAAGTGTCTGCAGGGAGCGGGTGAATCGCTGCAGTACAGTGTATTTCGGTGTGAATTATCCGCTGAGGAGCGTCAGGGGCTGATCGAGCGATTATGGGGTTTGATGAATTTGCGTGAGGACCGTTTGCTGGTGGCGAATTTGGGGGTGAGTGACGGCCGTGGTTCAGAGAATCTTCAGTACTGGGGAATTCCTCGCGAGCTGCCGGATTCGACTCGTCCACTGGTGTTGTAGTGCTGCCGGTGTGTTTTGTATTTGCGAGCACTGCGGTGGTGCCAAAAACCCCGCCAGTGCTCGCGAACACAAGTTGTTCTTTGACAAGTAGATACGAGTATGCCTACCTTTTTGCGGGTGCTGTCCGTAGTTTTTTCGGCCAGTGCTCGAAATCCTGCTCGCAACATCTTTGTTTCATGGGAGATACGACGCGGGATGTCTCCGTCCTCAGATGAGGACGGCTCCATTGAAGCCGAGACGATCTCAGAACGGGATGCACTGCAGTGGATTCGTCTCCGTCCTCAGATGAGGACGGCTCCATTGAAGCAGTTAAGCTGCTTTGGAGGCACCATTTGCGGATCCGGTCTCCGGCCTCAGATGAGGACGGCTCCATTGAAGCCGCCTGCAGGTCCGTGGCTTCCTCGATGGCCTGCCGAGGTCTCCGTCCTCAGATGAGGACGGCTCCATTGAAGCTCATCAACGTGCGTTCCGAGGTATGCTAACGCAGAAGTCTCCGTCCTCAGATGAGGACGGCTCCATTGAAGCAGATATATCGACATCGCTCAGGGATGTCAATAGGAAGTCTCCGTCCTCAGATGAGGACGGCTCCATTGAAGCGTTGTTGTGGTATCGACCAGCACAACACGCGAGACGTGTCTCCGTCCTCAGATGAGGACGGCTCCATTGAAGCTACACCTGACCGGGCCGCCATCCTGCCAGGTACTTTCGTCTCCGTCCTCAGAT
>Ga0194123_10005993_pt1 | contig 12760 bp, 12 predicted proteins | sample TA2MahsurfametaG_5_FD_155479 | JGI IMG/M metagenome (GOLD analysis project Ga0194123, IMG submission 155479) | Freshwater microbial communities from Lake Tanganyika, Tanzania - TA2015023 Mahale A surface | ecosystem: Environmental > Aquatic > Freshwater > Lake | place: Tanzania: Lake Tanganyika... | reverse complement strand
GAGAAATTGGAGGAGATATGTGATATATTGGTAAGAAATTTGAATAAGGTTATAGATATAAATTTTTATCCAGTTATAGAGACAGCAAGAAGTAATTTCAGACATAGACCACTTGGAATTGGAATAAATGGATTAGCTCAAATGTTTTTTAGGTTAGGTATTGCATTTGAGAGTGATGAGGCAAGAATTGTGAATAGACAAGTTTTTGAGGCAATACAATATTATTGTCTTAAATCTTCTTGTCAAATTGCGAAAGAAAGAGAAGAAATATTGATAGAATTAAGAAGAAATGGATATGAAATACCTCAAGATAGAGATATGGATTTACCTTGTGTGGAATATAAAGGACATAGATTTACCCAGAATGAGTTAAAATTGAAACACTATATTGGGGCTTATTTAACATTTGATGGTAGTCCATTATCAAGGGGAGAGTTTCAGTGGGAGAAATGTGGGGTAAATGAGTTATTTATGGGAAGAGATAAATGGGAGTCATTGAGGAAAGAAATTTTAAGATATGGAGTAAGAAATAGTTTATTAACTGCTTTAATGCCAACTGCATCTACTAGTCAAATATTGGGAAATAATGAGTGTTTTGAACCAATAACAAGTAATATATACACAAGAAGAACGTTAGCGGGTGATTTTGTGGTATTAAATAATAATTTGGTGAGGGATTTAATAAGGGATGGATTATGGTGTAGAGAATTGAAAGATGTAATAATAGCGGAAAATGGAAGTATAGCTAATTTAACATTTTTGCCTGAAAAAATGCGTGATTTATACAAAACTGTTTGGGAAATAAAACAAAAAACTTTAATAGATTTATCGGCAGATAGAACACCATTTATATGTCAGACACAGTCATTAAATTTATTTTTCGAAGAACCAAAAGTTGGAACATTGGGAAGTGCATTAATATATGGATGGAAACGAGGATTGAAGACTGGAAGTTATTATATAAGAAGTAGACCAAAAGTGCAGGCACAACAGTTTACGATAGATCCAAAACTGAGGGATAAAATAAATAATTATGAAGTATGCGAAGCTTGTTCAGCTTAGCAAATTGATTTTTCTTCATCACTTTCAGAAGATTTGTTTGTAAGATTGTCTAATATTTCAATTAGAAGACTGAAAAGATGTGAACAATTATTAAAAAATATTTTTAATTCTTTTTTAGAAAGTGTTCTTTTTTTCCTCAATTCAAAAGAAGATTCGGTTATTTTAAACACGAATGTTCTAATTCTAAAAACAAGTTCTTTACATTTATCATCATAGTCTTTGTATATTTCATGAAGATTATTTAAGTCAATTGAGTGAGAATATATAATCATTTTTGCATAAATTTTGTTTATTAAAATTTTGATTTTCTTTTTTTGTGATTCATTCAATTTTAAGGATGCATTACCAAAATAAGCAGCACATTTTACACTTATATTCTGGAAAAATACCAAATCTTTATATTCTTTATATGCTTCATGTTCAAAGTTGTTGATGATATCTTCAGTATCATCAGTATCTCCAATATCTGACATATTATCAAGTTCTTGAGGTAATAAATCTGAGACTTTGATATCTTTAACACTATCTATAATATCATCGATTTCATCTTTAGATGGAGTCTTTGATTTTGGCATTTTCTGATTTATATATATAATAATAAAAAATCAATTTTTTAAATTGAAATTTAAAAATTTTCTATGTTAAAGTAGTTCATTATGATTATATATATAGCTATGGGAATTGGAGTTATTGCATTAGTTATTGCATTTGTTGTTATGGGAATCGCAATTTCTGGCCAAAATAGATTAAAAATAAATGAGGAAACTGATGATCGTAGAAGTCTAGTGGTTGATAATCGTTTAGCAAAATTAGAAAGTTTGAAATTAGATAGTCCAAATGCCACTATGGCAAGAGGTCCACCTGGTATTAGAGGACCACAAGGACCTGCTGGACCACCCGGAGGTTTTTATACAGCATCTGGACCTTTAATAAATATGTCTAATAAAAAAGTTGGAACACCTACTTTTGGAAGTGCTGAGGCATCAATAATTTATTTGGATGATAAAAATTATTCGCCAATACAATATTGGTTTTTGGAGAATCAGAAGGGTGGAGGAGTTAAAATAAGGAATAAATTTTCAGATTTATGTTTAACTGCAAATTCATTAGGAGATATTTATAGTGAGACTTGCAGTGATACAAATAATAATCAATTATTTAATTGGGGTAGAAATATGCAATTCCAAAGTCAATCATTTGCAAATCAATGTATTGGATTACAAGATTTTACAAGATCAAATAGTAATTCAAATAATAGCTATAATTACAACAATCTAGAAGTAGCACCAAACACAAATGTTGGAACAGTCCAGAAATTAAAATTAGAAGCTTGTTCAGCATCTTTAAATCCTAAACAGACTTGGTATGTTGGACAATAATCTAAAATACATCCTCATATAATTCAACTTTATCTTTAGAAGAAATTAAATGAAATTTTTTTCTTGTTGGTTTATCCAAAAATGTTTTTATAATATCATATGCTGTAATAAAAAATCTAGGAGGATCAATCAATGTTGCTGTTCTTAATTTTTCTGGGAAAAGTTGCTTTAATATTGTTGTTAAATATTTTACAAATTTAAAATTAATACTTCTTACTTTAAAATTTTCCATTTTTACAACTACATCAAATTTATCTTCTCCCAAACTCTGTGACTTTAATAAAGCTTGAGTTAACACATTTGCTATAAAAGATGTAGTTCTTATTATTTCTTCTTCTGTTTCTGGTTGTTTCCAATCCTCGACGTCAATAACAGCAACTCCAATATCAGGGCTGTCACTGACATAAATTAATTTTTTTAAATGATTTTCAGTCATATTAATATTATTAAAATTAATATTTTTAAATTAAAACTTATAGAATACATTGATTTATCCATTCAAATTCAGAAGAAACTAAATTAAAATAATTCTCCTGAATATTAAAACTTTTATCTATTTTTGGTGCATGTTCTTGTTGTTTTTTTGGTTTATTTTTCCAGTCTTGATTATAAAAATCTTGTCCACTAAAATCTTTTTTGAATTTATTGGGACGATTATCACGTCTTCCCCATCCATTAGAATCTTTTTCCATATTTCTGGAGTTCATTTATATTTAAAAACAAGTTATTTTTAAATTATAATGATATGTCTTAAATGTAATAAGTTTTATAGAAAGAAATCATATTTTGAGAATCATGTGAGTAAATGTGGGGTTGTAAGTTTGCCAGTTAAAACTGAGAAAACAAAAAAAGAAGAAAATCCAATTGAATTTCTGGATAAAGAATTCGAAAATATAATACAGAAAGCTATTAAAAAAAAGAATGATGCTGAAATTCAGGATTTGAAGGAACAATTCAGTGTTTTATCTAAGCAATTTGATGCAATAAAGGAAAAGGTTAAATTAATTGAAATAATGTTACCAAAACCGATAGAGGAAGTTATAGAATCGAATGATTTAAATTATAATATTAAGACGGTTAGAAAGGAGAGAATGAATTTGGATGATAAAATTGTGAAGGAACATTTGGATGAGAAGAATATAAAATCGGATTGTCAATTATTGTATAAATATTATTTTGAGGATGTTGAAAAAGATTTATATCCGATAAAGAAGAGTGGAAATAAGAAGAATGAGTGTATTTTTTGGAATGGGACAGATTGGATAGAGGATAGTGGAGGTAATTATTTGAAAGATATTTTTTCTAACAATTTGAGAAAAGTTTATAATAAGGTGAATATAATATCTGGGACTAAGGATGTTGAACATGTTTCGAATCACGAATATATAAATAATTTATCTACAAAAAAATATCAGAGTAATTTATATGATTTTTTTTGTGAATATTTATAATCGTAAATAATTTAAAAATATTTTAATTATTTATTTATAATGGAATTAGTATTACCAGAAAAAGTTAAAAATTATTTTTATGATAAATTGCTGAAAAATCAGTATGAAAAATTCATAGCGATAAATAAAGAACAAATTATTAAAAAAAGTTTTTCTCCAATTTTAATTAATTCGTCTAATTCTTATCTGTCAAGATTATTAATTGAAAAAATATTTCAAGAATTATTTCCCGATGAAAAAAATATTACAACAAATTACGAGCATAAATTAAATTCAAATAAAGCTACTTTTAACATAAAAATATCAAAAAATCATATTGAAGTTAGTCCAAGTGAATATGGTATCAATGATAAAAGTATTGTAAGTGAGTATATTAATGAGGTATCATCGATGCCAAATATAATAAATGGTAATAAGAAGAATATAATTATATGGAATATTGATAAAATTGGTGAGATTGCATTTGAGTCATTGCATAATATAATTAAAAATAATGAAGATACATCGAATTTTATATGTGTATCGCAGTCGATAAATAAAATTGATGAATCTATATATAGTTCAGTTATATTATTGAATATATTAAATCCAGACAAGACATTTTATTTAAATTTTTTTAATGATTTTGAGGAAGATTTTCATTTGGATGTGGAAAAGTGTTTATGCAATATAAAGACGAGTAATTATAACTTTAATAGTTTTTTGAAGAATATTGCAATTTTTTATAATTTTAATTTAAAATCTTTAGATGGATTGGATAACAGTTTTCGTAAGTTTATAGAATCATTATACAAAAAAATAACTAGTAAAAATAAAATTACTGATAGTTTTGTTGAAGAAATAAGAAATTTATTATATGATTTGTATGTTTATCATTTTAAATTTGAGGAGATAGTTAATTTATTTTTGGAGTTTGTTGTGAATGATGAGAATTTGAATGAGAGTAAGAAGAAGAAGATAATAGAGTATGCTTGTTATTTTAGTAATACATCTGGAAAGGGAAATAAGGAGATAATTCATTTAGAGGCATTTATATATAATTTTATGAATATTTATTTTCAGGTGGAACAGGTTGTAATAAAGAAACCTCGTAAAATAAAGGTTTAAAATATATATATTAAATTAAACTAAAAAATGTTTGGATTTAATAGAAAAGAGGAGGATTATTATGAGATATTGGGAGTTCCGAGGGATGCGAGTGAGGATGACATAAAGAAGGCTTATAGAAAATTGGCTATAAAATTTCATCCTGATAAAAATCCTGAAAATCAGCAGGAAGCAGAAATACAATTTAAGAAAATAGCTGGAGCATATGCGGTATTATCTGATCCTATGAAGAGAAGGAATTATGATTTGGGTATACCTACAAATTTAGGAGATAGTTTTGGAGGAAATTTTGATCCATTTTCAATTTTTAATAATTTTTTTCAGGGACAGAACATGGATTCTTTTATTAATAATTTTTTTGCAGGACAAAATGATAATCCTTTTATGGGAGCATTTGATGATATATTGGGAGGACCAGAAATAAAATTTACAATACATACATTTACGCAGATGCCACATATGGAGAAGATGGAGGGAGTAAATTTTTTTGATTTGAGTAAGAAAATAGGAGAAAACATTGGAAAGATGAGTAAGATAAATGATAATAAATTTACTGGTGTTCCAAGTAAATCAGTTGGTGAGATAGAGATGGAAAAGAAGGTGGAAAAGTTGGAGAAAATGAATGAGAAGTTAAGTAATAGGATAGATTTGTTGAGAAATTATAAGCAGAAGAAGAAGTTTGAGAATATAGAGAAGAAGATAAGTGTATCTGTGGAGGATATAATGGAGGGTAAGGCGAAGAAGATAAAGTTTATAAGATATGTAAAGAGGGATAAGGAGAGTGAATTTGAGGAAGAAGAGGTAAAATATGTTTTTAATTTGGAGAAAAATTTGAGTAAATTAAGTTATATTTTCGATGGAGAGGGACATAGACATGTTTCATATCAAGAGAATGGAGATTTAATAATAAGAATACAGATTTATAATGATATAATGAAATACAATATAGATAAGGGAATGTTGATAATACCGATATCTTATAAGAGGATGGGAGAGGAAGATTTTGTGATAAAAATATTGGATATGAATTTTAGAGTAAATAAATTGCGCGAGGATGATTTAATAATATATGATAAAATTGGATTATTATTTACGAATAAGATATATGTATATAAAAAATGGGAGAAAGTGGAAGAAGAAGGGTGTAATGAAGTGGAGAGAGGTAATATAAATGAAAAATGGAGTTATTTAATTAATTTCTTATAATAATTATGGATTTTATAAAATTATATCATTCTTATAGAAACGTTTTTTTGCCTGATATAAAATTGTTTGAGAAAAAAAAATTAAGAACATTGGAAAAGAAGAAAATTTTTTTTAATTATATACAGTCTCCATTTATCTCAAAAGACATAAAAGAAAAATTAGAAAAAAAGATTGATAAAACTAGTATATATGATTATTTGTATAAATTAGAATTGCCACAGGGAATCGTTAATTTTCATTTTGTGAGTGATAAAAATTTGAAAACAATTAATCGTTTAAAAAAATTTTATTTTTATTTAATTTATCTTCAATTAAACAGTAAAAAAAAATATAAATATTTAGATGATGTTTTTATTAACATTATAACAGTTGATATACCTAAAAAATTATCAGTTCCTATTAATATAGATGATATAAATAGTGCATCAACCGTAATAAATCATCCTCGTTTTGGAGGTCCAATATATATATGGAGAACTGACGAAATGGAGAAGGTATTAATACATGAGACATTACATAGTTTGTTATATGATTGGGATATAATAGATCAGAAATTGAATGAGGATTTAAGGAAATTGGAGAAGAGTATAGATAAAGATGGGAAGGGATTAAATATAAATGAGGCATATACTGAATTATGTGCGACATTTATAATGTGTTTATTTCAGTTGAGTAAGAGAATTGGAAAGAGAGAAGCTAAAGTGAAATTGAAAAAAATATTAAAAAAAGTGTTGGATCATTCTTTTAGGACTTGTGCAAAACTTTTTAGAAAATATCAAATAAAAGATTGTTCTGCCTGCACAGATGTAAGTAATATGGCAGCCTGCACTTATTATCAAGAGGCATCTGCATTTAGTTATATTGTTTTAAAAACTGCTTTATTATGGTCAATAATGAAAAATTGCAAAATAAAGGATCAAAAGGTGACAGATAAAGTAAAATGTTTAGAGGAATTTTTAAGTATAGGATTTAATGGAAGAATTGGAGAATTATATCAGGATTATTTGGTAAAAATATTAAATGATAAAGATTTCAATAGTGAGATAAATAAATATATAGAGAAAAGGGGTAAAGGAAGACCTGGAAAATTTTATTTTACAATTTTTCATCAATAAAAATATATTTTTTTCGAAATTTGTTATTTAGATATTAGATATTTTATATCCAGATGGGTATAAAAAATCTTAATTCAGTGTTAAAGAATTATAATATTTTTCCCAAATTTACTGTTGAACATATTAAGTCATCTGTTGTAGCAGTAGATTTTTCATTATTTTTATATAGATTTATATATAATCAAAATAATCCTGTTGAGTGTTTTTTAAGACAAGTAATATTGTTTTTGAAAAATAATATATTACCTGTTTATGTTTTAGATGGCGAAGCTCCAGAAGAAAAATATAATATATTGAACAAACGGGCAATGAAAAGATTTAAAATTTCAGAGGAATTAAATCAATTGTTGGAATTAAAAGAGAAGTTAATTGATGAGAAATCTTCACCTGTTAAGATTGGAATGTTGGAACAGGAAATATTAAAATTGGAGAAAAAATGTGTTCATTTTTCAAGAGAAATTATCCAAAATATTCTGGATTTTTTTAATTTATGTGGTATACCAGTTATACAGAGCCAATACGAATCTGATTGGGTTTTAGCAAAATTAAATCAATATTATTTGGTTGATTATATTTTATCAGAAGACAGCGATTTATTAGCATTTGGTGCTCGTAAAATATTGAAGAATTTTTCAATAAAAGATGAAACATTTTTGTTATATGATAGAGAAGCTATATTGAGGACGTTAGGATTGAATCAAAATGAATTTGTTGATATGTGTATATTGTGTGGATGTGATTATGCACCAAAAATAAAAAATATGACTTGTCAAAAATCTTTCGAGTTGATAAAAGAATGGAAAGAAATTGAGAATTTAAATATTAATTGCAATATGGAAAATATTTCTATGGCAAGAAATATATTTATGAAAGAAATTGACAAAAATTACATTAATGAACTTGATGAAAAAATAGATAAAAAAGAATTTCAATACAAAAAACTGGAAGAATACCTTGAAAATAAAATAGACAAAAAATATCTTATTCCAATTTTTATCAGAAGTTGCAAAAAATTTGTTCATTATAAAAAAAACAGAAGATTCTCAAATAAATAAATGTTTTATATACTTCTGCATATTAAAATATCTATATCCTCCCGTATTCTTATCCGCCTTCTCCAATGGTGCCAATATCTTCTTTAATGATTCATCCGGCACGAAAAATCTCCTATCAACTTGTTGTTGCAATCCCTTCTCCTTTATATAACGATTTATAATTTTTGTTGCACTAGGTCTATTTATTGTATTTTCATCATCCATCGGTTCAAATTTCGAATCCTCATCCTCCTCCGAACTTATCACATCTATAATATTCAATACATCCGATTTTCTAAAAAAATCTATCAACTCCTTCCTAATCTTCGTCTTCTTATAAAAACCTGATGGCTCTCTCTCCTTCTTTTCTGGATCACTCTTCTTCCCAGACTTATTCTTCTGATTCTTCTTTAATGACCTAATAAACTTTAAAGTCTCCTTCTGATATAATCTTAAATTATCCTCTATATTTTTTATCGATATTCTTAAATTCTGTAATGAAATACCAATTGTTACTGCATGAACATTTAATTCCGCTATTTTCATAGCATCATCACCATCTTCAGCTACATTTATCTCATTATTCAATTCAGTCATTCTAATATACCATAATATGATAATTTTCTTTAAATTATTTTACGCTCTAAATAAAATGGTAATAGATTTTTTCCATAAAAAATTATCTAAATAAATATATATGACTACCGAACCAAATACTAAAATCGCTAAATTTTTATTTAAAGTCATTATTATATTAGCCATAATTGGTCCTCTAACATTATATGGAATTTATAAAACATTATCAGCACAATGTAGTCGAGCTCTTCCCTCTAATGAACCTCCCAAAGAAGAAAAGAAAAATAATTCTAAAAGAAATATGATTATTATTAGTATATTAGCAGGATTAACAGCACAAGTTATGAATTATTCATATTCTTTTTTTAGATATAAACAATTTATTGAATAACTCTAATATAAAATTCCATTCCATCTTTTTTTAAATCTGGTAAATAAAAATCATCATCTTCATTCAAAATTCTTGCTAATTCTGGATATTCACTTTTTTTTACTCTTTTTCCATCACATTTTGTCCAATATTTCAAAAATTGTTCATCCATCTCTATTCTATCCCAAAAACATTTTATTTCTCCTATTTCATAAATCTTTCTTCCATCTATCTTCACATTACTTCCTAAATTCACCTCCGATTTCACATCCATTTCCATATTTATCTCCATTTTCTGTCCTGAACCTTCCTCCCCAAATCTTACACTTGACATAAATTCTATCACCCCATCCCTTCTTTTTGGTATCATATAATTTTGATTCAATCCTATTGTTAATGTTTCACCCAAATTTACCAATTGATTACATGTTAAAACAGGATCACATTGTATTTTTATGAAAGGTAATTTCAATTTATCATTCGATATTGAGTGGTCCTTTATTTTATTTGTTGAAATTGAATTTTCCGACAATTTAGATTCTGTTATTGCTCCGTCCATTATTTTAGAAGATTTTATACTCGCATTTACTATATGTCTATCATCTACAGTATTTAAATTTATATGTGTTGAGTTTATTGCATTCTTTTTTATAGCATTCGAACCTATACTTCCATCATTAAAATGTCTTTCATTTAATATCTTATCCCCCAATTTACCACTATCTATGCATCCCTCCTCCAAATGACTTCTTCTTATCATCCCCTCCAATATATGCCAATCTTGTATACTCTTTTGTTGTAAATGTTTCCCAATTATTGTCTGTTCCTTTATATGACTTCCTAAGATGGTATTTTCCTGTATATGTAATCCATTTATAGTATTCATATGTATGTGTTCTGATTTTATTGATTCATTTTTTAAATGTTTTCCATTTATAGTCTGTTCTTTTATATGAACTGAATCAATTATATTTTCTCTTAAATTTTCTTCATCTATTGATTTATTATCCAAATGTTCATTTAATATTATTTTTTCTTTCAAATGTTTTGTATCAATTGATTTTATTTGCAAATGTCTACATTCAATTTGTTCATTATCAATATTTTCAGAATTAATGCAATTTTTTGATAAATGTCTTTGAAAAATAATATTTGATTTAAGAGCGGATACATTTATGCATTCATTACTTAATTCTTTCTCAGTAACAATTCCAGGTGAGAAATGATGATTCTTTAAAAATCCATCTTTTAAATGTATATCTCCAACACATTTATTCTGCAAATGTGAATGATTTATACTCTTCGGAATTAAATGTCTACTCTCTATTATATTATCCTTCAAATGTCTGGATTCAATGATTTCATTTAAAATATTATTTGTATTTATGCAATTATCTGATAATAATTTGTTATTTATTGATTTTTCTAATATGGATAAATCTTCGGAGAAAATATTGGAATCATAATTTAATTTAATTTCTTTTCCAATTTTCTGAATTGGTAAAATATATTCCAATGATTCCATTCCACTCAACTGCATAAAATTATTATTCGTAAAAATAATATATTCAGAATTCCCATATTTTCCATTTTTTATTAACACCTTTGCCGGTATTTGTGCTTCCATTATCTTTTTAAATCTTATCTTCTCACTTATCTCTTCCAATTCTACCAATTCACTTCTCTCCTCATTCAATATAAATACCAAATCACCCTTCTCCAATTTCATCTCCAATTTTAATTCCAATTCATCCTCATCTATTATTACATCTTCATCCAATAACATATAATCTGCAACTATGTAATCCTGTAATCCACTGCACATTTGATCAACATATCTTTTAGTTGCTACTTCATTTTCAGAAATAGGATCACTAACATTTTTGATTGTTTTTCTTCCATTACCTTGAAGAAGTATATCACCATTTACTTTAAGATTTCCTAAAGATAAATCTTCCATTTTTACACTAGTAAAATTTTTATGCAATTTCTCTAATCGAAATTCACTTTTTTCCAAATCATAATAAAAATGTGTTTCCAATCCATTATTTATAAAAGTCAATGGACAATTTAATAATTTTAATTTTTCTACATTATCAAAATCTATTTTCTGTTCTATCACAGGTTCTACATGATTTTCTCCAAACTTTACCCATTTTTCCCCATCAAAACCTTCAAAAACATTATCCCAAAATCTTATCAATCCTCTCTTCTTTTTTCCAATATTATCCACTAATTGTAATCCACCTTCCAATGTTACTTCATCTTTCACCAATAGCTTTTTATCAATAGCAACATCACCTCCAACTTCCAACATTTTTTTTGGATTAATTTTGTTTATCCCAATTCTATATCCATCTGTATATAAAACTCCTTCACCTTCTTTCCAATTACTACTTTGATTAAAACTTACCCATTTTTCTCCATTAAATCCAAAAAATTCTCCATTTCTATAAGTTAATGCACCTTCTTTTTCTTCTGGATTTGTTCCAATTAATATGGAATTCAAAAAATAAGAAGGTTTTTTAAAAATGGAACCACCATCAACTATTAATGGGGCCATAGATTTCGATTTAACATCTTGATCATTTTTTATATGCAATTTATTATATATTTTTGATTCATAAAATGAGTTATACATTTTAGATTAGTATAGTAAAAAATTTTTATATTAAAACATATTTTATATATAAATAAAATTATGAATAAGGGTTTAAATAGAAATACAATCGATAAATTTTACACAAATCAAGAAACAGTAAAATTATGCATAAATTTAGTCAAAAAATATTTAAATATTCCATATGAAGATGTTATAATAGAGCCAAGTGCTGGAAATGGTGCATTTATAGATGAAATAAAGGGAATGGTAAAGTATTATTATTTTTATGATATAAAACCAGAAAAAGAAGAAATTATTAAGATGGATTTTCTGGAATTAATTCCACCAAAAGGTAGATTGCATATGATTGGAAATCCACCATTTGGTAGACAATCATCTCTAGCAATAAAATTTATAAAAAAATCTTGTTTAATTGCAGAAAGTATATCTTTTATATTACCAAAAAGTTTTAAAAAGGATAGTATGAAAAAATATTTTTCAATGAATTTTCATTTAATATATGAGGAAGATATAGAAGAAAATTCATTTTTGTTGGATGGAAAAATATGTAATGTTGAAACAGTTTTTCAGATTTGGGAGAAAAAAGATTTTAATAGACAAGTTCCAGATATATTGGAACCGATTGGATTTAAATTTGTTTCTAAATTAGAAAATCCAGATATAGCATTTAGAAGAGTAGGTGTTAATGCTGGGAATATATCTCGTGTTATTGAAGATAAAAACACACAAACACATTATTTTATTAAATTTGATAAGAATATGGAAAATTATTTAAAAAAGATTGAAAAAATAACTTTTGAACATGGTAATACAGTTGGACCAAAATCTATCGGAAAA
>Ga0194123_10005988_pt1 | contig 12764 bp, 9 predicted proteins | sample TA2MahsurfametaG_5_FD_155479 | JGI IMG/M metagenome (GOLD analysis project Ga0194123, IMG submission 155479) | Freshwater microbial communities from Lake Tanganyika, Tanzania - TA2015023 Mahale A surface | ecosystem: Environmental > Aquatic > Freshwater > Lake | place: Tanzania: Lake Tanganyika... | reverse complement strand
TACGAAAAAGATTGCTATGAAAAAAATATAAATTTATCATTTTGCTTCGCAAAATGACTCGGACCCGTAAAGGGTCCTTGGTTCGCTACGCTCACAAGTTAAATGTCAAAAATAAAAAATAGAAAAGTAGAATTCGAATGTAGAGAAATTTAATAAATATAATATTTATTAAATTATGATTGAATATTTTTTTCTTGTTATAATATTAGCAATATTTATTACTGTTTTTATTGGAAATAAGGGTGTTATTATTTATAATGGTTACAACGACAATTTCTGTGGATGTAATAGAAAAAGATATAATTAAAAAATTCAACAATAAAACGAATTTCGCTCCTATCGTCTCTCGAATTGAGCGACTGACGTCGCTCAATCTCGGGCCCATAAAGGGCCCTCGGCTCACATTGTAATTTTGACCGTCTGTCAAAATTACTTCGGGATTCTTTGAATCCCGAAGCTCAGCCTTTGGCCTCGCAAGTTAAAATTTATTAGTTCGTAATTTAAAATTTATTAGTTCGCCAGCTAAAATTATCATTTTGCTTCGCAAAATGACTCGGACCCGTAAAGGGTCCTCGGTTCGCTACGCTCACAATCAAAATTTTTATTTGTTCCCAAGTTAAAATCATTATAATTAAATGTAGATTGTGAGCATGGCAATGCCATGCGAACCGAGGGGCTTTTAAGCCCCGAGTCATTTTGCGAAGCAAAATGATAATGATAATAATAATCTTAAAAGGTGTAAAAAATTGAAAGTTAATTCAGTAAAATATTTTGTTATTAACACATGCAAAATAATGAGAAAGGTTTAAATTATACTATATGGAGTGTTATTAATGATGATAAACTTCTTGCCGAAATATTACAGAAATGTGATGCAGAGTTTATTTTAGAATTACATAGAGAATTTAATATTACAGTGTTACAATGGTTATTATGGTATGTTGGCTCAGGTATAAAAGCATACACACATGTTAAATACGGATTATACAATCGCAAAGATTGGGCATTTCACAAGATTAATATTATACATACGAATTTGCCTAAAGAATTATGGAGTAAATTAGTGCATGCACCAACAGGATTTTCAAAGAAATGTACAACTATTCATTTTTTCACTAGAAATGGTTACAGCGTTGAACCGCACCATCTTGATAGTATAAATGCATGGTTTGATGAAGTTAATGGAAGATTTTTATATAAGCAGATAACTGATGAATATGGAATTACTCCTGGATTATATGTAGATATGCATCGAAAAAGGAATGAGATTTTTAGAAAAAAAGCAAAAAGTAAGGTTGATGTTATAGTCAAGAAGTACCATGCTATAGAAGAAGATATTATATTGATATGGAAGAATGATATTAATTGCCCACAAGATGATTATTATGAATGGTTAAAATATGTTGCAAGTAATGATACTATATGGGATATCCCAATTGTTATGAGGAAAAAGATATTAGAGTCAGGAAAATTGAGAATTGAATCTCATTTGTTACATTCAAAGATATTTGATGATAGATTAGTTGAGATTGAAAAGGCTGAAGAAGCCGCAAAGAGATTTTTTTCCCAGACTACAAACCACTGTTTGATTTTAAAAAGTTATCAAAAATTATTGGAAGGAACTTTCGAAGGTTCCACCCTAAAAACATTTTTAAAAAAAATATAAAAAATTATAAAATTATCATGAATTTCGCTCCTGTCGTCGCTCAATCTCGGGCCCATAAAGGGCCCTCGGTTCGCATGGCATTGCCATGCTCACAATCTAAATTTTAATTTGTTCGCAAGCTAAAATTATCATTTTGCTTCGCAAAATGACTCGGGCCCATAAAGGGCCCTCGGCTCACTACGTTCGCAAGTTAAAATCATTATAATTAAATGTAGATTGTGAGCGTAGCGAACCGAGGACCCTTTACGGGTCCGAGTGTTATTTTGACCCAAGGTCAAAATAACATATGTGGAGCAAAATCATTCGTATTTCTTTTTCTCTTCTGCAGTCAATTTACGATACATCTCACCAATCTTTTTTGCAATTTGTTTAACATCTAAATTGGGATGAGCCTTGACGACATCAGGACGAACCTTCATCATAAACTTCATATAAATGTTTAATTTACGTTTTCCACCGGATTTTTTAGAAGAAGAATCTCCGCCTTTCTTTGATTTGGATTTGCTTCTGGTTTTGCTCTTTGACCTCTTGGGTTCTCTGCTCTTAGATCTGCTTCTGGATTTCTTTCCACCTGTCTGGCTTTCTGGCATTCTTATAATTTGGAAAGATAATTATTTTTTTACTAATTAATCTAAATATTCTGTCTGAAAAAATCAATTACTTCATAAATAATATCATCCAAAATATCTCTCTGCATTATCTTTTCCATCTCTATTGGGTTTGAATATTCCCTCTCATAATACATTTTAATAAATTCTAAATCTTGACTAAAATCTTTATATAATGATACACAAATATCATACAAAAATAACTTCGCCAAATATAAATTTTCTCCCCACATAAAACCAAAATATTTTAACTGGGTTTCTACTACAGCTAACTCATCCAATGTTGGGTCAAAATAATAAGGTAATGAATAAACTTCATCACCTAAACAAACATTTCGTATTCTACAAAGCAAATCTCCCATCCTATTTCCAAATGTCCTATTTGTTTTTAATGCTACCCATATTTCCTGCACTTCCCTCAACCTCAAATTTATCTCCTTTGAAACCGGATTATTAAATTCCTTATACTTACGCAACGGCAGTTTATATGTACCCAATTCTAAATACGTATTCAATAATGCATAATTTTTTCCATCATTCTCTGAATTTGATGTTATCATTTTATGCATGTGACATTGCTCAATACAATATTTACACATTTTTATTTAAATCGTCTTCTGTAATAATAATATTCAATTTTTATCAAATTTTTTTTAATTAAAAATTTTTTACCAAATCAAAAAAATTTTACTTTTCATGGTACCGCAGATAAAAATTAAAGATTTTTTATAAAGGGCTAGCATGAGAAGTAAGAGCTTTGCTCTAACTTTTCATGGTACAATAAAATTTGTTGTAACAAATTTTATTCTAGTATGAAAAGTAATGACCATGGTCATTACTTTTCATGGTACCATAAATTGAACGCCCATTTTTCGCCTTTTTTAATAGGTATTGACCGATGTAATGAATTGTAATCAATTGAACCATCTTTATAATTTTCAAAATAAACCATTCTTCCTGCCTTAGCAGCAACTTTCATATTTAATTTTGGAAATTCTGTTTCTCCTCCCTCATCAACATCATTTAAATAAAATAAACACGTCATTCTCCTATGTTTTATACCCTCTCTTCTATTTCTCTCTGGACTTGGGTCAACATGCGTTTTATACTCCTCTCCTGGCCCATAATGAATAACCTGAAAAAATGGGTCAAAATTTCTTCCAGGCTTATTTAAAATCAAAGATATCTTCTTAAATATCTGAAAAGCCTCTGGATCATCTAAATACTTCAAAAAATACGATGAACCGGTTCTTATCATAGAAATATTCGCATTGTCTCCAGTACCAATCTGAGCACGTTCCATGTGGTCTCTTGAATTGTTTATTAAATATTCACATTCTTCTGGAGTTAAAAAATTGTCTATTGTAAATATTAAAGGTTTTTTATGTAAAACTTCCAATTTTCTATCATCTTCCATAATTGTTTAAACAGTTTAATTTCAAAACAAATACGATTTTTTATAAATATATCTACTCAAATATTTCGTAATTTCATACATCACCTTACAATCTATCTCATTGTATTTTATTACCAATGGTAAATCAGAAATATTCTTCATTGACAAATTTTTATCAATTCCATTTATTATTATCAAATTTGCTCCCAATCCATCTGCAACACTATCTTCCCATGTAGTCTCTATCAAACCACATCTATTTAAAGATTTTGCAACAGACTTCAATCCAAAATTCTTCATTCCTGGACAAACAAACTCAATATCCTTAACAATATCCAACAAATCTACCCAATTCAAATTCTTTCTTATATTCCAAGATTCCTTCAAACTATTAAATAAACCTGGCTCAGCATTTGACCAATGAATTAACTGATATTTCTCAAATCCAAATTCTCTAGATTTTACATCCATAAATTTTATCCATTTGTATATGTTATACTTTTCTTCCACATCAGTTAATCTTTCTGGAATAAAAACATGATATTCCCATTTTTTAAACTGATTTTGAAATCCTACTCCAATCATATACAAATGTCTTCTGAATTGATAATCAAAATGTAATTCACTTCCACTAATAAACTCAAAATCAACATAAAAATTAAACGAATTAAATAAATTTTCTAATCTTCCTATTTTTTCTTCAGTCAAATTCAAACTTATATAATTCGAATTCATCTTACTTATTATTGATTTCTGAGAATCTATCATACCATGTCCATCCAAATATTCCCGAATATCATTGTTGAATTCATTTTGAATTGAATTTCTCATTTTATGTGAAATCTTCCAACATCTAGTCAATTCATCCTGCAAAGCTGCAATCATTCTTTTCGCTGAACTCCAAGGATAATCGTTCGCATTCTTCATATTAGGTTTTAACTCTGAACGATGCGGAACTTCCACATCCCAACTTATACCATTTTCCTTTAAATCATTCAACCATACTACAGCATCAAAAACATCTTTTGAAATATCTTCTTTTTCAAAATCAACAACTGCCAACAATTCTCTGCCATTTTTAACCTGGCTATCATGCATAACAATCCTTCTTCCTAAAAGAAAACCATATCTCTGAAATACTCCAGTAATGTCTTCCAAAATCTTATTATAGATATAAATTTGTCCCTTATATGCTCTCACATGGTCCTTATTTAAAATCTGATTACCTTTCCCTAAATGTATCGACGATAATTTTATATCAATAACATAATAGGTATGTTTTTTTGATTTTGCTGGATGTTCTATTTCTGGAAAACAACTGAATAAATTATGGAAAATATCTGTTCTAATCATTAAATCTGGGATTCCATAAAACGTATCATTTTTAAGAAATCCTTGATAAATAATTTCAGTTCCTTTTTTAATATGCTGAATAGTTTCCTGGAAACCCTCTTCGCAAAATAAAGGATATTTCTCTTTTATATCAACAAATCTGTAATGTTTCCAATCATAATTTTCAATAACTAATTTTTCAAATTCATTTCCTCTATTCAATAGATGAGAAATATAATTATCATTACTATTTTCTTTAACATAACCAAAATATTCACCATATTTATTAAGCCAATCAATAATTGGGTCTTTCAACATGTAATTCCTAATTTCAGTTCCAGAAATACCATGGTTAATTTTTCTTCTCTTATATTCCCGTTCTGGAAAAAAGTTGTGCCAAACACAAAGAAAAGTGTCCTTTATATAGTCCATTGTATAATTGACTATATATTCAAATCTTTAATATTTCATTTTTTTCTCTTTTTTGATAACAATTCCTCTATCTCATTTATTATCTTCTTTTTTGCCAATTTAATTTTAATTTTTTTAGGTTGTGGAGTATTATTCTTATATTTGATATTCGGCTGATTATCATTATAATTTGCAATCTCACACTTTTCTAATATATACTTCGGCAACTCTTTTCTCTTAAAAATATAATTATTACCTTTTCCAACCATACTATAAGTTATCTTTTGTCCCATAGGTTGTTCCAACAAAATTATAAAATCCTTCTTCAATGAATTAATAAAAAAATAAAAACCCTTTTCATTCCTCTTCTTTACCCTCTTCTCCAATACAATAATATTAATACCCATTGCTAATGACAATAAAAATATATCAACCTGATTAGCTGGATATTCACTATTTTTAATAAATTCTTTCAATTGCGTCAATGTATTTATATTTTTATACACATTTCCATTTACTTTTTTATAAATTGCAATAATTCTATTTGTTGAATTTGCAACATTTGAATCAATATTTTTATATGAAAGCTCTTTGTCAAAATCCAGTTTAGTTAAACTCTCTATTTTCTCTATCTGCAAATTCTTCAATCCATTCGCGTTTTTGATATCTGGATTCAACACTGGACATACCCTTAACAATGCAAAATATAAAGAATCATCTAATATCTTTTCATCATAAAATCTCACCTTTGGTCCAAAAACTGGCTTCCAAAATGATGGTAATTCTTTCAAATTTAAAGTGTTCAATGTCAACTCCTTTGAAATAGTCATATACTTCTCCTTATTTACCCCCTTATATGTCGGCTCAGTTGTACTGAACATATCCTCATTTTTTATTAAAAATTCTTTTTTAGGTGCATATAACACAGAAACTTGTTGAAGTAAATCTCTGGCTCCATCAATCACAATTTCATCGTTCCTTACTTCAATAGATTTATTGATAATTTCATCTAATTTATCTTCAATAATTTCATCTCTCAAAAGTTTATTTCTCAATAATTCTTCAGTTAATCTCTCAACAAAGAAAGTGAAAAGTTTTAATCCATCTACTGGACTTTTTTTAAGAATTATTAATTTACATTCTCCTCTGGAAAAATAGCAATGAGGATTATTCTGGCATTTTCCTTCTTTTGCATCATAACATGTTCTACGTATTAATGGTTTTACGTATTTTTCTATTGGAAAAGGTAATTCATCTAATTGAATTGTAATTTTCGAACATATTTTTTCTAGGATTTTGTATAACTGGTCTCTTCTAGTTTTCTTAGAAATTTCTTTATTGTAAATTAGTTCAACTATTTTTTCCCTATCTGGCATTAATTGCAAGTTTCTTGCCAATTCCATACGTAATCTTTCATACGATTCCTGGATATAAATTATAAATAAAGTTATCTTTGCTCTTTCATCTATTTTTTCAGAAGCCTCCGTTATAAACTTATTAGCATTATAATAATATTTTGACTGGGATTCTATTAAATGAGCAGAATATCTTTCTTTTATTACTGGAACAATTACATTATTTTCTAACTGAATTGCAACAACATATCCATCATTATTTCTATAAATTGATTTTGGTAAATAAGGCAAATCATATTGTCCAGACATTCTATAATAAAAATCCATAGTAGATTTCAAACTTTTCATATTGTATTTTTCCTGGACAGGTATCTCCAATATTTCTCCTTGAGGTTTAAAAGGTAAATAAAATCCAGAATCATTTATAAAACCAATTGCTTTATTATATGAATCCTTTAATTGTGCAATAATTTTTCCATCGTATTTTTCATGTAACTCCTTCGCTGTTAACTGAGGTTTAATTTCAAAAAATGTATTTCTTAAAGATTCTTTCCTTATTTTTTCCCAGTCAATAACATCTTTACTAACACAATTATTAATTGCCATTGTATAAATTTTATTTACTGTTGAATCTTCAACATCAAAAACTTTTTTAATATCTGATCCACCTCTTCTATTTTGCACAAAAAATATTGGTTCATAATATCGGCCATCAGTGTATATTACAATTGATTTTCTATTTTTATCAAAAAATTCCTTGGAATTAAATCCAAATGGACATAAAATTGATTTTGAAGTTAAAATAAAAATATTTACTCCCTCTGGCTCCAATATTCCTGGCCTTTGCAAAAAATCCCAGAGAAATTCTTCTGTTACCAACTCATTATCAGTCATCATATATTTTTTAAAGTTTTCAATCGCTGGACTTTTTCCATCGTCAAATAATATTGCTAATTCTCCATTATTTATACTATTAAAAACTCTTTGAGTTAATTTTGTTTCAAATAAATATTTCTTGAATTCTAACATATTAACTTGTTTTTCTGGCTGTTTAACTGCTGCAATTGCTTGTAAAAATGATTGACGATTATCATCTTTTACTCCATATCTTAAATGACAACTTCTATCTTGAATCATTTTTCCAGTATCACATGTTGATTTAAATAATTTTGCCAGATTAATTGGAAGTAATCCAAAACGACCCCTTGTTAAAGGCATTTTATCTCTACCCATGATATAATCCTGGCCTTCTCCATTGCTAATATTATCAACATTTTTACCCAGACATTTCATAAATTTTGCATAGCCTTTTGATTTTGGATTATCCATTGGCATTTTGAAGCAACAAGGCATACATAAATGATTTGGATGAAAACTATCATCCAGAAACCCAACATATGGATTAAATTTTGATTTTGGAACTATTTTTAACCAAGTCACTCTTCCTTGTTTTAAACAACTTGGACATTTTGCAGTTTCACAAATTCCTTTCCTTGCTGTCGGTCTTTTAACAATATCTTTTTCAATTGTAGAATATTTTATTGGAATTTCTTCGTACGGACACCAAACTCTGGCACAAATATACCAGTTTTGTCTATCTGGAGAACTACCATATTGTATGGCATTTTCATATGATTCTGGGTCAATTTTAGGATTTTTTGCAGGGTCATTTTTCATAACAAGGGGTTGTCTATCTTGCGACTGTTGACATTGTCTGGAATACTTTGCAAACTTCTTATCTGGGTCCTTAAAACCAAAAATAGCCAAATCATATTTTTGCAAACGACGTAATGTATAATTATTATCATCACAATAATCCGCACATGTACTATGTTTTCTGTCTGATTCTTTATTTCCACAATCCAGACGAATATCTTTACCAATTTCAGTATTTTTTGCCAAATAATCATCATTTACTATTTCTTCTTCTTCCTGATTTTCTTTTAATTCTTCTGAAATATTTTCATTACTGGCTGTATTTTTATTTAAGTAGTCTTCATTACTATAGATATCATTAAAAGTATTTCCATAGTTGTAATCAAGATTTAATGTAATATTAATTCTATTATTTTTATTGGGTAATGTCAAATCTTCAGTATTTTTTATTTTTGAAAGTTCATCAGTAAAAATTTCTTTAGCCTCTTTTTTATGAATAAATTTGTCTTTGTTGAAGAATAAGTTTAAAAATTTTGCCATAAAAACACTGGCATTTGTTAATTGCATAACATTTTTAGAACCATTAAAATGAATTTTACCATGTTTTAATCTAATTTCAATACCTGTTTGTCTGGCTTTTCCTTGACTACCCATATAACCATATTTTCTTTCCCAATCTTTATAAGTTTTAACAGCATCATCTAATTTTTTACCAACTGGCAAATAATAATTAATATAAAGAAGTTGAGCAATCTGAAGAGGAGTTATGTTTGCATCTTTTTGAATAGTTTTATGAATAAATTCATATTCCAGATTCATACGACTATAAAAAGAAACTCTTTTGAATTTTGATAACAATTCTTGATTGTCAATTTCTTTTCTGGCTAATATTGGAGATAAAAATGGCGTCATATATCTATTCGCAAATTCATTCATCTCCCTGAAATTATAATTCTCTGGAATTTTTACCCCACTTATTGTATCCAATAAAATCAACCTTGTTCTTCCATGAAACTCCAAAAGATTTTTTGCCTCATTATAAGTAATCTCTGGCCCAGACAACTTCACATTCTTTGGAATCTTTTCCTGTCGAAATTTATAAGGTATCTCATTTATTTTATCAATTAATTTCCCAATATCTTTTAATGCCAGATAAACATCTTTCATTGAAGCCTCCTGCTTTTCCTTAAAAGCTATCCGTATTTCAATGTTACCATTTCTATGAATATTTATTGTTGCATATTTTGGTTCATCATCTAATGTATAAATATATCTTTTAATGGTTAGACCTCTAACAGAATATTGAACTTCTTTAATAACTTGGTCAGTTGCATCTTTAACTTTTTTGGTTGCAGAAACCCAGTCTTTCATTTGTTTTTCAGAAATTACTTTACTTTCGACAAGAGGTTTATAAAAGACATATAATGGTGCTTTCCATTCAATATCTTTATATCTCATAAATGGTGTTTTTTCATCTAATGGTAATAAATTCAGAATTTTCAATAAATCAACAAATTCATGTTCATATTCATTTGTAATGTGAATTAAAACTTGTATTATTTTACATCCAGTGAACATATTTTCATCTACTGGAATAGTTTCCATAAAATTTATTAATTTATCTTCTGCTTTTAAAATTGGTTTTTCTTTTTCAGATTCTTTAAACATTTGTTTACTATCATAATCGTACCTAAAATTTGGCCAGTATTTTAAAAAATAACCATCTAACATTATATTATCAATTTTTATGTCCTTTGAAATCAAATAATTTACAGTATCTTCCATTTGTTGAAGAAATATCTCATTTCTCTCAAATTCAAGACCTTTTGTTGCATCATATAAAGTCTGGTCATTAATATTTACAGTTGTTTTAATAAGAATTTTTTCTCCAGTTTTTGAAACAAAATCTTTATAATCTGGCTCTGGCTCTGAAAAAATTGTTTCTTCAATATTCAAATCATTCCATGTTGGCCCTAATATTTTAATTGTTTTATCTTTCATTTTAACAAATAACATTTGATTTTGTTCAATTAAAACATCATTTTCAGTACTTAAAAATGAAAATATTTTTTTGCGGATTGTTGTTATGGAATCATCTGAGTATATTTTCTGGAAAACAAATCTAATTTTTGTAATAAAAGAAGGAGGTGATAAATTTGAAATATTTTTACCAAAATGCTCTTTTATTAAAGAACTATCTTTTGCTGATAATTTTTCTCCTTTTTCTAAATTTCTTAAAATATATTCAATATCTCTTGGTTGTTCTCCAACAAAAATATAAGCTATTGTATTCTTTTTTGTTCTATCAAACCTAATTATTTTAAATATTTCATTTATATAATAATGTCCAGATCCACAAATTTTTGATGTCATCTAATATATCAAATAATTTTTTTATTTGATATTAAGTTATCTTCTCAAAGGAGAATCAGTAATTTTTACACCACAATATTCATATGGTGTTTGTGTAAAATCAACATCTTGATAATACCCATTCTTTATTGCCTCTCGTAATAAAAATTCAAAATTATCCCAAAATTCTTGCGTATGTCCCACTGAAAGCGTCATTATATGCGCCAATTCATGTAATGCCACAAAAGTTATTATATTCTCCTTCACAATCCTATGCTGTCCATCTCTGGAACGTAAACACAACACCATCTTTTCACCCTTATTAATACTATAACTAGTATGACTACTATCTGGCTCATTTTCCACAATATTATCTGGATTAAATTTTGCAATTAATCTATCAATTCTTTCATCATCTGGATATGTTTGCTTTAATTTTATACAAAGAGTACTCAACTTAAATTTCATTTTTGCTAAAGTATTTGCTGCTAAAATTTTATATTTTAAATTATTTACTAAATATTGTTTATTGTCAAAAGTACTGGTAACAAATGTTTTATTTCTGTAATAATTTATAACTACTATAACAATAATGATAATTATGAGAATTCCAATGGCAATGTAAGTAAAAATCATATTTTATAATTATTATAATATTATAAATGCGAATTAGTGATATTAATTTTTTTTACATTAATTGCAAAAAAGACATTGAAAAAAATAAATTAATCCATGAACAATGGGATGAATGTTGCATTTATTATAATAAAATTATTCTACAAAGGTGGGATGCAGTACATTTTGAAGATTATGTTTATCCTTATTTCACTGAATTTAATGTGCCAGATAATTCAAAAATAAAAGATACCATTTCAAATATTGCTGTATTCAAATCTCACTCAAATCTCTGGAAATATGTCTGGGACAATCAAATCAAATATGCTTTTATTTTAGAAGATGATGCAATAATTCCAAGAACATTTCTAAAAGATTTAGAAAATATACTGGATGAAGGCAATCCAGATGAATGGGATGTCCTCTATTTTGGCATTCTCCGAATGATGGCAAAAAAAACAAAAATATCTAACTCATTTTATAAAGTTCTTGATACAAAAGGCTATAATAACGGGTTACATGCATATCTTATTAAACAAAAAACAGCCGGTAAATTTCTTAAACTTATTTCTGAAATTGGTCCTGAAAATCAAATAGATATTTTTATCAGAGATAGAGCATCCCAATTTAATTTATGGGTTTACAAAGATTTACTTATCAAACAAGATGTTGATAAATTTGAATCGACAAGATTAGGAAGAATGGTAAAAGATGAATTTAAAAATACTTTTGATGAAATTAACGTCTTGGAATAACCATATCTATTGTTATCACTATCAAAGTTATTATCAAAATTGGAAAAAATATATTCCAATAAAAGAAATTAAATCTTTGGTAATGTTTTGTTGAATTCTGTTCTTTTATTTGCGAATTTCTTACTATTCCATTAAAACCCTCAGTTATTACTCCATCTTCTTTAAACAATATTCTTTCATATGGAATTGTCTTTTCCTTTAATTCTTTATTTGTTAATGGCTTATCTGTAAGAACCAATTTCAAAATTGTTTTATAAAAACTATTTCTAAATTCCTCATTAGGATATTTATAACTAACATTCCTGGCATTTATTTCCGCCAAATAACACTCATATTTATCATTTATCAAAATATCATAACCCAAAATCTTAAAACATTTCTGTTTATTATTATTTGGACATTGCAAATGGTCTAAAGTTGATTTGAGAGTTTCTCTGGTAATTTTTACAATTTGAGGCCATACTTTTGATTCCCAAACTTCTTTTCCAAACGCTCTTATAAAATCATCTGGAATATAAAAAACATTATTTTTGGAATTTTCACCACTCAAAACAATATCTGGGTCAAAAGTTCCACTCTCAAACTCCTTATTCGCCGTATAAATAAATCCTCTCTTCC
>Ga0194123_10005986_pt1 | contig 12772 bp, 11 predicted proteins | sample TA2MahsurfametaG_5_FD_155479 | JGI IMG/M metagenome (GOLD analysis project Ga0194123, IMG submission 155479) | Freshwater microbial communities from Lake Tanganyika, Tanzania - TA2015023 Mahale A surface | ecosystem: Environmental > Aquatic > Freshwater > Lake | place: Tanzania: Lake Tanganyika... | reverse complement strand
TCATCGAGGCCCGCAAGCAGAACTGGGAAACGCTCCGCCGAGGCCTGGCTGCCCATGAGGATGTTTTGGAATTTGCGTTGCCCACCCATGCCACGGCTTGGCATCCCAAGCAGGGCTTCAGCTGGGATTCCAGTGGCTGCCGCACGACTTGTTCTTGGTTTGGCTTCAAGATTGGTGTAAAGCCAAGTGCGCCTTTTAGTCGCACTGAACTTGCCCAGGAGTTGGATCGCAACCTGATCGGCAACCGCATGCTGTTCGGCGGCAACCTGTTGCGTCAGCCGGTCTTTGTGCAGCTCCGCCATGACAACCCGCAGGCCCTGCGTGTGGTGGGTGAAATGGTGGGGTCCGACGAGATCATGAGCAGCACCCTGTTCCTGGGTACGTATCCAGGCCTTACCGAGGCAATGCTGGCTCGTGAGGTTGAGGTGATTGAGGCATCAGTCCTCCAGTCGGCCCGATGAGCCCAGCTGTTCTGCTGTTTGCTGCTGGTGGCGCCTTGGGTTCCGCGATCGGGACTTATCTGGCCGGTCAGGGATTTGCGGTGTACACAGCGGGTACTACCCCTTGGGACGGCGCCGCCGCTCATCTGCCGCTTTCCTACGAGAATCCCTGCGATGCTGCCAGTTTCAGTGCTCTTCCCGCTCTCGATGCTGTGGTCTGGGCGCAGGGGTTGAACTGCAGTGACAGCGTGGCGACCTTTGTCGCTGCGGATCTGCAGCGGCTGCTTCAGGGCAATGTGCTGTTTATTGCGTCCAGTCTCCAGGCCCTGCTTGCGGCTGGCCGGCTGCGTGTCGGCAGTCGGCTGGCCGTGGTGAGTTCGATCTGGCAGCTGGAAAGCCGGCCCGGCAAGTTCTCGTACACCGTGTCGAAGGCGGCCCTGCAGGGCTTGGTCAAGTCGTGTGCGCTGGATTTGGGGCCCAAGGGCATTCTGATCAATGCGGTGTTGCCGGGTGTGGTCGATACCCCGATGACACATGCCCACCTTTCTGCTGAGCAGATAGCCACCATTACCGCCCAATCGGCTCTGGCCCGATTGCCCGAACCTGCCGATATCGCCTCTGCGGTGGGCTATTTGGTGTCCCCGGCCAATCGGTGTATCACCGGTCAGTTTCTGACTGTCGATGCCGGTTTCATCGGCCTCAAGCACGCCTGATTCATCTGATGTCCGCTCCGCTTCCCGAGCTCCGGATCCACAGCGCCCTCGCGGATTACAGCGTGGCCTTTTCGCCGCTCACGGATTTGAGCCAGTGGTGTCCAATCGCTGATTTGTTGTTGGTGGATGCTTTCTTCCGTGATCAGCTCGCCCTGCCTGTGGGCATTCCGGTGATCTGGATCGAGGCCACCGAGGAAGCTAAGGCGCTACAGGAGACCTTGCCGCTGTTCGTGGCGCTGAAGCAGGCGGGCTTGGGCCGCTCCTCCCGCATCGCTGCGATCGGCGGTGGTGTGGTGCAAGACATTGCCACGTTCGTGGCTTCTCTGTTCATGCGTGGTATCACCTGGAGCTATGTGCCCACCACCTTTCTGGGAATGGCGGATTCCTGCCTAGGCGGCAAGAGTTCGATCAATGTGGGGCCTTATAAAAACCTGATCGGCAACTTTCATCCCCCCAGCCGGATCGACATCCTGCCCGTTTTTGCCCGCACTCTCCCGGCCGTGGAGTTGGCCGGTGGCGCAGCGGAAGCTGCCAAGATCGCTTTCTGCCGTGGTGCCTCCGCGTTTGCCACCTACGAGCGGCTTGCGGCGCCGGTGCTCTGCGGTGACTGGCAAGAGCAGCAACTGGCGGAGCTGCTGCACGCCACGCTCGCCGTGAAGCAGTGGTTCATTGAAACCGATGAATTTGATCAGGCCGAGCGGCGTCTGTTGAATTTTGGCCACACTTGGGGGCATGCCCTCGAATCGGCCACCGCCTTCGCGATCCCCCATGGCCTGGCGGTAGCGATCGGCATGATGGCCTCGATCTGCTTCACCGGGCATCAGCCGGCTTCGGCGGGGCTGTGGCAGCACTGTCTGGGATTGTTGCGGCCGGTTCTGGAGCCAGCACATTTGCAGGTGTTCGATGCCGAGCGTTTCCTGACGGCCTTCCAGGCCGATAAGAAACATTCGCCCGGTCAGTATCATCTGATCGTGCCCACCTCGACCGATCCAGCCGGGCTGGGTGTTCAGGAGATCCAGCTGCCTGCGGCTCAGGCCAGCTGTGATGCGGTGCTGGCGGCGATACACCAGGCACTCTTCATGCTTGAGCGTGAGGTGGCTGCCTGATGAAGTATTCGGATGCTCTGATCAGTTGGCTGAAGGCCAGCGGCTACAGCCACTGCTATTTCGTGGCGGGTGGCAACATCATGCACCTGCTCAATTCAGCACGGCATGCGTTGGTTTGTGTGCCAGTGGTGCATGAGGTTGCGGCTGCCATCGCCACCGAGTATCACAACGCCTTGGTGGAGGCCTGTGCGGCGGCTCCGGGTACGGGTAAGGCGTTGGCCTTGGTTACCGCCGGTCCGGGCCTCACCAATACCCTCACGGGCCTGGCTGGAGCCTGGCTGGAAAGCCGCGAGCTGCTGCTGCTGGGTGGCCAGGTGAAGGTTGAGGATCTGGCGCCGGCCGGACTGCGTCAGCTGGGCATTCAGGAAGTGGATGGCGTGGCCATGGCGGCCCCGGTATGCAAACGCAGTCTCTGCCTCAGGGCCCCGCTACCGGCGGAGGCGCTGCTGTCGGAGGTGGCCGAAGCTGGGCGCGGACGCCCGGGGCCGGTTTTCCTGGAGTTGCCGTTGGATGTGCAGGCTGCGCAGGTGCCTGAAGCGTGGGCCGATCACGCCGGAACCGGTGTGGGCCTGTATGCGGCTGACCCGATCATCAATGCGCAGTTGGTGGGGGATGTTGCGGCGCGCATCGCTGCGGCGGAGAGGCCCGTGCTTCTGTTGGGTGGTGGCCTTTCGCACCGTCAGGCGCAGGCCCTGCGATCGCAGCTCGCCGCCCTGAATCTGCCGATTATGACCACCTGGAATGGTGCTGATCGCTATGCATCTGATCAGCCTAACTATGCGGGTCGTCCTAACACCTGGGGGCAGCGCTCCAGCAATTTGATTCTGCAGCAGGCGGACCTGGTTCTTGCGATCGGTTCTCGCCTGGGGCTGCAGCAAACCGGTTTCAATTGGCGTGCGTTTGTGCCGCTGGGTGAGGTCATTCAAGTCGATATCGATCCAGCCGAACTTGCCAAGCCCAATCCGCGCACTGCCCTCGCGATTGCGGCAGATGCAGATGCGTTTCTCTCAGAGCTGCTTAGCCATTCATTAGGCGATCACAGCGAATGGTTGGCTTTCAGTCAACATGTGAGAGAGATTCTGCCACTTTCGGAGGCTTGCAATCTGACGCCTGAAGGTTTTCTGAAGCCTTACGATATGGTGGCTGAGCTATCGCGGCTCTGTGAGCCAGGTGATCACATCGTGCCTTGCAGCAGTGGTGGGGCCTTCACTGTGATGATGCAGGCATTCCAGCTTCGGCCTGGGCAGACCATGCTCACGGATAAGGGACTTGCCAGTATGGGCTATGGCCTCTCAGGTGCGATTGGGGTAGCGATTGCTGATCCAGAACATCGCACTGTATTGGTCGAAGGTGATGGTGGCTTTGCCCAGAATCTGCAGGAGTTGGCGACGGTGGCAGTTAATGAGCTTAATCTGAAGATATTCTTGTTCTGCAATGAAGGATATGCTTCGATTCGCATGACTCAAAAAAACTATTTTGACGGCGCATACCTTGGTTGCGATGTTAATTCAGGGCTCGGTTTCCCAGATTGGGCCTTGCTTGCTGAGGCCTATCGCATCCGCTGCTTGCAGTTGTCGGAGAACTGGTCAGAGGATCCGACTTTTCTAGAGCTATGGCAGGCCGATGGGCCAGCGCTATTCCTGGTGCCGTTGCATCCGGAGCAAACTTATTTCCCGAAGATCACCAGTCGCATGAGTGAATCAGGAGGCATGGAGTCGAATCCGCTGCATCTGATGACACCGCCGCTTTCAGCCGAGATTGCAAACATGGCGATGCGATATTTTGCCAAGACTTCCTACTTAGGTCATGATACGATCTAGGTTAACCATGAGAGTGCTTAATGATGGCCCATGAATAGTTACGAAAGGAAAATGCTTGAAATCCTTCGCGAAGGTCGCGAGGAGTTTGGTGTTTTGGCCACCAAGGCTGAATTCGAAGCAGAGGGAACCCGCACCGATGAGTTGCTGCGCTTGCTTGAGATAGCCAACAAAGCAGATGTGGGCTTGGCCTTGAAGATAGGTGGCTGCGAAGCGATTCGTGACATGCTTGAAGCCAAGCAATTTGGGGTTCGCTATATCATCGCGCCGATGGTGGAAACCCCTTATGCGCTGTCGAAGTATATCGCCGCTAAGGACAAGGTGTATTCGCCGGAAGAGCAGGACGAAGTATCCTTCCTGTTCAATCTGGAAACGATCACGGCGTTTAGTAATCTTTCCCCAATGCTGGAGCTTGCCGCTGCTAAGCCAGGTTGCGATGGTGTTGTCTTCGGCCGGGTTGATTTCAGCGGTTCGATCGGTGCGGGTCGCGACGGTATCGAATCGGAGGCGGTCACACAGGCGGTAGAGTCTGCGGCACAGGCCTGCCACGAAAGTGGTCTCGATTTCGTCGTTGGTGGGGCTGTGTCGATTGATGCGTTGCCCAATCTCCAGCGTTTCAAGGCTGTGCATCTGGATCGCTTTGAGACGCGAAAGGTTGTTTTTAGTGGTGCCGCCCTGGATTCACCCTCCCTGTCCAAAGCGTTGCGTCAGGCCGTGCATTTTGAGCTGCTGTGGCTGCTTAATAAGCGTGAGTATTATGGCCTGATGCATCGTGAAGACCAGTCGCGGATTGAAATGCTTGAGAGTCGCTGGCAGGTGCTTAGCGCCGATTGATGGCTAAACGTATTCTTCTTACAGGCGGTACGGGCTTTTTCGGTTGTGCTTTGTTGCGTCATTTTTTGGCGTACGGAAAGGATGCTAACGCGACTGTCTGCGTGATCAGTCGAGATCCAATGCGGTTTGAGGCTGCCCATCCGGAGCTTGCTGCCTGCGAGAGCATCAACTTCGTTCAGGCTGATATTGAGGATCGTCAATCGTTGCCATGGGATCAGCAATTCACCCATGTTCTGCATGCGGCCACGGATTCCACAGTCGGCCCCCGGCTCACGCCTTTGCAGCGGTTCAATCAGATCGTTGCCGGCACCACTCATTTGCTTGATCTCGCGGTGGCCACGGGAGCAGAGCGATTCTTGTTGACCAGCTCTGGAGGAATCTATGGGCCGCAACCTGCTGATTTGGTAGTGATACCGGAGGAATGGGCTGGAAGTCCCCCGCTTGCGCAAGTCTCCAGTGCTTATAGTCAGGCCAAACGTGCAGCAGAGCATCTGTGTGCGTTGTATCGCGATGCATATGGACTGCAAACGGTTGTGGCGCGATGCTTTGCCTTTGTGGGTATAGATCTGCCGCTGGATGCACATTTTGCCATCGGTAATTTTATTCGCGATGCCCTGTATGCTGAAGCGATTACGGTAGCCGGTGATGGAACGCCGTTGCGTACCTATCTTGATCAGCGGGATCTCTCCCATTGGCTTTGGACCCTGCTGCTGCAAGGCCAGGACGGCGAGGCTTATAACGTTGGTTCTGATCGTGTGATCAGCATCGCAGAGCTAGCCCATCTGGTCCGGGATCTGGTTGCACCCGAGAAACCCGTACATATCCTTGGTGCAGCCGATCCATTCGCAGTGCGCAACCGCTACGTACCGAGCATCAGGAAGATCCAGGCTCTGCATGGTCTGCGGCCCGAGGTGTCTCTGGAGCAAGCAATCTTGAGTACTGCGGATGCTTGCCTGAGCAAATCTTAGCCCAAATCTATTGTCTAAGTGTTCTGTCTCAGCAGGTTGTTCAGTAGCCAATGAGGTGTGAGGTCGCTACCGGTTGAGGTGTCACCGCCCAACCGAGGAGACTTCACCCCCCATGCATCCACATGCCAATGCCCGTCTGACGCAGATGGGCGGCTGTGATTGGCTTCTCATCACCTGAACGACCATCGCCCCTTGGCCGAACTTGCTGCAGAAGCAGTGATTTTTCTGCGCTGTGCATACAAGTGGCTGGCCCGCTACCGCACAGGCGGTGCATTGGCCTGGTGGATCGACGCAGTGTTCGCCGCACGCAGCGGCGGACACTCGATCCGCAGCACCTCCAGCGCGCCGTGGAGCTACGCCACCAGAGGCTCCACTTGCGCCAAATCGCCCGGATGCCAGCACCACCTCTCCCTGCAACCGCCAGGCCTTCCTTCAGTTGTATAGGGTGACCATATGAATGCCCAGCTCTGCTGAGATCTGGGCCACGCTCTGCCGCATGGGCGGACTCATCCGCTTCCTCACATCAGCCTTGACGGCCTCGCTGTTACGACGCATTGCTCTGCTCCATCATGCCCCCTTGGTGACCGAAATGGAAAGGCCTCAACTTCGCTGGCAGAGGGGGCAGCTCGGCTTCTGCTACAAGCTTACTTAGTCGGGTGTTCTCCTTCTCCAGCTGAATCAGCCGCTACTGCTTCGCAGAAGCCCTGCGGCTAGGGACTCCTCGGCTTGCATCCCGCCGTTTTGCTGCCGCCAGCTGTGGTAGTACGGGTGCGTCAATTCGATGACACGGCAGACTTCGACGGCGGTCTTGGCCTTGACGATCAGCTGCTCTATGGTTTGAGCTTTCGGATGATCTGCTCGGCTGTATGCCTGGTGCGTTTCATGGTCCAGTACCCGGCCTAGTCTGGCAGGAGGAGGAATCTCATTCACCCTGGACCGATCTCCGTGGTCCACGTCAGTTCACCATAGCTCCCGAGGCCCAACTCCTGGCTGATCGCTGGCGCTTGGAGTACAACACGTCGAGGTTACATTCGTCCCTCCAGGGGTCCACTACGCCTCTGGAGGCAGCTCAACTTGGAGCTGCAGCATGACTACGACCACCCACTCTCATAAGCACTAGACCCATAAAGGGGGTCACGTCACTTTGACAGGCTCGCAGTAACGCCACATTGCTCATCTCCATAAGCCCCCGCCGTGGTCAAAAGCACGGGCGACAACTTTCCTTCAGGCATGGGACCCATTGTTGCATTGCACTAGGCCTTTTGGTTCGACATAGAGGATGTATAGTATCTATTGCTTTGCTGGCCGCTTTGTGTATACAAAGCGGCTCCAAATAAAGCCGATTAGCAGCGAGAAAAGTGCGCCCGCTAAGGTTAGTTCAGTGCGACCCAGCCTGTTGGTTAATAGCGTGACTATCGCAACACATGCGAGCGTGACTGGCAGAGCTGACAGCACATATCGTGTCAGGTTAACTCGATAGCCTTTCTCAACTGGAAATACGATGATGCGAAAAGCTAGGAATCGCAGGCTGTGTACGCATAGTTCAGCGATTGCAATGGCTATAAAGACCCCTAATGGATATGCTATCCAGAAGATCGTCGGTCCAAGAACAGTGAAGACTAGCCCACACAGGCCGAAACGCATGAAGGCCAGCCACCTTCCTTCACGTTTTACGTCAGCATTCATCCGATTTTGGATAACATACAGCCTGATTTTTTGCAGAAGTAAATGAAGACCCCACTGATCGGAAGTGCACTTGTGGTCGTAATCCTCCCATCCGAAGAGCTTCGATTTGGCGGGAGAGTAATCCGAACATCAGCATTTGCAGAGTAAAGCTAAGCAGAACCAATGCCATCACCGTAGGAATTCCCCCGCTGTAACCGCTCTCTCCCCGAAGAAAATTAACCACTAGTAGGAGAGCTGCCATGATCCCAATCAGCATGCCACTCGTGCCGATAAGTAGCGCCAACCGACTTGCTGTTGCATCTCCCGCGGCAAGACTCCGCAAAGCTTCTGACCAGTAACCCCATCCTCTGTAGGAAGAAGCACCATGGACCCGATCCGCTTGCCGGTAGCTGATCTGTAGTGGCGAGTGGCAAGCGTTAGCGAGGCATAGCCGCAGGTTTAAATCTGTTTTTTCCCAATAGTGCAGTGCATCTTCAATGACCTCCCGTCGATAGCACCCGAAACCATGAAACCCACTTTGTACTTTTTGAAGCCGAGTGGAATATCCGAGTATCCTGTAGTAGCAGCGTCGAGCCACGCGCAGCATGCTGTTTCCTGCTGAGCGCTCCTTAACCGCCAGCACTGCATCATGACTTGCTTGCATCACCAGACTTTTGGCCATCGTAATCGCCAGCTCTGGGGGATCTTGTAGATCTGAGCACAGCAGAACGATCAGGTCGCAGTCCATAGCAACTTTCAGAGCACTTGCGACTGATGCTTCTGGTCCGTAATTCTTGTGGTTGATTAGTAAGGTTACGTCGGGATCCTCTTGGCAAAGGCGCTGCATTACGGTGACACTATTGTCTTCGCTTGCGTTGTCTGCAACAAGAAAATGGAATTTGACTTCCGCTATTTGCTCACATTCGGAACATATATTATTGTAGGAATTTCGGCATCTTTGGTATAAGATGCCAAGATTCTTCTCCTCGTTATAGGCGCTGCTCACGAAGGCCAAATTAATACTCGCTTTCGCTGCCATTGAGGAACTGGTGAGCATTAACTAGTATACTCCCCTTATGGCACCATCATGCCGGGCCCCTGCCTTTGTTTCATCACCCCAAGCAATAGTCTCCCCTTCTGCTTGTTAGACCTCATCTGACCGCATAAAGACATGTATGCAGCAGCTTCACCACCTACTCCGTTTACTCCCGAATCCCAAGGCAAAGGATTCAGAAATACCTGCAGCCGCCTTTTTGCTTTTATATCTTCTCCTAATAACGGCTAGTTTCATAAGCCTCCATGCTGGAAGCATGACGGCATTCTGGGACATAAGAAACTCCTTTTCCGACTTGTGGGATTCTATTTATTATGCTTGCCAGAAGTCGGGATATACGTACTTCCATATTCTTTACCCACCGCTTAGCTCTTTAGTTTTTAAGCTTTTTGGCACTGTTATCAGTGGTTGCCACGAAGTCTTCTCAAGTAGAGGCTTTACCCTGATCATTTACGGCGCTATTTTCTTTTTAATCTTAATCATATCCTATTTTCTCTTTTATAGGTCTCTTTTGATACGGTCTTTTCGCAATTTTAGTGGCTGGCAAGTCGTGGAGCTTTGCGCGCTGACATGGATGTTGCCACCGTCGTTATTTGGGCTTACGCGTATGAATACATCCATGTTGCTTGTTCCTATTTGTATGTACATGTTTCTATCTGTGCGTCTTGAACTTATGTCAAATGTCTATATATGTCTTGCGCTACTTCCGTTTATTAAGCCTTTTTTTCTCATCTCTGGAGTGCTATACCTCTTTTATTCGCTCAAGCCGTCTAATGCCCTAAAGATGCTGATTGCCTATTTGCCCTGTTTCTTCGTTGTTAACATGTTGGTCTTTTCATTTCTAGGTTATTCTGGGAGTTACTATACATGGCTTGAAAATATGCGCCTTTTTAGTTCGGCGTCAGGTGCCAACCCGATTGCCTTATATTACTCTTATCAGCCTATGACAACAAACTATCTCGCGCATAGTTTTTTTGTTGGTGCATTTCTTGTGCATCCATGGCTAGCAACTCCTTATCGCTTTCTTGCGTACTCATCTGCCTTTGCCACCCTTTGCTTTGCACTCTATGTTGGCGTCCATATTATTCAAACAGGTTTTAACCTATACTCTTCGATACCGCTTGTTCGCGATCGCTATGTTACCCTTCTCTTTAGCTTTCTGGCTTCTTCCTATGTCTTTCAGTTTTTTAGCACTTCTATCGGTCCCTATTGTCTTTCTTTGATGACTCCTGTTCTGGCGGCCCTATTTTTGCTTGTTGACGTTGCAAAGTACCGTTTTATCTGTTGTTTACTCGTTGCCTGTAGCCTATTACCACTCTTTCCACTGGAAATCCTTGCTTTTACGCCTAAGTTTCCAACTATATTCTTGTTTGATTGCATCTTGTTACTTGTTTCCCGTGATGTGCGGAAATTAGTAAATCACTCAGCCCTTACTGATTAAAGTCACCATTTATATTTCAGAGCATAGATGCTTTTTGAGCCCCCGCGACCTAAAAGCACTCTGTTCAAAATCACACTGCCGCATTTTGTCTGCGTGTTCTTTGTATGAGTACAACTACATCAGTTCTGAGGCTGTCATTGTAAGGTGCTTTTACTCATTTTATCGTCCTGCTTTCCTCTTTTAACGTAGCACGCGCATATACCAGCTAGATATGGTAAGCCAGTCAAGTCAAGCAATCTGCTTAGTGCACCTGTCCCGTATCTGGCAGCAATTAGTGCAATCGACTCTTGCCAGCCGCCTGATGTCAACGATGACATCTGACTCTCTTCAATCCACATGTAGATGAATGGCAAGTACAAGTAGGCTGCAGCGATTGCGCATCCAATGATTGCGACTGACGGCTTGGCATTCCTTCTGGCCGTCTTTGTCGCTTTAGCCGGCAGCTTTGTCAGCAATGGGAACAAGAAAATAAGACGGTAATCAAAGCTTGTCGTCAGGCAATATGATGTAACCCAACTCAAAAAGCTTAGTGATGTCCATGTATCGATATCTCCTGCGCAGTTCTTGATGCTATTTGTCTCATCTGGGTCTTGTTTGGCTGCATTCTCGTGTTCTCTTTGGCTCTCCCTTGCAAAGCCCCAGTAGCCTGCGACCATCGATCCGATTGAGATCAGTGTCCACAGCGCGGCCATGGGCTCGCCGTTTCTACCAGCGACGAGGCCATGGGATGTCAGGCTAATCGGTGGAATTGCATAGGTATCACCTGACAGTATCCATGGTGCAGAAAGAGCCATCCCGGCGATTGCCCCTGCAGCTATAAGGCAATCTTCTTTTCCTATCTTATTCTGGAGCTTCGATTCGAAGGCGAACCATGCCAGTACCCCAATACTTGGATAAATCTTACTTCCGCCTAGAACCGCTACCAGGACAGCGGCTGTTCCTGGTTTGATCCAAGTCAAACGGCCTCGGTCCTGGTTGCTGTCTCTCATCCAGGCAACGATTCTTAGGCCTATAAGGATGATCATGTCAACATTCATCCTCTCCATTGCTAACTGTGCTGGAAATGACAGCAGAAGCGCACCAGCAATCATTGCTTGTTGACTTGTGCTGCAGCTAGTGCGTTGACAGTCGGCTAGGACAATCACCATTAGCGTGATTCCGCAAGCTGCAGCGGTCGGCCCGGTCCATGAGCCGGTAACTCCTATTGTTCGAGCTAATTGATAGATCAGAGGCGGGTAGCCAAGCCCACCTGTACGTCCATAGGGGTCGCAGCCCGCAGATAACCCCTCTATGACCAGATTCAGATCTGCTTTGCAACCAGCCAGCGCTGTAATTGCCCGCAAATCTGCAAATGCGGGTACCATCCGATTCTTCTCTGAAAGCATGCCAAATGCATGCCCAGCTGTCTCCGTATTGAAGCAAAGTATAATTGAGAACGTTAGATAAATGACTGCAAAACCAGCCAGGCTATACCCCGCTAGTTCGATCACACGTTTGCAGTTGTGTACCATTGCTCTCTTATTCCCATTGCATAAAAAGAGGCTGTCGTTGAGGCACGACAGCCTGATTGCCGACTTAGCCTGAACCCTCTCTTAGCCCAGAGCCTTCGCCTTGGCCACCACGTTGTCCACAGTGAAGCCGAACTTCTCCATCAGCAGCGGGCCAGGGGCTGAGGCGCCGAAGCGATCGATCGAGACGGTGTCGCCCTCAAAGCCGGTGTACTTGTGCCAGCCGAAGCTGCTGGAGGCTTCCACCACCAGGCGCTTGCGGCAAGCGGCGGGCAGCACGCTGTCGCGGTAGGCGGAATCCTGCTCTTCGAACAGTTCCACGCAGGGCATCGACACCACCCGCACGTTTTTGCCTTCGGCACGCAGCTGTGCGGCCGCTTTGGTGCAGAGCTCCAGCTCGGAGCCGGTGCCAATCAGGATCAGATCGGGGGTGCCGTTGCTGTCTTCGAGGATGTAACCGCCCTTGGCGACCTTGTCGGCGGCGGAGTTGGCCTGGTTGGCCATGGCCTGACGGCTGAGGAACATCACCGTTGGGCGGTGACGGTTGGCCACGGCCACCTTGTAGGCACCGCTGGTTTCGTTGCCGTCAGCGGGGCGGATCACCAGCATGTTGGGGATCGAGCGCAGGCTGGCCAGGGTCTCGATCGGCTGGTGGGTGGGGCCGTCTTCACCCAGACCGATGGAATCGTGGGTGAGCACGTAGATCACCCCCAATTCGCTCAGGGCCGACAGGCGCATGGCGCCGACCATGTACCCGGCGAAGACGCAGAAGGTGCCGCCGTAGGGCACCAAGCCGCTGCCGTGATAAGCCAAGCCGTTGAGGATCGCGGCCATGGCGTGCTCACGCACCCCGAAGTGCAGGTAGCGGTTCGCCTCGGCGCCCTTCTGGAACCCGCTCTCACCCTTGATGTCGGTGAGGTTGGAGTGGGTGAGGTCGGCGGAGCCGCCGATCAGCTCGGGAAGGTTGGGGCCGATGGCGTTGAGGCAGTTGTAGGAGTGCTGGCGCGTGGCCAGGCCCTTGTCGTCAGCGCTGTAGCTGGGCAGGTTGGCGTCCCAGCCCTGGGGCAGTTCACCGCGCAGCTGGCGCTCGAACTGGGCGGCTTCAGCGGGGTACTTGGCGCGGTAGTCCGCCAGGGTGGCGTTCCAGGCGGCCTCGGCGGCGGCGCCGCGTTGGATGGCCTGGCGCCACTGGTCGTAAGACTCCTGGGGCACCTCAAACTCGCCGT